>JADMIO010841986.1_pt1 | contig 43275 bp, 38 predicted proteins | sample 8958161 | NCBI WGS metagenome assembly JADMIO01 (sample SAMN16585339, study PRJNA669376) | soil metagenome | isolation source: Crop rotation soil | place: USA: Cullars Rotation, Alabama | collected 2011
CCATGAGGCTGGCGATCTTGTCAGCTGCTGGCCCCATGAGGCTGCTCACTGACACGTGACGAGCGGACGCGCCGCGTGCGTCTCGTAGCTTCAATGGGGCCGCCGCGTGAACACGGCGGAATGCGGCCAAGCGCGACCGAGGCACCACGACCGACGGCGTTGCTTCAATGGGGCCGCCGCGTGAACACGGCGGAATGAAGCTCGACCATCGGTTGTTTCGGGCATTGGCCCCTCCCGCTTCAATGGGGCCGCCGCGTGAACACGGCGGAATGGCAAGGGCGCGCTGACAAGCCCTGAAAAATCATGGCTCGCTTCAATGGGGCCGCCGCGTGAACACGGCGGAATGACAAGAAGCGCGACGCCTGCCCGCTGCACGAGCTGCTTCAATGGGGCCGCCGCGTGAACACGGCGGAATGAAGGAGAGAGCGATGGGGCGTGTAGCTGGAGATGTGGCTTCAATGGGGCCGCCGCGTGAACACGGCGGAATGCGCAGTTGCTCGACGTTGGCGCAGCTTCGACTTCTTCGGCTTCAATGGGGCCGCCGCGTGAACACGGCGGAATGACGATGCCCCGCGGCGCAACTGCGCTGACGAAGATTGCTTCAATGGGGCCGCCGCGTGAACACGGCGGAATGCGGTGGGCATGGGTCAGCTCGCGTCGATGTCGGGCTGCCGCTTCAATGGGGCCGCCGCGTGAACACGGCGGAATGGCTTGGGCAGCTGCTCGAAGCGGCGGGCGCCGTGACGCTTCAATGGGGCCGCCGCGTGAACACGGCGGAATGTTTTGGCCGCTGGCCTCGGTGATCGCCACGTAGTCGCTTCAATGGGGCCGCCGCGTGAACACGGCGGAATGTGCCTTCGTGAAGCGCGAGACCGAGCGGCTTGCCGAAGCTTCAATGGGGCCGCCGCGTGAACACGGCGGAATGCAGCACGACCAGCACGAAGGGCCATCGCCGCTCACTCGCTTCAATGGGGCCGCCGCGTGAACACGGCGGAATGCATCGACGCGGCCAAGCGCCACCTCGATGCGTGGTGGGCTTCAATGGGGCCGCCGCGTGAACACGGCGGAATGGGCCCCGCCGGCGGCCATCCCACGCTCGGCTTTGGACCGCTTCAATGGGGCCGCCGCGTGAACACGGCGGAATGCCCTCGTTGGAGGCGACCGGGATGAGCATCTGGACTTCGCTTCAATGGGGCCGCCGCGTGAACACGGCGGAATGTTTGCTTGGCGCGCGTGTGATTGTCGACCAGCCGGCGCGCTTCAATGGGGCCGCCGCGTGAACACGGCGGAATGCTAAATTCGGAGGGCTGTGTTACTGGCGATCTCGGCTTCAATGGGGCCGCCGCGTGAACACGGCGGAATGTGGTGGAGGGGCGCAGGCTAGTGGCGAACTGCACCACGCTTCAATGGGGCCGCCGCGTGAACACGGCGGAATGCTTGGTGGCCGTGACGCCATTGATCACCACGCCGCTAGCTTCAATGGGGCCGCCGCGTGAACACGGCGGAATGGTGCGGGGTCCGCTGCGCTGGGAAGTGCTGAGCTATGCTTCAATGGGGCCGCCGCGTGAACACGGCGGAATGACGAAGCGGCTTGTTGGGTCGCAGGTCGACATCCCGGCTTCAATGGGGCCGCCGCGTGAACACGGCGGAATGTTGTCTCCCGGCGCGAGCAACTCTGCCGCGCTGCCGCTTCAATGGGGCCGCCGCGTGAACACGGCGGAATGACGATCACGCGCTCAGCCACGTCGCCAGTGACGGCCGTGCTTCAATGGGGCCGCCGCGTGAACACGGCGGAATGTAGCTGGCCCCGTCGCTGCCATCGGCCACGAAATCCTGCTTCAATGGGGCCGCCGCGTGAACACGGCGGAATGGCCACGGCTGCGCGTCCGAATTCCGCGCCGAGCAGCTGCTTCAATGGGGCCGCCGCGTGAACACGGCGGAATGTCGACGTGGGCGCGGAGGAAGCTGGCGACGTGACAAGCTTCAATGGGGCCGCCGCGTGAACACGGCGGAATGTGTCTAGGCAACCGTCGACCGCCGGGCAGAGCTGGGCGCTTCAATGGGGCCGCCGCGTGAACACGGCGGAATGACCGACGAGCGCGGAGGCCGTGGGCGTGCCGTACGCGCTTCAATGGGGCCGCCGCGTGAACACGGCGGAATGAGACGCTGCCGTTGATTCCGGCAAACCTGATTCGCTTCGCTTCAATGGGGCCGCCGCGTGAACACGGCGGAATGGAGGCGCCGCACCGAATCGCTCGGGTCAGGTACTAGCCCGCTTCAATGGGGCCGCCGCGTGAACACGGCGGAATGAGCGCTGCCCACCGGCCTCGCGCGCGGCATCTACTACGTGCTTCAATGGGGCCGCCGCGTGAACACGGCGGAATGACCTCACGCAGCGCCCAATCGACTGCGATCCACGAGCGGCGCTTCAATGGGGCCGCCGCGTGAACACGGCGGAATGGCACAAGCGCGCCGGGTTCGTCCCTTGGAAATCGGCGCTTCAATGGGGCCGCCGCGTGAACACGGCGGAATGATCTCAAAGGGTCCCCATCACATGGCGAACGACGACAAGCTTCAATGGGGCCGCCGCGTGAACACGGCGGAATGGGGCCAAGGGGCCGCGCGCGCCATTGGCTACGCCGATCCGCTTCAATGGGGCCGCCGCGTGAACACGGCGGAATGCTCGTCGACGAAATAGTTGCGCTTTGCTACTCGGATGAGCTTCAATGGGGCCGCCGCGTGAACACGGCGGAATGCGAACAGGCCGCCGGAAGTCATCACTTTGACCATGGCGCGCTTCAATGGGGCCGCCGCGTGAACACGGCGGAATGAGCCAACGAGGGTATCAAGATGGCCGTTTCATGCCTGGTGGCTTCAATGGGGCCGCCGCGTGAACACGGCGGAATGATTTGCTACCCCGCACTGCGTGCACGACGACAAGGAACAAGCTTCAATGGGGCCGCCGCGTGAACACGGCGGAATGCACTCGGCGAGTAGGTCGATGTCGGCGCGCGCCGCGCTGGCTTCAATGGGGCCGCCGCGTGAACACGGCGGAATGCGCGAGGGCGAGCGCGACGTAGGGGTTCTTCCCAACGCTTCAATGGGGCCGCCGCGTGAACACGGCGGAATGCAACGAGGTGCGCTTCGCCCAGGCGATCTGCGGCCTCGGCTTCAATGGGGCCGCCGCGTGAACACGGCGGAATGCTTCGCTCCGAGCTGGCCAGCGTACGGGCGCTGAGTGCTTCAATGGGGCCGCCGCGTGAACACGGCGGAATGAGTTTCACTTTCGCATCCGCATCGGCTGCGACGGCGCTTCAATGGGGCCGCCGCGTGAACACGGCGGAATGCTGCTGCACGTACGAATTGTTGACGCCCGGGAAGTCGCTTCAATGGGGCCGCCGCGTGAACACGGCGGAATGCTCCTCGCAAAAAGTAATCGAGGCCTCCTCCAGTTCATCGCTTCAATGGGGCCGCCGCGTGAACACGGCGGAATGGCGTGACCCGAGGACGAGACGATGACCGACCAACCCCGCTTCAATGGGGCCGCCGCGTGAACACGGCGGAATGTTGGCGTCGTGCCCGACCTCGTAGGATCCGGTTTTGGTTCGGCTTCAATGGGGCCGCCGCGTGAACACGGCGGAATGGGATGTACGGAGCCCTCTCGGTTGCTCTCCGAGATGCTTCAATGGGGCCGCCGCGTGAACACGGCGGAATGTTATCAGCAGTGGTCGCTCGAGGTGCCGGGCATCGTGCTTCAATGGGGCCGCCGCGTGAACACGGCGGAATGGTCTTGGCCCAGAGCGGCTTGGATTGCCTTGAAACGGCTTCAATGGGGCCGCCGCGTGAACACGGCGGAATGGTGGCCAGCGCCTGCTGCGCCATCGACTCTGCTAGCAGCTTCAATGGGGCCGCCGCGTGAACACGGCGGAATGCGTGGGTGGCGGCTCGAGCTCGAAGAACTCGAGAATCAGCTTCAATGGGGCCGCCGCGTGAACACGGCGGAATGTGCGCAACTGCCGCATCCGCCGCTGCCTCGACGGACTCGCTTCAATGGGGCCGCCGCGTGAACACGGCGGAATGCGAGTCCCGCCCCTGCGTGGTGACTAGGATCCACCCGCTTCAATGGGGCCGCCGCGTGAACACGGCGGAATGCAAAAACCGCGCCTTGTCGGCCGGCGTCATCAGCGGCTTCAATGGGGCCGCCGCGTGAACACGGCGGAATGCTTCGGAAACGTTTCTCACTGAGTCGAGCGACTACGACGCTTCAATGGGGCCGCCGCGTGAACACGGCGGAATGGTAGCGCGCCGAAACGCGGAAGAAACCGCCGTCAGCGCTTCAATGGGGCCGCCGCGTGAACACGGCGGAATGGATCTGGGACAGTCACGCCATCGTCGGCGCCGGGCTGAAGCTTCAATGGGGCCGCCGCGTGAACACGGCGGAATGCAGGCGGAAAGCCGCGAAGATCTGAGCCCCACGAGCCTCGCTTCAATGGGGCCGCCGCGTGAACACGGCGGAATGTGCGCCCTCGCCCGGTGATGTCGACCGGCGATATGCCAGCTTCAATGGGGCCGCCGCGTGAACACGGCGGAATGCTCGACGCCCGGCTCGTCCTCGTCGAGGTCTTCGCCGCTTCAATGGGGCCGCCGCGTGAACACGGCGGAATGACGTCCAGACTCGCTCGAGTTGGGCCTCACTGGGCGGCGCTTCAATGGGGCCGCCGCGTGAACACGGCGGAATGCGCAAACCTGCTGCCTGAGATGAGCGGCGAACTCATCGCTTCAATGGGGCCGCCGCGTGAACACGGCGGAATGGACCGCTCATCCGCGGCGTAGGTTCCGGCCGGAAAATGCTTCAATGGGGCCGCCGCGTGAACACGGCGGAATGGTGACCAACGGCGGGCACCTCGCGCTCGAGTCGCTTCGCTTCAATGGGGCCGCCGCGTGAACACGGCGGAATGGCGCCCGCGCCGGGCGATCCCGCCGTGGTCGACACAGGCTTCAATGGGGCCGCCGCGTGAACACGGCGGAATGCTCAAGCACGAATGAACATTCTCACGCTGGCTGAGACGCTTCAATGGGGCCGCCGCGTGAACACGGCGGAATGGCAGGTGGCTTGCAAGATGATCGCCTACCCGGAACTCGCTTCAATGGGGCCGCCGCGTGAACACGGCGGAATGGAGCAGCTCGGAGCCAGTGAAGTCGTTGGTTGCCACGCTTCAATGGGGCCGCCGCGTGAACACGGCGGAATGGAGCTCGGCCGCGATTCTGATCGACAACCAAGCCAAGATCGCGCTTCAATGGGGCCGCCGCGTGAACACGGCGGAATGTTCGAGCTGCGCTTCGGTGGGTGGAGCGGAGAACGGGCTTCAATGGGGCCGCCGCGTGAACACGGCGGAATGCGAGCTCGCGCGCGCCGAGCCACTGCTCGGTCGCCTCGCTTCAATGGGGCCGCCGCGTGAACACGGCGGAATGCAGTTCTACGACGCTCACGGTCGACATGTCGCAGTTTGCGCTTCAATGGGGCCGCCGCGTGAACACGGCGGAATGGTCCCGGTCCTCGCCATTCATCGTTCTAACCCCGCGTAGCTTCAATGGGGCCGCCGCGTGAACACGGCGGAATGACGCTCGCAGGCGGCTCCACGTTTCATCGTGTGACCCCGCTTCAATGGGGCCGCCGCGTGAACACGGCGGAATGGGCGAGCCGGTATCGGAGGGCGATCGCGCATCGTTCAGCTTCAATGGGGCCGCCGCGTGAACACGGCGGAATGGATGGCATGGGCGTCGGATACAAGGCAGGCATAGAGGCTTCAATGGGGCCGCCGCGTGAACACGGCGGAATGGCTCTCATGCTTGCGCGCGTCCTCCATTTCCTCGGGCTTGCTTCAATGGGGCCGCCGCGTGAACACGGCGGAATGTTCAAGCGGTCGCGCTCAAGGCAACGAGCACGGCTCAGCTTCAATGGGGCCGCCGCGTGAACACGGCGGAATGGCCGCTGTGCGTGCGCCGATGGAATCGGGCCGGCGTCCAGCTTCAATGGGGCCGCCGCGTGAACACGGCGGAATGAAGTAGTCCGGGTTAGTGAGCGCCTCTCCGACCTCGCTTCAATGGGGCCGCCGCGTGAACACGGCGGAATGTACGTCTGCTTTTGGATCTGGTAAATGCGCTGGATGCTTCAATGGGGCCGCCGCGTGAACACGGCGGAATGGGGCCACATGTTTTGATAACCGCCGCGCGGCCCTCCGCTTCAATGGGGCCGCCGCGTGAACACGGCGGAATGCTCGGGGGAGAACGGTATCCTGGTTCTCCGCTGGTACGCTTCAATGGGGCCGCCGCGTGAACACGGCGGAATGGCACGTTGGAGCCGCGAGGTGCGAGCACCCCCGAAGCTTCAATGGGGCCGCCGCGTGAACACGGCGGAATGCTCGCTCACGGGGACACCCCGCAGACGGGCGCGTCGTCGCTTCAATGGGGCCGCCGCGTGAACACGGCGGAATGCACAGAGAGTCATAGCGGGCCGCGGTTTCCGGCCGCAGCTTCAATGGGGCCGCCGCGTGAACACGGCGGAATGGCGCAAGTCGTCGGGGTGCCAGTCGCCGATCTTCGGGCTTCAATGGGGCCGCCGCGTGAACACGGCGGAATGACCTCGACACCACGCGCAGCAATCGGGCATCCCTTGGCTTCAATGGGGCCGCCGCGTGAACACGGCGGAATGGATTCAAAGTCGGCTGTTCAAACTCGAGCCGTGTCAGCTTCAATGGGGCCGCCGCGTGAACACGGCGGAATGTCACCCTGCTCGGCGCTCTCGTCCTCCACGAGCCCGCTTCAATGGGGCCGCCGCGTGAACACGGCGGAATGAATAAGCCGATTCAGTCGTGCACCGTGCTCGAAAACGGCTTCAATGGGGCCGCCGCGTGAACACGGCGGAATGAGGCCAATCCGCCGCGGGCGGCAGGACTGCTAACAGCTTCAATGGGGCCGCCGCGTGAACACGGCGGAATGCCTAACGCTCAGTCAGTCCCTGCTCGACCAGGCGCGCTTCAATGGGGCCGCCGCGTGAACACGGCGGAATGCAGCCGTTACCAGCCGACCCCCTCAAGCTACACGGTCCAGCTTCAATGGGGCCGCCGCGTGAACACGGCGGAATGTAGCCGTAGCCATCGCCTAGCGCGAGCACGTCAAAGCTTCAATGGGGCCGCCGCGTGAACACGGCGGAATGGAGGCGAGAAGCGGTCCTACGCCCGCGACCCGAACACGGCTTCAATGGGGCCGCCGCGTGAACACGGCGGAATGAGAGTTCGCAAGCGAGCAGGGATCGGCGCGCTATCTGCTTCAATGGGGCCGCCGCGTGAACACGGCGGAATGCTGGCCGCGCGCTGCAGTTTTCGGGGGGCTCGCTATTCGCTTCAATGGGGCCGCCGCGTGAACACGGCGGAATGTTCCTTTGCGACGGCGTGCTCCGCTACCGCTACCGCGGCTTCAATGGGGCCGCCGCGTGAACACGGCGGAATGATCTGGCGGTCCAGCACATCGAGTGTGTCCAGCCAAGCTTCAATGGGGCCGCCGCGTGAACACGGCGGAATGATTTTCGGTGTCCCGCTCGCGCATTCGGGCCAACATGCTTCAATGGGGCCGCCGCGTGAACACGGCGGAATGGCGCTCGACTAAGAGCGGGATTTTCGTCCGCTCTAACCCGCTTCAATGGGGCCGCCGCGTGAACACGGCGGAATGCTTTCGCCGGGCCAGACCAGCAGCGATCCGAACGTTATCGCTTCAATGGGGCCGCCGCGTGAACACGGCGGAATGATACGTCTGCTTTTGGATCTGGTAAATGCGCTGGATGCTTCAATGGGGCCGCCGCGTGAACACGGCGGAATGGGGGCGTGTCGATGCTTCTGGAGACGGTGGACCTTCTGGCGCTTCAATGGGGCCGCCGCGTGAACACGGCGGAATGACTTCTGCTGCGTTTCCCATGATGCTCTCCAGAGGTAGCTTCAATGGGGCCGCCGCGTGAACACGGCGGAATGATCGGAAGGCCGGGCAAAACTACGCGCTCGACCTCTAGCTTCAATGGGGCCGCCGCGTGAACACGGCGGAATGTTCCGCGTCCGTGTAGAGGCCGCCGCAGTCCTCAGGGCTTCAATGGGGCCGCCGCGTGAACACGGCGGAATGGGAGTGACGACCCCCAAGAGCAAACCGCTAGACATGCTTCAATGGGGCCGCCGCGTGAACACGGCGGAATGTTGCCGGCGGACGAGACAACACCTCGTCCGCCTTGGCGCTTCAATGGGGCCGCCGCGTGAACACGGCGGAATGCATTGCGGTCTCCGCCGCTACGTGCTCATCAACTCCTGCTTCAATGGGGCCGCCGCGTGAACACGGCGGAATGTCCAAGTCGCTGGCTATCGGGCTAGCAACCGGCACGCTTCAATGGGGCCGCCGCGTGAACACGGCGGAATGACCAGGGCATCGCCACCCGCGGTAATCAGCGGAGTGACGCTTCAATGGGGCCGCCGCGTGAACACGGCGGAATGGCTTCAGCGCGCGATTCTGCGAGTCATCGAAGGTAAGGCTTCAATGGGGCCGCCGCGTGAACACGGCGGAATGGTTCAGCCCGCCGAACGTCCCGGCAATGTTGTCGTGCTTCAATGGGGCCGCCGCGTGAACACGGCGGAATGTCCGAGCGTCCAACGCCTCATGCTGGCCGGCGGCGCGCTTCAATGGGGCCGCCGCGTGAACACGGCGGAATGGACCGGAGCCGTCACCGGCGAGAGCAACTCGCTCAAGCTTCAATGGGGCCGCCGCGTGAACACGGCGGAATGCAGCCGGTCGAGTGTCGCGTAGTAGCGTCCACCGCGCTGCTTCAATGGGGCCGCCGCGTGAACACGGCGGAATGTGGGTAGCGGCGATGCACGCGCTCGCCCCGTCGGCGCTTCAATGGGGCCGCCGCGTGAACACGGCGGAATGCTGAATCAACGTCGCCTTCGAGCGCTCTGATCGTGTCGCGCTTCAATGGGGCCGCCGCGTGAACACGGCGGAATGGTCTCAGTCGTGCAAGCCGCAACCGTCGAATCTACTCGCTTCAATGGGGCCGCCGCGTGAACACGGCGGAATGTGCCGCCATCGCCAGTGCTAAGCCACGACGGAACCAGCTTCAATGGGGCCGCCGCGTGAACACGGCGGAATGCCGTCATGGCGATGTACAACCGCCGCGGTGTCGATCTGCTTCAATGGGGCCGCCGCGTGAACACGGCGGAATGTTGACGCGCTGCAAACCCGACGGTCCGCCCTTGCCCGGCTTCAATGGGGCCGCCGCGTGAACACGGCGGAATGTGCTCGTAGCGGATCACATCGAACAGCACCCCGAGCTGCAGCTTCAATGGGGCCGCCGCGTGAACACGGCGGAATGAACTCTTCAGCCAGCAGTCACCAAGCTTGCGCTTGTCGCTTCAATGGGGCCGCCGCGTGAACACGGCGGAATGAATCTCGTCGTACGTGTTGCGGAACAGGATGCCGCGGCTTCAATGGGGCCGCCGCGTGAACACGGCGGAATGAGCCTCCAGCGCGCGCGCGATAGCTAGGTTCCGCGCACGCTTCAATGGGGCCGCCGCGTGAACACGGCGGAATGTCCGCCATTGCGTCGGCGTCGACGCCTGCAGCAAGCGCTTCAATGGGGCCGCCGCGTGAACACGGCGGAATGGGTGACAAGGCGATCGGCGCACCACTGGTCTTTGCCGCTTCAATGGGGCCGCCGCGTGAACACGGCGGAATGCCCAATGGAGCTCGAGCGACCGTCTACACCGCCGAGACCGCTTCAATGGGGCCGCCGCGTGAACACGGCGGAATGTCGCGAGCGGCAACAGCGTAGTGCCGCGCGTAACGGGTGCTTCAATGGGGCCGCCGCGTGAACACGGCGGAATGCTGTTAGCCCCTCGCAGGCGGACGAGACCGGGCACCAGCGCGCTTCAATGGGGCCGCCGCGTGAACACGGCGGAATGCTCTGCGTCGATACCGGTGAGCTCGCCATGGCGCTCGCTTCAATGGGGCCGCCGCGTGAACACGGCGGAATGCGCCGAGCCGGTCACGGTAATCACGTCGCCGACCGCGCTTCAATGGGGCCGCCGCGTGAACACGGCGGAATGGAACAGCCCGGTCAACCAGATCACCCGCGTCGACGGCACGCTTCAATGGGGCCGCCGCGTGAACACGGCGGAATGGGAAACGCCGCGGCCTATCCGGTTCGGTGGCGACCTCGCTTCAATGGGGCCGCCGCGTGAACACGGCGGAATGTGATTGGCCGATGGTCTCGTCTGTCGTACGGCAACACCGCTTCAATGGGGCCGCCGCGTGAACACGGCGGAATGTCTTGATGTAGCCGGCCGCGCGTCGGCTGGCCCACTGAAGGCTTCAATGGGGCCGCCGCGTGAACACGGCGGAATGTGGCCGGAGCGAACGGCGAATCCTGGCAGATTTCTACGCTTCAATGGGGCCGCCGCGTGAACACGGCGGAATGCCAGCCCAGCCCAGCCCAGCCCAGCCCAGGAAAACCAGCTTCAATGGGGCCGCCGCGTGAACACGGCGGAATGACGGTGGCTTCGATCGGGACAGGGACCTCCAGCTTGCTTCAATGGGGCCGCCGCGTGAACACGGCGGAATGTGCTCGAACTTCGCCCTGGTCGCGCTCCGCCAGTCGCCGCTTCAATGGGGCCGCCGCGTGAACACGGCGGAATGCAACTGGCGCGACCTCGCCGTGTACTGGCTGATCCCGCTTCAATGGGGCCGCCGCGTGAACACGGCGGAATGGGGCAGCCCCGGACGCTCGAGCGCGAGCCACCCGAGGCTTCAATGGGGCCGCCGCGTGAACACGGCGGAATGCTTCGAGGTACTTGTCGATCCCCGCGTCGCCGTCCTTGCTTCAATGGGGCCGCCGCGTGAACACGGCGGAATGCTGCGGCGGGAACCGGACCCGGGACTACGCCGCCGCCGCTTCAATGGGGCCGCCGCGTGAACACGGCGGAATGGAGCAGGGCGGGGCAGGCGGCGGAGCGCCCACGTGGCTTCAATGGGGCCGCCGCGTGAACACGGCGGAATGACGCCGACGGATAGGTACGCCTTGCATTGCGCCGCAGCTTCAATGGGGCCGCCGCGTGAACACGGCGGAATGACCCGCGGCCGTGCTCGGGTAGCGCTGGTGTGAAGTAGCTTCAATGGGGCCGCCGCGTGAACACGGCGGAATGGTTTCGATGCCGTAACTCGGCCGGTGTCGGCCATGTCGCTTCAATGGGGCCGCCGCGTGAACACGGCGGAATGCCTCGCCCACGAGCCGCGCGGCCCCGCGTTCGGCGGCTTCAATGGGGCCGCCGCGTGAACACGGCGGAATGGACACGGCCCCGCCCGAGCCAGCAGCGACCGAAGAGCTTCAATGGGGCCGCCGCGTGAACACGGCGGAATGGCACTCGCGGAAGAGCAGGGGAAGCTACCCCACGTGCTTCAATGGGGCCGCCGCGTGAACACGGCGGAATGACTTTACTCCGTCGCGCGCAGCGATTCGACGCCGGCGCTTCAATGGGGCCGCCGCGTGAACACGGCGGAATGCTGCTGAGCGATGCGCGGGTCGACCCCATCGGCTATGCTTCAATGGGGCCGCCGCGTGAACACGGCGGAATGATCACGCCCGGCACGATCGCGGCACCCAAGCGCGCCCCGCTTCAATGGGGCCGCCGCGTGAACACGGCGGAATGTTTCTGAACGGGCTCGTCTGGTCGCGCGGCAGCCCGCTTCAATGGGGCCGCCGCGTGAACACGGCGGAATGCGTGGTCGGCTCGGGGCGCGTTCGGGGGGCCGTCGAGCTTCAATGGGGCCGCCGCGTGAACACGGCGGAATGGAACGCCATGGTTGCCGCTGTTCGCCAGCAAGCCGAGCTTCAATGGGGCCGCCGCGTGAACACGGCGGAATGTCGCGAGGCGTTGCGCGGCCCCGCGCGACTGAAGCCGCTTCAATGGGGCCGCCGCGTGAACACGGCGGAATGGTGGGACACTTCCGCATGCCCAACGTGGGCGAGTCTGGCTTCAATGGGGCCGCCGCGTGAACACGGCGGAATGCTATCAGCTGATCGCCGTGTGTTGCGATTCGCCTCAGCTTCAATGGGGCCGCCGCGTGAACACGGCGGAATGTCTCGCAGTCGCACATCAGCCGTCTCGCCTCTGGAGAGCTTCAATGGGGCCGCCGCGTGAACACGGCGGAATGAAGGCGGCCCTGGGCGCGAGCGCGACCAACGCGGCGCTTCAATGGGGCCGCCGCGTGAACACGGCGGAATGGTAGCCGCTGGAGTTTGTAACCATGACGCGCCTAGCCGTGCTTCAATGGGGCCGCCGCGTGAACACGGCGGAATGGAGCCCAACTCTCAGCGCTCACGCCGTGAACAATCAGGCTTCAATGGGGCCGCCGCGTGAACACGGCGGAATGGATCGATTCGGCAGCTGGAAAGCTGGCGACCCTGGCGCTTCAATGGGGCCGCCGCGTGAACACGGCGGAATGCCTCGCCGTTTACCTGACACCAAGTGGCCTTCATGGCGCTTCAATGGGGCCGCCGCGTGAACACGGCGGAATGTCAAGCCGACCGAGGAAGACATCGAGATCGCCAAAGCGCTTCAATGGGGCCGCCGCGTGAACACGGCGGAATGAGTGGGTTGTCGGTCGGGTCCGAGTACTCCGTGACGCTTCAATGGGGCCGCCGCGTGAACACGGCGGAATGGATGACGCGCCTAGCCGTGAAGCTCCGCCCCTACGAAGCTTCAATGGGGCCGCCGCGTGAACACGGCGGAATGCCTTCGTGGCGGCGAAAAAGATCGCGCTGGCTGAGTACGCTTCAATGGGGCCGCCGCGTGAACACGGCGGAATGCCGCTGGCCTGCTGAGTGGCCCGTCGAGCGGCCCCAAGCTTCAATGGGGCCGCCGCGTGAACACGGCGGAATGCTGAGCGGGGCTCGTTCGCGCCGAAGGCCCCCGACTTCGCTTCAATGGGGCCGCCGCGTGAACACGGCGGAATGGATGTAGACGGCCAGCCGCGCATAGTAGCCACTTCGGCTTCAATGGGGCCGCCGCGTGAACACGGCGGAATGCCCGTCATTCCGCGCAACGCCACCGAGAGGCGCACGGAGCTTCAATGGGGCCGCCGCGTGAACACGGCGGAATGGCTGGCTGAGTTACGCGCGGCTGCCGTCCGGGAGGCGGCTTCAATGGGGCCGCCGCGTGAACACGGCGGAATGTTCAGCGGCCGCGCTTGGTACGACATCTGCGGCGTCGCGCTTCAATGGGGCCGCCGCGTGAACACGGCGGAATGTGTTCGAATTGGTGCGACTGCGACTCGTGATTGCTGAGCTTCAATGGGGCCGCCGCGTGAACACGGCGGAATGAGCACGGCTAAGGCGCGCGCTGGCGGTAGCAAGGGAGCTTCAATGGGGCCGCCGCGTGAACACGGCGGAATGTGCTGCACTGCAGGGTCTCCTGGCTTGTCTGACCGGCGCTTCAATGGGGCCGCCGCGTGAACACGGCGGAATGCGCCTCTGTCGCGCTCACTCATCGCACGGCAACCTTCGCTTCAATGGGGCCGCCGCGTGAACACGGCGGAATGCCGAGCCCGACGCGCGCGAGGCGCCCCCTATCGAATACGCTTCAATGGGGCCGCCGCGTGAACACGGCGGAATGAGCAAGGTGCACTTGCTTGGTAGGGCATTCCCGTTGCTTCAATGGGGCCGCCGCGTGAACACGGCGGAATGCGGAAAGCCGGCTAGGGTCCCTAGCCGGTGTTGAAAGGCTTCAATGGGGCCGCCGCGTGAACACGGCGGAATGGTCGTCCAGCGCCTCGATGCCGTGGTGCTGAATGACATGCTTCAATGGGGCCGCCGCGTGAACACGGCGGAATGCAACATGTGCCCCGCGCACATTGTGCCGTTCGAAGCGCTTCAATGGGGCCGCCGCGTGAACACGGCGGAATGCCTAGAGCGCATTCCCGACTACTCGGAAGGGTTCTTGCTTCAATGGGGCCGCCGCGTGAACACGGCGGAATGTGCGCGAGGAGTTTTCGAAGCTCGTGGCGGCAGAATTCGCTTCAATGGGGCCGCCGCGTGAACACGGCGGAATGCGACTCCGACGAGATCAACGCTATCAACCTGGACGCTGCGCTTCAATGGGGCCGCCGCGTGAACACGGCGGAATGCTGCTGGACGCGCTCGAGCGCAGCGGCATGCGGCGCTTGCTTCAATGGGGCCGCCGCGTGAACACGGCGGAATGGCGCCTCCGCCTCCGACTCCCAAATCCCCGGGCAGTCGCTTCAATGGGGCCGCCGCGTGAACACGGCGGAATGGGCACGCTGCGCATCAACGCTGTCGCGCAGGGGCTGGGCAGTCGCTTCAATGGGGCCGCCGCGTGAACACGGCGGAATGAAGTCGCTCGAGCCGTCTACACGTGCCGCTGCCCATAGGCTTCAATGGGGCCGCCGCGTGAACACGGCGGAATGTCGGCAAGGCTGAGCCGGTCCGAGCGGTTGCCCTTCCGGCTTCAATGGGGCCGCCGCGTGAACACGGCGGAATGAATGGGCGCGCGTGCTGCCGGTATTGTGGGACCGAATGGCTTCAATGGGGCCGCCGCGTGAACACGGCGGAATGCGGTCAGCGGCCAGACCTGCACGGGCGCTTGCTCCGTCCCGCTTCAATGGGGCCGCCGCGTGAACACGGCGGAATGAGGCTCCAGCGCGGCGAGCGCTGACACGTCCGCGCCAGCTTCAATGGGGCCGCCGCGTGAACACGGCGGAATGAGTTGGTCCCCGTCGCCGAGTAGTTCAGGTTCTCGTAGCTTCAATGGGGCCGCCGCGTGAACACGGCGGAATGAGTCGCGGACCGAGTGCGCTTCGGAATACGAGCCATTGCTTCAATGGGGCCGCCGCGTGAACACGGCGGAATGGGGCTCGACGCAGCCGAGGCGACATGACCCCGGCCAAGCTTCAATGGGGCCGCCGCGTGAACACGGCGGAATGACCGGGGACAGCGAAAAGGCGCACCAAGCCGCGCGCGTGCTTCAATGGGGCCGCCGCGTGAACACGGCGGAATGGCAAGGTCTGCTTGCTCGGAGCGTTCGCGAGCGCGTTGCTTCAATGGGGCCGCCGCGTGAACACGGCGGAATGGTGTCCGCCAAGAAGCCAATGAAAGCTTCGTGGTACGGACCGGTTTGCGAGCGATTCGAATCCAGAAGGTGTAAGTCCGGACTTCCCGATGCGCTCTGACACATCGGACGCATCGGGAAGGGGCTGATTTTCAGGGAACTTGGCGAAATGCGAGCGCCTCCCGGGGATAGGGGCGCACCGCACCGCTCGCAGCGGGGAAGAGCATACCGTCTTGTTCAATTTGCTCATAGGGGGTTGTTGGTTCGTTCAGACGACGAGGGCGATGCGCTCTGGGTCGAAGTACGTGCGACCGAGCGACTGGATCGCGCCGGTACCTCGACCTTCCACTGGGCCAAGATTGGCGAATAGGACTTGGTCTTGCTCGTTGTGAATGATCTTTGCGAGGTTCGCGCGAAGCTCGACCAGCTCTCGAGCGTTCAGCTCGCACTGAAAGACAGAAAGCTGCAAGTGCTCGCCGTAGCCGAGCATCATCTTGTAGACTTTGCGCAGTCGCTTCGGATCGGAGATGTCGTACGTGACAACGTAGCTGTGTCTCATGCCAACCTCTTTGCTAGCGAATGCGAAATTCCGGGTAGCGAGGCAACTCGCCCAGCAGAACGCGACTGAGTAAGCGTGCCTGCACCTCGAGCACCCGTCGGTAGCTGATTCGGTAGTCGAAAATGGGGTGAGTGACCAGCGAGTCCATACGTCGCTCGAATGCGAGAATCAGCCTCTTCCTGGCTGGCGTCGTCAACGCGACGGCTCCGGCGGCTCGTACGAAGTCGTCGCTCTTGACGACACCCGTGTTGATCGCGCCGATTACTACTGAGTCGGCGATGACCGGCCGAAATTCCTCCATCAAATCGAGGGCGAGCGAAGGTCGACCGAAATGGGGTTGATGGTAGAAGCCCAACAGCGCATCCAAACCCACGGCGCGAATCGCGAGCGTCAGCTCCTTGGTCAGCAACGAGTACGTAAACGAGAGCAGCGCATTGATGGGGTCGCGCGGAGGCCGTCGATTGCGCCCTTCCAGATCGAACTCACTGATCCCCGTCCCCTTCAACATGCCGGCAAACTCGGCGAAGTAGCGTCGCGCGGCTGTGCCTTCAATACCTAGTAGGCTCTCGATTGCTTCAGCCTCACGCGCCTTGCGCGCGAGCTGCTTGAGCTCCGAGAGTGCGATAGCGTCGGGTTTGGCGTGGTTGCGCCGCAGCAGCGTACGGCAGTTCGAAATCTTGGAGGATACAAAGCCGCGAGCAAGCTTGAGACAGCGCTCGCGGTCTTGCGTAGCGGCGTACTGCGCCAAGCGCAGCTCCACGTTCTTCGAATCGTGTCCGCTCGCCTGCCCCGTGAACCAGCCTCCGTAGCTGAAGAAGAGCACCGGAATGCCGCGATCCAACAGTGTTCGAAGCGCTGGAGTGCTTAGATTGACGCTGCCGTACAGCGCCACGTGTGAGGTATTCGTAAGCCTCGCCTCACGAGCGTTCTCGCCCTTCGATTGCACAATCAGGCGTTCACCTTCCAGCCGAATCGCCGCGCCTTGCGTTTGAACGTAAACCGGCAGCTTGTCGTCGCGAGCCGGGAACAGGCGCCGCACACCGCGCTCGGGACGCTCGATTCCTACAGCCAGCCCCCACGGGTCATCACCAACATCAAACGAGGGATCGTCCTCGAGCTCAGCGGGCTCCTCATCCCGCGCCAAGGCGCGCGTCTCATCGGGCAAGCAGATGCCGACGAGCGAGCAGCCATGGCACTTCGGACTATCATCGAGTGGCGGAGGGAGCTCACCCTTGAGCGCCAGTTCGCGAATCCGTGCCGCGGCTTGCAACGTGCGGTCGATCAGCCATTCAGGCATCGCGATCGGCACCCGCTGCCGATCTTTGGCGTAGTAAATCTCACCGCTATCGCAGGCGTAGCCGTGCTCCCGCAACAACAAAACCTGCGCACAAACCTGCGCGCGTTCCGGCAGATACGCTCCTTCTGGAACGTCCGGGCGCGTGCTCCGTTTGTACTCGACCGGAACGACGTTGCCGCCTTCGACCTCGACCAGGTCGATCTTCGCGGTGATGCCCAAGCGCTCGGACGAAAGCCATACAGAGCGCGCAACGTACGGGCGCTCCTCCTCGACTTCTTCATCCGACTCCGGCGGCGGCGCCGTACGTGCGGGGCGAAGCGGCTTCACCTCTTCGTTCACCTTGCGGTGCACGACCTGCCCGTCCACCGTGAACACATTGTCCGCCCACTCACCTTGGACGAACTCGAGGTACATCAATCGCTCGCAATAGAGCACTTCATTGATCATGCGCGCGGGCGCAAGCACCAGCGCGGCCCCAGTACCGGGCAAATCCGGGCCGCGCACGACCGGCAGCTGGCGGGGCAGCGGTTTTGCGCGCGCCGACGCTGGGTCAACGAGTTCCTCGGCGCCTTTTGCAGCAAGCGCTGCGGCATTCTTGGCATCGTCAGTCACGCAGTGCCTCCCCTGGAGCGGTTCGATACCGGGCGCATGACTCCACGAAGCGGTGCATGTTGCCTTCTGCGCCATGCTACCCTTCCGATATGACGTTGCCCGCTCGACGCCCCGCGACCTACGACGACCTCGTCGCGCTGCCCGAGCACCTGGTGGGCGAACTCGTCGCGGGTGAGCTGCAGGTCAGCCCAAGACCAGCAGTTCCGCACGCGATCACGGCGTCGGCGCTCGGCGCCACGCTGCTCACGCGCATGCAGTTCGGTGACGGAGGTGGTCCCGGTGGCTGGTGGATCCTGGACGAGCCTGAAATCCACCTCAATGAAGACGTCGTCGTTCCCGACATCGCAGGCTGGCGCCGAGAGCGCTTGCCCACACCGCCGCGCGACGGATTCCTCACGCTTGCCCCCGACTGGGTGTGCGAAGTCCTCTCGCCCTCCACGAGCCGCTTCGACCGCACAAAGAAGCTCCCGGTCTACGCGCGTGCCCGAATTCCGCACCTCTGGTTGCTCGACCCGCTCAACGAAACCCTCGAGGTATACCGACTCGACGGCGAGTACTGGGTGCTCCTGGCGACTCATGGTGGTGAGGATGTGGTGCGCGCTGAGCCGTTTGAGATGGTGGAGATTGAGCTGAAGCGGATTTGGGGAAGGTGAGCTGCGGCTTTCGAGCATGTTGGAAGACCGGGGGCTTGCAAATCGCGTCATCGCGCATCTCTCGAATTGCGCAGCCCGTTTCACACCGGTCGCCCGGGAGCGAACGTTCCCGAATATCCGTCCGCCTTCTTCGTGAGGCCGGCGCTAAGGAGCTCTGCGACGCCGAACGCGCGGCGCTGGTCGGAATCGAGTTGTGATAGCTGCGGATATCCAAGGAGCGCGCGGATCGCATGAATGGACGCGGGTCGCTCCCAAAGAGGCCAACTGAATTCTCCGTCCAGGCGGCGGCCCGTGCAGGCTGTCATCCGTACCCTAGAGCCCGAACCGGCAAGAGGAAACAGGCTGAGAGCCCGAAAGCCCAGCCACTCGTGAACCGGAAGGTAGCCCCGACGAAAACCAGTGTAGATGGCGCCAGGCGTGTCCGACGCGGGATCCCAATCCAGTGTTCGCGGCGCGTCGTAGTCGACTTCGCCCGTATCAAGGGCACGAACAATTCGCTCAAGGGTAATGTAGTCGCGAATAACCTCAACTTGTTCGAGGAACTGTGCATTACGCGCCGTGAGATCCAAGAAACTTCGTTCAACCGTAGCGCTTGTGGGGACCTCATTGTCCATGGCGATGCCGAGCGCGCGGTGAGCCTCTTCCCCGGCCGACCGATCACTGGGCTCAGTGACATCTTGACAGAACAGCGCGGATCCATACGCCAACGACGCCTCGTCTTTTTCATCGCGTAGAGAACGCGTCCAGGCCCGGACGACTCCTAGCGGAGCCTTCAATCCACCGACAGCCTTAGGTCCTTGCTTCTCCTGCTTTACATAGCGGAATCCGAGGATCGAAGAACCAGCCCATCGTGTCCGATCGTCGAAAATAAGCCGCGCGACCGACTCGAGCGACGTCACACCGCGGAGAACTGGACGCCAAGCGTCGAGCAGCTTCCAATACAAGCAAGGTGCGTCTTGCTCGGGAGTCCTTGAATCGTTGAGCACTTGAAGTAGTCCCAATGCCGCTAAAAAACCAAGCGGAGTGGTCCCGTCAACGCCACGAACGAGTAGCTCTTCCCCCGTTTCACCTATCATTGAGCGCCTCCTTTGGAGCCTCTCGTTCACTTTCTCGATGATCGGCGAGCCGGAGAACAGCTTCGAGCCAGGCGAGACCCCAATATCCGTAGTAGCGCACCAGTTTCCAGAACCGCTCGGGCACCGCAGAATCGAAGCGTTGGAGTCCGTGGGCACTCGAGTTCTTCAACTCGGTTCCCTCGAAGTCGATCGAAACAACTTGTGGGTCGGGGTCGAACACCGGAGGCGAAAACGGTCGGCACCAGCCGTGATGAGACGCGACCAGGTGGAGCACCAAGTCCCAGTCGTGAGCTCGCCCTCGAATAGAAATGTCGCTTTGGGCGAGAGCCACTGACATGAGCTCATGCCTCATGCCTTTCGGATAGCCCGAGCGCTGCTGTGCTCGGTTGCGAGCATCTTGATCGAAGGCGAAGATGGCTGACTTAGCGAGTAGTTCCGTGGAGGCAGCCTCACGCACCGAGTCTCCGCCGTGCAAGAGGAGCTGAAATCGCCGGTCAGCCTTGCCGATGTCATGAATCCAGCCAGAGAGTGCAAGATCCTTGGTGACCTCCAGCGGAAGACACAACGCTTCCCCAAAGTGCGCAGCCAGATCGCGCACACCCTCCAGATGCTCCTTGAGTGAAATCCGTGAACCGAGGAAGCTCCCCTCGTCTCCTTCGGTGGTGGGCTCGACCGATCCATCACCGCCCGACGCGCGGCGGAGCTCAGGCAAGCCGAAGAGCTCACGCAGAGCAGTGTGAGGTATCAAGGCTTTCTTGGTTTGCGCGCGCCACGGGTTATCCTTTTCCTCGGAAGAGCGAGTCGGTTCAACCCGCACTGTGCAGCTGCCACTGTCCAGATGCGTAAGCGCCACGTTTATCCAAGTGGGAAGAGCACCTTCTCGAAGCGCGAGCTCTCGCCATTCAATGAAAGCGTTCCGTTCAGCCGCCGTGCCGTGCTCTTCGATCTGTTCGTGCGTTACCTTCGGACCGTTCCGGACGCTCGTGGGCAGGGCCGCCGCCCACCCTTCGATCACGGCGGGATGCCAACGGAGAACGGCCCGTCCCTTCTCGAGAAGCTGCGCCTCGTCACCGCGGTCGACCACCGCGGAGGTGCTATCTATATCCCAGCAGGCAAACCGTGCGTCGATGCCACCATAGGAACTCGGTACCACGAGCACCAACCCTGGGCGCAGGTCATCGGCGCCGCCGATCAACGAAACGCTACCACCGCGCCACGCGAGTGCAGGTGCGAGCGCCGGCGGAACGTCTTCTTCGGACTCCTCGTCTTCAGCTCCTTCGACGTCAGCGACGCTGACAATGCGTGTCTCCGGGTCGACGTCGCCCCGAGCAGTACGCTTGTGCACTCGGCCAAGCCACTGCTTCGCTGCCCAGAGTGGGATACCAAGCGCTTCCAGAGAGCTCGGACGGACTGAGTTGAGGAGCTCCTGTAGTCTATTGAGCTCATCTTCCTTCAAGTCCTGCGGTCCGATGTCGGCACGCCAAACGATCTGGACCTCAGCAGCGCCGCGTCCGATGCCATGCAAGAATGGGCCTACCTCAGGATCAGCGTGAGGGGCAGGCGACGTCTGTACCCAACGATCGAGATGGCTCGAGGTCAAGATCGGCGCGACGCGGCGGGGCGCGATGAGCGTCCGTTTTCGCTCTTCGCTCAGACCATCGAATAGATGGTTCATTGCGTCGATTCCAAAGTCGATGACCTGGCCCTCGTGCTCACTCGAGGCCTTCGCCGCGCCACTAAGGAAGCGCCACGTTTCGCCGAGCGCGTCAGCGTAGATCGGATCCGATTCGGCCTTCTCATCTACGCCGCTCGAACCCGCGAGGATAACCGCCTCGGTCGTACGGAGGTCGCCTAGGCGATCCAGACGGCCGAAACGCTGACGGAGGGCGTCGAGGCTTGCACACTCCGTGACGAGTGCGTCAAAATCGAAATCGGCACCCGCTTCAATCGCTTGCGTCGACACGAGCACGAGGCGTGTAGATTCGTTGCTTCGCTTTCGGCCAGCCATTACTTGACTGAGCACGGCCGCCTGCTTGTCGAGTCGATCGAGTGGACGCATGCGCCCGGTGAGCAGGCTCACGCTCCATTCTGGGCCTACCGCTCCTTCCACGAGGGCGGCAATCTTCTTCGCCGTTTCGACGCGATTCACAATGACGGCCAACGCCCGTGCCTTCCCTTTGGCGATGCGCTCCACCTCACGAACCGCCGCCTTAGCCAACGCGTCTGCCGCCTTCCCAGAGTCACGAGGAGTACTTATTTGCCGAAGCACGGCATTTTTTTGTGACGTGAGCCTGGCGCTCAAGTGCGAGTTCTGGCGATCGCTCTCAACCAGCCCAAAGGTATCGTCGTTGGGGCTCGCAACCGTAGCCGACATTCGCACGAACCGAAGCGGTCGTGTGAGTCGATCGGATTGACCATTCGCATAGAACCGCGTGATTGCCGAGAGCGTTTCCTCAAATGGTCGCGCGAGATGCACTTCGTCAAGGAAAAGCAACGTGTCGCACCCGAGAAGGCCCGCGTGCACCGGACGCATGCGTTCCGAAACGCCGTATCCACGGAACAGCAAACGGGATCCAACCTGGTCCACAGTCGACGTGAGGATTACCGGCTGGCTGGGCGACTTGGCCCACTCGGATTCTCGAGGCATGCCGCCGCGCAGAATTGCGGGCAGAATCGGCAGTCCTTCTGCGTTACCGGAGAGTTCATACAAAGCACTTGCGACCTCCGCTAGGATACCTTCTCTCGCAGCTTTGAGCCTGTTCGCGATTGTCACGGCCCGGGCAAAGGCCTGATCTACTACGACACGGCGATCGACGACGAGCACGATGCGACGCGATTGCTTACGCTCGGCTGGAGGCCGAGTCGCATCAAGCGCGAGTGCGAACACTGCGATGTCAAGCGCCGCCGTCTTTCCAGCTCCGGTTGGCAGGTTGAGAGTGGAAGGCCAGCCTTCGGTCACGACGCGCTCCAGGAGCCGTGTTTGCCAATCGAAGGGCTCTCGATCCCAGAGGGCTTGGAAGAAATCCGAAAAGGAGATGGGGGTCATGAGTATCCCTTTTTCGGCAACGTCTCGCCTCCGCGCGTCTCGCCTGCCCGCGCCATCAAGCCGATCTCGAAGATTGAGATGTTGTTGCGACATAGCGCCGGAGACCTCACGTCGGGTCGAAGGCGCCCAGGGAATGCGCCATATTGTGTCTCCCGCGTCGAACGCATCACTCGCGCCCTCGACAAAGCCCTACTCCGAAGTACCTCCCTGCGCCGATCACCACTGGACCCGCCACGGGCGCTTCGAAGCACATCTCGACGTGCACACAGACGCGACTAAATCCTGAGCCATTCGAGCTCTTCTTGGGAAACGGCATGTAGTTGCGAGCAGGCGGCGCTGCATCGAAGAGTGAGCGGCGGATAATTTCTACCCAGCGAGGTTCAGGGAGACCTATTCGGTGACAAGCGCGCATCACGATCTCCTCGGCGTTGCGGGCGGCGGCCGAGGCTTCCTTCGGGTCGTTTGAGTAGAGGTTGCCGGGGTTCTTATCGAGTGCAATCGGCGTGACCGAGCCCCAGCGCCGCGCAGGACGGCTCCACCATTCGGGATCCAGGGTCTTGCGCAGGTCGTTGTCGATGACACGTTCCAGGGCAAGCGCGCCTGCGCGCCCCAAAGTCAATCGGAGCCCGCTATCCTCCCAGCGTCCGATAGCGCGAAGGATGGCGCGTCGCTCCTCCCTCTCGATCGAGCGGGGTAGCAAAATGGCAACTCCAAGCACACTCCCGGAGGCATACCGAGAGCCGATGTCGGCGAGCGGCACGTACGCCACGTGAGGACGTTCTAGCGGCCTCCCACCCTCGCCGTGACCGCTGAGCACGTCTGGAATGTCTTCTCCGGCATGGCTTAACAGGGCACCGCGCACAGCTCGTGTAATCTCTTCCGTCTTCGACAGTTTGAGTCCCAGGCGACGACGGTCGTCACCGGCCACTTCACGCAGAACAATCCATTCCCCAAAGTTAGACCGCGCTGTCGCCGCGCTCAGTGCGGCGCCGCCATGTTGATACGCCCGATGCACAGCCGGAAGAACTCGAGGCTCGACCCCACGGTGTTTCTCAAAGGCCAGCTCAAGTCGATCGAGCTGACCCCGACTTACGACTCGCATGGGAACTCCTTCGCCGGTGGTGGGGCTCCAACGCTGCAACGGATCACTGATACCCTGCGCTTCAATGGTTGGTTCTTGCTCGAGCAGACGACACGAAACGAGTGACGACGAGTGCCCGAGTCGAACCAGCCGCCGCGCCACCTCAGCTAAGTTGCTCTTAACTTCGAGATCCGGCTCCGCGGTGGGCCACAGGTACCTCACGCGACTCGCGTGAGGCGTCATAGCAGGCAGAGTTCGGGGCTGCCGGCCACGACGATCAGGGAGCATTTGACGGGCAAACTCAGAATTGCCTTTGCCATCATCGTCGATGGCTTTCGCCATCTCCTCACTGAATCTCTTCTCTGCCTTGGTGACCGCAACTTGGGCGGATTTCAACGCTTTGGCGCCTCCGATCGCTTCTACTTCGGCAAGCACCTTTCGCGCACCGTCAAGCTTTTCCTCCGCCGCTTCCCACCCGCGCACGACACCCGAGGGATTTCCGGGAACGTAGGTCTTCACGATAACGCGACGTTCGGCCTCGCTCGCTTCGATCTCTGGGGCCCCCTGATCTTCCAACCACCTCAAGGCAGAGCGCGCCGAGTTCGTGAGCTCCTCATGCTCGTGGGCCGTGGCTACAAGCGCAGAGAAGAGACGAGCAGGGTGAGGAGGCCACTCGGACGCTTCGCGATCATTGAAGCACGTAGCAATGTAGCGACCCGTGAGGAACTCGACATCGAGAACGATCACGTAGACTGTTCCTCCACCACCGTCACTTGTCGACTCTTGCGAATCAGGCCGACGAGTTTCGGAGCAGGGACTAGCGTCAACGGTTCTTCGCGCCAAGACATCCCGCGCTTTGCAGCTGCCCTCTTTGCGTCGTCGAGCATTCCCTTCGCCGCTTCGCGGTCAAGAGCAAAGGTTCGGCTCTCGCCACCATCACCGCCAATGAGCTCTAGGCTGATCGGTCCGAGAGCACGCAACGCGCATCGGGAACGCAGATCGTAGCCATTTTCTCGTTGATAGGCCACAGCGGCCAGCGCTAGAGCCGCAAGCAGCGTGCGAGCGGCGTCCTCAGCATTCCGGCGATTCTCTCCCTGGAGTCTGTCGCCATTCCCAGTCGTTGCGAAGCGAAGTCTCCGGAGCGCAGGCAGCGAAATGACGGTGATTTGTTCAGCGTAGTCGACCGTAACCCCCCCGGTCTCCGGGTCTTGTGACGGCTTGACGTTGCCGTGGTTAATAACTGCTGGAGAGCCCGCCTTCTCGCCGCCGCGCTTTAGGAGCATCGGCTGCCTCTTATCCAACTTTGCCTCGTTGGGATCTGCTGTCCAATCCTGCGCCCCTCCTTCACCCGATTCCTTCGCTTCGTAGATTTCGGTCTTCTCGATGCCAGTGGGATCGATCCGACTCGACGTTCGCGTTCCGAGCTCCACCCCCACACCAACGATTTCGCTAACGATGGCACGCTGAAACTTCGAGCCGAGCCCCCCCTTTGGACCGGTCGAATCCCACAGCCCGAAGACGAGCGATGAAGGACAAAGCGTAAACAGCGGTGTCGCGTTCGATTGGGAAGCTTCCGTGAAGCGGCGCCCTGCGTCCGTATAGCGGAAGGGCTTGCCGTCGATCAGGCTATCGCGAAGGAGCGCGTCAGCGAGACGATGCGGCGCTTCGAGTGTGGTGATGTATCCGCTTCCGCCGAGCGTCGAAAGATCGAGCGCTGGGTCGTCGTGCGTCGCGCTGGTAAAGTCGACACGAGCGAAAGGAAACTTGAGCTCTCCTCGCTCATAGCCATCGAGGAGGGCCGTTTCCAGACGGTTAGCCTGAGAGGCAACCGAATCGAGTACGACGCATAGCTTGGATGCACCACCGATGCGCCGCCATTCAAGAGCATACTTGCTCTTGCGGCGCTCATCCCGATCCTCGCCGACAGGAACGGGAACCCGGACCGCATCACCGAACGTTGGCGGATATAGCTTGTCGTCCGGGCCACCCAAAGGCTCGAGGCGAGTGGTGACGCGGAAACCCGCGGCGGTTCCTGAAACAGCTTTCTGCAGTTCTTCGTGAGTTAGTTTGGTCATCGGATTTTTGGCTGGTAAACGAGGTATGAGGCCAATAGCCCCCATGTTTACAAACTACGTCTTACTTGTGTCTTAAGGAACTTAGTTACACTGGAGAGTTGCCCGTGTATAGCTGAACCCATCCGCCAGGGGTGCCCCTGCCCTCGTAGCGCGAACTGGCCATCGCACTTCGGTGGACCGGGAGCCCTGGTGGAGACTCGCGTGCATCTGGCGCTTCCGCCGCATTCATGTGGCGGCTCCATTGAAGTCTTGTGTCTTACGGAACGTTTAGCTTCTGCGACGTGACTTCCCGATACGGTCGAACCGGTCGGGCCCCTCTGTTCATCACCACGTCGAAGCACCACCCACCTCCACGACTCCCCCACCCACCGTAAAGTGCACCACCATCGCTAACACCTCTGCTCCCGTCATTCGAACCGCCTTCGCGTAAGTGAACAGCTGCGGCGCATAGGCAAGTGCACGCTCTGCCCAGTGTTCCTGCCGTCCCGGGAAACTCTTGTGATCGACAATCACATACCCTGATTTCGTTTCCAATAACAGATCGATGGTGCCCTCGATGCGTCGTGCGCCGTGCTCGGTATCGAGCAGCGCGGAGACCGGGATTTCACGGTGCCACGCGGCACCCGGCCAGCGACTTTCGACATACCCACGGAACGCATCGCTTGCAGCGAGCAAGGTATCGGGCGCGAACATGCCACCGAGCTCGGCGTGCACTAGAATGCGTTGCGCAAGCGCACTGCGCTCCTTTGCAGTGAGCTCGTGGCGATCAGCGGCGAGGAAGCCGTGCAGAGCGGTACCGATGGCATCCCAGGTCGTGCCGTTCGCTTGAGTGAACGCCATACGACGACTGAAGCGCATGACTGAGACCACGCTTGGCTCGGGTAGTGACAGCAAGCTGTCCCCTACTTTCGAGGGCGTTATTCGATACGGCGGAATATCTGCCAAGTTCGGTGGCGTTGCGCGAGCGAACCAATGGCGAATAGGAGCAGGTAGCACCGCCCCCTCATTCGAGTCTGGAGCCGTAGCTCGTGCATCGAGGCGCCAAGCTCGCACCGCGATTGCAAAGCTCCCATCGAGGCCTCGGATGGCGAGCTCGGGACTGGGCGCGTCGGGATCAGGCAACGTGAGCAGAGGGCCGCGGGCGTCTCGCAGCTCATCGAGCCAGGCCTTCGCTGGACCATTGGTTTTACGCAACGGCACAGCCAAGACGAGGTGATCGCGCGCGCGCGTGAAGGCAACGTAGAGCAGGCGCACGCGTTCGCGGTGTTCTCGCTCGGCGACGGCGCAGCCGGCTTCAGAGGCTTCCGCACGCTCTGCCAGCGGCCCGCTGCCCTGTTGAGTGGGGCTCAACGGCCATGGCCAATATCGAATCCAGCGGCCTGCGAGCGGTTGGGCCGCGTCGAAGCTATCCGTGTCGCTTTCCGGGGAGACGTCGAAGGCATCGCGTTTGCCTTCGCGGTTGAGGCTAGCGACGATCACCACCGGCCACTCCAGGCCCTTGGCTTTGTGAAAGGTCGAGATGACGATCGCGTCGTCACCATGACCGACGTGCTGTTCGTCGGTGGCGCGTTCTTCATCGCGTTGCCGAATGATCTGCTGGGTTTCTTCGAAGTAGCGCAAGAGGCCCGCTAGCGAGGCCGCTTCGCGTTGATAGGCGCAGCGTTGCTCATACGCAGCGGCCAAAGCGCGTAATGCCTCGAGGTTCCCCAAGCGCTGCTGCGGGTCGGGCCACGAAACCGCCAACGCGGAGACATCGAGGACGCTGAGCACACGATCGAGAGCTTCTGCCGGAGAGAGGACACGCAGCTCGCGCCTCAGCGCTTCCAGGTCCGCTCGCCAACCGGCGAGGCTAGGAGTCTCCGCGTCAGGCGTGTTCACCGCGCGAATCCGCGCACCGAGCCATTCGTGGGCAGTTAGGCCCTCGAAGCCAGTGAGCGCGTCCAGCTCGGCGCTCGCGAGTGTGTCACGGGCATCGACCAGGTAGCTGAGCGCCGCCGCTACCAGCGTTCCTTCCGGTGTGGTGAGGAGGCCAACGCGCGGCAACACAGTCAGAATGCCGCGCTCTTTGAGGGCATAGGAGAGTCGTTCGGCTTCTGCATTCGAATAGACGAGCACGGCGATATCACCGGGGCGCACGCTGCGAACCCGCTGCGTCGCGCGATCCAAGACGGTCGTGTGACCGTCACTGAGCAGTCGCGCGACACCCGCGGCAAGCGCCGTGTGCTGCTCATTGCCTTCGAGCCACCAGAGCCCAACGGGGGAAACTGCAGATAGCTCAGGAAGCGCAGTGCGGTGCGCGGTAGCCTGAAGCTCGTGCATCGCATAACCGTGCTGCGCGAAGGCTGCCGAGAACACGGCTGTAGTGAATTCCACGAGCTCCGGACGTGAGCGGCGATTGAGCTCGAGCGTTTCCTGCTCACCGCCATGGGCGTTTACCCAATGAGTGACGGCCTCCATCAAAGCTGGGTCCGCCCCCGCATATTCGAAGATGCATTGCTTGCGGTCGCCGACCCAGACCGAACGCCGCGCGATGGCGTGGAGGCGAGCGAAGAGCGCGAGCTGGATGGGGCTCGTGTCTTGAAATTCGTCGACCACGAGCAAGCGCAAGCGCTCCCGTAGCTCCCGCTCGACATCAGGCAATTCCAGCACGTCGAGCGCGCGATCAATCATGTCGACGTAGTCGACCAAGCCGCGTTCCGCTTTCCACTTTGCGTACGTCAGAAGTCCAACGCGAGCAGCTTTGAAGACCAACTCAGTGAGCTCGACTAGCTGCGCGCGCAGCCGCGGATGACCGAGGTACGCAGCGGCAGCTGCGTTGACTGGCTCTATGTAGGGCTGTGCGCGCTTCGCCGCGTCCAACCGGGAGAGGCGCGCCCAACCGCTCCAGGTGAGGCGACCGCGCCGGAGTTCGCTCAGGCCCGCGCGCAATTGTTGGACCGCGTCCGCCGTCTTCTTGGTCTTATCATCCAGGGTCGATAGCCGTGCGAGTGCAGACTCGAGCTCACTCAACAGCGCACGCTCTAGCTCCTCGCCGTTTGGAACCGCGGCAGGCAAGATGGCCAACAACCCCTCGCTGGAGCGCTGTGCCATACCCGGGAGCAGCTCGGGGCGAACACGATTGCCGCGTGCCAGCGTCATGATGTCGTCGACGGGCGTGACCCAATCGTTGCGGCTGGTGCGGTGGTCCCAGTTCAATTGGAGCTCGAACGCCAGTTCTTGGAGCCGTTCGCGCAATGCCGGATCGAGCTCGTGCTCGAGCGTCGCTTGCAACAAGCGCCGCCCCTCGTTGCCTGGAATGACGTCCACCTCGGGTGATAGCCCTGAGTCGAGTGCGAATTCTTGGATCAGGCGCAGGCCGATCGAGTGCACGGTGCCGAGATACGCGAGTGGGAGCTGTTTGGCGCGTTCTAGCGCGCCACCTTCTAGCAAGGCGCGGCGAATGCGCGCTTCGAGCTCTGCTTGAGCTTTCCTGGTGTAAGTGACTGCAACGAGTCCCTCGAGATCGATCGCGTCGTGGGCTTCAGGTGAAACGGCTCGAGTTACCTCTTGCGTGAGCCGGTAGGTCTTGCCGCTGCCCGCGCTGGCGCCGATCAACCGTACGCCCGAGGCTGACGGCATGCTCACGCCGGCACTCATTGCAGGACCTCCCAGCGGCGCCCGCACAGCGCGTCATAGTGGCAGTACTCGCAACGAGCGCCGCTCGGCAGCGCGAAGTGGAGGGGCGTTTCGCTCTCCGAAACTCCCAGCGCATCGAGCAGCGAGGGCGCGCCCCGCACTCCGGTTACCGGAAACCTTCCAACCTGCGCCAAGGGGAGCGCGCGGCGCATTGAGCGCTCAACGCTGTGCCAGGTGTCGCTCAGGCTCGGACCCGAGACCACTTCGGAGTGGGGAAGAACGCGCGACGCAAGCCCGAACAGCTTGCCCTGTTTGAGCGAGAAGTATCCGGCGTCGGGCCACGCCGAGCCGTCCGCAGCATGCGCGAACGCATAGGCGGCGAGCTGAACGGCTCGACCGGATCGCAAGAGCTCTCGATAGATCGACATGCCTCCCTTCATGTCAATGATCGCGTGCTCTCCGTTCTCCGTCGCCACCAACAGATCGAGCCGCCCGTCGAGCCGACCTCCCTCGCACGGAGCCTCGATGCTCTGTTCCACTGCTACAATGCGCAGGCCCGCGCCGCGCAGCAACCGAGCCAACTCCAGCACCGCGTGGAGTAGCTGCTGCTCGAGCTGTGCGCGCTCGAAGCCAAGGCCGGGGCGAAGCAGCAGTGCGCCCTCTCGCTCGAACAGTGGTTTCAAATGCGCCTCGGCCTGAGCACGTAGACTTGTTTCGTCCGCCTCGAACGCCCCAGTGCCGTGAAGCAGCTCGATGAGGCGATGGCCAAGGCTTCCGTTGAGCAGATGGAGAGGGGGAAGCGCGTGTCCACCCGAGCGAACTGCCGCGCGGTGGCGAAGCGCCCATTCCAAGGGGCAACCAAGCAGCGCTTCGAGGCTCGCCGGCGAAAAGCGGTCGACTGGAACAATTTGCTCTGCCGGAACACGCCATTCGGAGTGTCCACCGGGAAGTGGAAGTGCCTTACGGGGCACGAGCCGGAGGGCAGGATTCAGCAGCCCGCTGGTCCCCGGCTCGCACAGCTCGCGGGCGCTCACAGTTACGGGATCGAACGAACGCTCGTCGAGACGGGCACTGGCCAGAAGCTCTTCCCAAAGCGGATGACGAGCCAACGCTTGACCCATCTGCTCGCGTGGAACCACGAGCACGAGCCGCTCGGTCGCACAGCAAAATGCCACCCGCGCCGCGGCAGCACGCCCACTGAGCCGCTGCCCCGGCTCCGGGAAGCTCAAGCTCGCGTTTCCCAAGGCTGCCGCTTCCTGTCGCCGCCAACGCACGGCGCGCGGAGCGCTCGGTGAAGCGATGAAAGACGACCAAAGTACGCTCTTCCGTGCCGTTCTCAGGTGACTCGGCGAACTGACGCACGGAATACGCCCTGCTGGCTCACGTAGTAGCTCGGCAGACGTCCCATGAGCGAGTACAGACTCCGCCAATTGACGCACCTGAATCAGGGTCAGCGTCGCTCTCGGATCGCTTTCGAGAGCGGTCGTCAGCACGGCTGCCTGCTGAGCAGCGACAAGCAATAGTGAATCTTCCGGTGTGCTCGCGACACGGGTCAGGAGCCAGTCGCGCACGCGCGCCACCACAGCAAGCAGTGTCGGAATCGGTGCGCCGAGTCGACCATCGACCCCAGGAGCTTCGAGCCACTCGGCGATGCGAGCGAGATGCTCAGCGCTGCGTTGCGGCGCTTGCTCGCGGTTCGGCAACTGTTGTTTCACGAACTCCCAAGCTGGGCTGCCTATCCCTGGCGATTGCGCGAGAGCGCGGGCGAGCGCGTGACCGAGGAAGCCGGTAAACGGGCCAACGGGAAGCGTCAGTAGCTCGAGTACCCGATATGGATCTTTGGGCTCGAACGCCAGCTCGAGCGCCAGGGGCAGTATCTGAAGCGCGGAACGCCAAGCACTGACGGTGCGCACGCCTTGCGTGCGAACACTCAACGCCTCGAGCGCGTTGTCCAGCGCTGCAGGGTCATGTTCGCGGATCACCACGGTATCGGTCTCGGACGCCTGAGCGAGAATTGCCGCAGAGGTGTGCGCGGCTTGCCATGAGGTCTCCGCATCGATGACTACGAACGAACCATCTCCGTAAAGCTCGAGCCGCTGATCGTCGGGCCATTCGCCACGCAGCGCGCGCTGTAGCCGACCCAGGTCGGTATCCCCCGGAGCTCCAGGCAGAAAAGGCCGTTCGACAGCGACGCGCGTTCCAGCGCGCTTCAGCGCCTCGAAGATTCGTCGCCAAGCGATGGACCAATCCTCAATCGGCTCGACCAGTGTCAGCTCGCCATAGACGGAGAAGCCAACGCGCGTGAGCTCGACCGCTACCGCGATCAAGCGATCGGCATCCCCTGCGGGCAACGTCGGCTCCGTTACTTGCTCGAGCTCGTGGAGCGAGTCGAGTCGCTCACCCCCATTATGAAAGGGCCGCCCTGACCAACCAGCCTCTATCAATGCATCGCGCAGTGCGAGCATTGCCGCAGCTGTGCCTAGCGCATCGACCGCAAAGGCTCGTGAGTAGTAACGCCCCTCAGGAGAGAGCTTGGACATGCGCGCTGCGAAACGCGCTACGCGAATCGCATGGGGCGATCGGGGAAGCGAAAGACCGAGCCGAAGTTCCAAATCGCGGAGCAGCTCGCTCGGGCTCCAACAGACCGAACCAAGCACCCCGCTGCCGCGCGACAAGTCGTCGTGCGCAGTCAGGCTGGCGCCACCGAGATCGAGTCCAACGAGCACGCGCATGTTAGCCTCGCACAGTCTGTTGCTTCGTACGTTCGGTCGAGTCTGCGCGGTTGCTGCGCATTCTCTGTAGCTCCCAGAGTACGAACTCGGCCAATACGACGCGGAACCTGCTTGTCCAGGCATTCGACCATTCGCGCGCCGTCTCATCAGTCATTGGCTAACCCTACGCGCCGCGATTCCCACCATTTACGAGACGGCGTGTTTGGAGCTGGGTCGATTTTCTTCGCACGGCCTTCGCCGGACCGGGACCGTCGTACTTTCCGAGTGCCTTCGCGAGTGCCGCCCGAGTCGCTTCGCGTAGAGCGGGCGGTTCCAGAGCCTCTGCCGCACCGCCCCACGACAGTATCCATTGCGTAGCCTCGATGATACCGGCGACACTTGCCGCGATGACTACGCTGCCGTCCTGCACCGGCTCGATCGCTTGATCGGGGATGAGCGGATATTCCCGTGCTCGCCAGGCGACTTCTGGGTCGAGCCTAATTTTGACGTTCACGACCTCGCCGGACCAGGCTTTCACCGAGTGGGCAAACGTTTCCTTGGGAGCTCGCGCGGGGCGATAAGTCGTTCGTTCCCTTGTGAGCTCGAAACTCGCGATTCGGGCAACCTTATAGGTACGCTCCGCACCACGTTCAACGCAAAATGCGCGGAGGTAGGGCTCGCCTTCGGCGACGTTCAGCAGCAGCGGCTCGATATGAACGACGCTCGAAGCCCCATTCCGCGATGCGGCGCGATACTCGATTCGGGCGCGGCGACGGTAGTGAAGCGCCTGATCGACGGCCTTCAATACGTCGGGCTGGCCCGAATTGCGGGGAGCAAAGCGAAAGACTTGCTGTGGTTCGTTCGGTCGTAGCTTTTCGAGAAAGGCATCGAGTTCGCTGACCAACGCTGCCCCAGCCAGTGGTTCGAGCTCCTGCCGCGCGAGGTGCAGCGCCGCGATCTGAAGCGAGCTGAACCCCATTTCCGGTAGCTCCGACGCCCTTAGGAATCGATAGCGAGCCTCGCCATTGCTGGTCTCGACAGCGAGCGGCACACCGGCTTCCTGCAAGAATTTCAAGTACCGATACGTGGTTGATCGCGCCAGGCCAGCCTTCTCGCGCAGCTGAGCGACGCTGAGTCCTCGGGTACTGCCTTGGATCGCAAGCAAGAGCCGCCATTGATCGCTCAGCATTTCCGTTGGCGCAGTGCGCCCGCGACGCTTCTTATTTGGCCCGTTGCTCGCACTTGCTCGCCCCTGATTCGCCACGGATACGTACTCCTCAAACGTTGCAACGTAGCCGATGGGAGGCGAGGTTTTACATACTGAATGTCCGAAGCGTAAATGGGCAGAGCGTGCTGCCCTGGTCCCACTGAGCGCAGCACCGGCAGCATGCACGGCGAGTTCGCACACGCTCTTGCTCGCCCCGACATCGAGCGAGCGCTGGGCAAGCAGGCGGCGTAGTCATTTTTTCGACCGCCCACTTCGGAGTTGCGATTTGCGCGTCTCACTAGTCGCCGATGGCTCGTCAGGCGTACCCAAAACCATGGAGGAGACCGTGGATTCACTATTGGCTCGGATGAATCACGACATGGGACTTGCCGGACATGCAGTGCGAACACGCGATATTTATTTAAGTGCGATACGAGACTTCGCTGCGCATCGTGGGCGCTCCCCGGCGGATCTCGCGCAGGACGACGTGCGCCAATGGATCGCGCATCTCTCGCAGCGTCGCCTCAGCGCGCCGAGGATGCGGCAACACTTCGCTGCACTGAAGTTTCTGTACGCGAAAACATGCTCGCCGACGCACAGGCGCTCGCCCAGCACGGGCTCCTGAATGGCTCGCAATTGGCGCAGCTGAAAGGCGGCAATGGCTACAAGAATCTGGCGCAGGATCTGCAGCTCTTGAGTCACGTCATGCGTCAGGACTGGGACAAGATCCAGAACAAGTCCGGGACGACTGCGGACGATCTGAAGGCCGCGTACCAGATGTCAGTTCGGCTGATGCGCATCGTTGGTTTGCGCGAGCAGGGTCCGGCGTTGCTCGCTGCCGCGACCGATCGGCGGCTGCGCGCTTTCACGCACTTCATCAATGTCTATGAAGACGTGCGCCGTGCAGTGGCTTATCTACGCGGGCGCCAAGGGGACGCGGACTCGATCGCTCCCTCGCTCTACCCGGGGCGTCCGCGTCGTAAGCCGGCAGATCCTGATCCGACGGCGCCTCCCCCCAACGTCACCGACGGGTCACGTGCCCCCTGCTCTGCCTCCGGGCACGCCGTCCACAGCTGCGCCCGCGGTTTCGCACGCGCAGGCCAACGTTGCCGGCACTGCGAGCAAGGACCCGTTTTTGGCTTGAGCGAACGCTGCATAACCACGCATGAGCACGAGGGAGTTCCGAATCATGAAACCGGGATTGAATCTGGGAGCGTGGGGACTCCTCGTGAGCTAGGCTCGCGCCCATGGCGGTCGCAAAGGTTCAGGCTGTCGCGGGCTCTAGCGGGGCGATGACGCCGGGCGCGCGCTTCGAGCGCGGCGAGCTCACCGTTGAGGAGTATCTCGAGGCCCTGGTCACCGACGCAGTCGGTCTCGTCGCAAATAAGCTTCCAGCGGATCGCCTTGAATGGCTGCGCGGAATGCTGCGCGAGCAATTGGTATCGGATCCCATCATCCGCGCGCGCGTGCGGCAGGCCACTGGTCGCGAGTTGCAAGCCAAGTGACTAGCGGTGCACAAGATTCATTGGTGGGTTCGGTCCCACGCGAGGGCCGCGCGGTGAGCGAGGCGGACTCGCCTGAGGTGTTGGCGAGGTTTCATTCCGAGCTTGCGCTCGTCGAGGCGGTCGCGGCACATATCGTGAAGTCGGTGGGGCGCTCGGTCGAGTTCGATGACTTGGTGGCGGCTGGACGGGAGGGTCTACTCGACGCGGCGCGGCGCTTTGACTCGTCGCGTGGAGTTCCGTTTGGCGCCTATGCGCACTTGCGCATTCGCGGCGCGATTCTGGACGGCGTGCGTCGCTTTTCGGGGCTGTCTCGGCGCGCGTACGAGCGAATTGCGGCACTCGACGCAGCAGTTCAGATCAGCGAGGGCGAGGCTGAGCAGGTGTTTGCCGACGCAGCCGGGACCGATCCGCGCGCCGCACGCCGCGCGCTCGAGGAACACTTGTCTTCTATCGCCTTGGCCGCGGCCATTGGAATCGCTACCGAACGTCGCGGTGACGTGATGGACGGTGATGATTCGCCGGAAGAGGCGCTTGCTCGCGCGCAGCTGGTGCAGACCGTGCGCGGCGCTGTCGCAGATCTCGATGCAGTAGAGAGTCAGCTCGTGCGGCGGCACTATCTGGACGGCGAGCGGCTCGAGGACATTGCGCGTGATCTCGAGATGAGCAAATCCTGGGCGAGCCGCCTTCACACGCGCGCGGTGGGGAGGCTTGCGAAGCGTTTGCGTGAGCTGGTGGAGTAAGGCCCTCAACGCCGAAGCGCGCTCAACCGGCGTTCGGCGTGGATGAGCGATGACCGTCGCGCACGCCGCTTGCGAACGCGGTCGAGAGCCACACCGCGAGCGCAGTCGCCGCGCTGCCAGATGCCGTCAATTCGACGGCGCCTGCGCGCGTCACGTGTTTTTCGAACACTTGTTTCTTGGAAGCCATTTGGCGCTCGAGATCTTCGAAATCTAGCAATACGGGATAGGCTTCGCCGTGCTCGTCGAAGACGCTGTGCAGGTAACGAGGCAGCCAAGTCGGGCGAACGTGAACGCGCCAGACTTCACCGACCGGTACGCAGAACAAGTTGAGGAGCGCGCCAGTATTTTGATGTCCGTTGTGCGTTTCGAGGTTCATCGGTCGGCCTCACGTTGGAACGTTCGGGCAGAATTCTCGTTCGGTGCGCGGTCAGCGCCGGGCTTCCGGTGGCTTCGTTCGTCGAGGCAGCTTCTTCATGTCGGTTTGAAACTGGTCGGCGTTTTGGTAGCGGGCGCTGATTTGCTCTTCGATCGCGCGCAGAACGATGGCATCGAGTTGCGGATCACTTCCCTCACCTCCGTAGCGCGAAGGCGGCGGAATGCTGGCGGTTTCGCTATCGTGCGGGCCGTGGCCGGTGAGCATCAGGTATAGAACAACACCCAGCGAGAACAGATCGGCGCGCTGATCCACGCGCTGGCCGCGCGCGGCTTCCGGGCTCATGAAACGCGGCGAGCCGAGCAGCGCGCCAGTCTTCGTGGGGACCAATAGCGGGTCGGGAGCGAGGTGCGACGCATCCGGCAGAATGCGCGCCAGACCAAAGTCTAGGATCTTGAGCGTTCTCGGGAACCCTGGCTGCTCGTGGAGGAACAGGTTTTCGGGCGTTACGTCGCGATGAACCACGCCCAGCGCGTGAGCCACCGCGAGGGCCGATAGCGCCTGCTGCGCGATCGCCACCGCCTCGTGTGCCGGGAGCCGCTCGCGCGCGGCCAGCTCTTGCGCGAGCGTTTTGCCCTGGAGCAGCTCCATGACGACGCACGGGTGGCCGTGCGGGGAGATCCAGAAGTCGATGATTTCAACGATATTTGGATGCTGAAGTCGCGCGGCGGCCTGCGCCTCGACGCGCATTCGGTCCGAGAACTGCGGGTCTGACGCCAGATGTGCGCGCAGCACTTTCAGGGCAAATTGGCGGCCTAGGAACTGGTGCTCGACGACGAACACTTCCCCGGTTCGCCCTTTGCCCAGCCGCCGGACGGGTTGGTAGGCGGTATTCGCCAGGAGCGCATCGATGCCCGCGGTTGCCATGCCAGGGGATTGCTGGGTGTCCGGACTCACTGCAACCAATATCGGCCGCTCTGCGATCGTTGTTGTCAGAAATCGACGAAGCAGGAACTCTTGCGTCGGGCCGAGCGCCACGGCATGCATGGCTTCGGGCAGCCGGGATCGGGTCCCTGGCCGCGACTTTCTCAATCGGAATGTCGATTTCACGCAACGCCAGGGAGGCGGCGCTCGATGATTAATTGCGATGTCCGCCGCGCTTGATTCCAAAGACCCGACAGCCATGGCGGACGACCCGCTGGAGGGTCTGCCTTACCGCGCGCTCCGTCGCCTCGGGGAGGGCGGCACGGGGGAGGTTCTTCTCGCTCAGCACCGTCAACTGGGCAAGTTGTGCGTAGCGAAGATTTTGCATTCCCGGTTCGCGAATGACCCGCGCGTGGCCGACCGGATCCGGCTCGAAGCGCAGTCCCTCGGGCGCCTCAACCACCCTCATATCATCTCGATCATCGGGGCAGGCAAAACAGCCGACGGCCGCCCGTTCCTCATCACCGAGTACCTGCGGGGCGAAACGCTTGCAGGAGAGCTCGCGGTGCGCGGCCCGTTGCCGGTCATCGAGGCGCTCAGCTACAGCTGTCAGTTGCTCAAGGCGCTCGCTGCGGCGCACGCCTTGGGCATCGTCCATCGCGACATCAAGCCGGAGAATCTCTTTCTCTGCGATGGCTCGGACCACGCTCGAACGCTCAAGGTGCTCGACTTCGGAGTCGCGCGCATCCTGCCCGACGCTTCTTCGCAAGCACCGCAGCCGCTGGCCGTGCCCACGGACACCGGTCTGGTGGTCGGCACGCCGAAGTACGTGAGTCCGGAGGGAGCCGTCGCGTTGCCCGTCGATCATCGGGCGGATCTGTACGCCGCCGCGCTCGTCCTCTATTTCTCGCTCGCAGGTCGCGGTCCCTTCGACCATATCCACAGCGATGAAAGGCTGCTTTCTGCACACGCGCGGCGCGAGCCTGAACCGCCATCGCGCTTCGCAAGAGAGCCGATCCCGCCTGAGCTCGACCGGCTGATCCTGCGCGCTTTACGTAAGGATCCCGCCGAACGCTTTCAGTCGGCCGACGAACTCCGCGCGGAGCTCGAGTATATTTCCGAGTTGCTCCAAAGCTCGACGGGGTGGCTGGAGACCAGCGTGTATTCGGTTTCGGAAGCCGCCGCGCCACTGCTATCCGAAACCTTGGAGTATGCGCCGCACTCCGGATCGCACGCCATCGATGCGCCGAGTGTCAGGGCCGCAGCACCGAGCGAACCTCCGCCGCCAATCCTTCAGCGTTCGGGAGCCTTCGCAGTTCAGCGACCTGCGGTTGACGAGCAACGGTTGCCTGATGCGGTCGTACGCTCCGCATCGCTGATGACGGCGCTGAAGGCCGCACTGATCTTCCTGACATCGGCATGCATTGCAGCCACCATCGCAGCCATGGCTGTCGCCCTAATCCGGAGCAGACAGTGAATCGCTCGTCAGTGCGGAAGTGGGACGAATGACCGCGGGCAGCCAACAGGGGCCGCTCCAGCTCGGCGCGCGTTTCCTCGAGAAGTACGAGATCGCCGGACAAATCGGGCGCGGCGGGCAGGCCTGGGTGTACCTTGGTACGCATCTCTTCACGGGGCGTGAAGTCGCGATCAAGGTGATTCATTCGCCCTACGGCGTGACGCGGGAGATGCTGGTGCGCGCCAAGTCGGAAGCTCGCGCGCTCGGGAAGTTGGATCACCCCAACATCGTCGTAATGTACGACGCAGGGGTCACTGACGACGGTCTTTTCTACATCGTGATGGAGCTACTGCGCGGGCGAACATTCCGCGCGGTGCTCGCGGCCCACAGACGCCTCGAGATCGAGGAGGTTTTACGCCTGTCAATCCAAGCGGGCGAAGCGGTACAAGCGGCACACGCGGTGCAGATGATTCACCGCGATCTGAAGCCCGACAACATTTACCTGACGCGAGACAACCGGCTCAAGGTGCTCGATTTCGGCATCGCCAAGATGTTGGATGAGATCGGTTTCACGACACGCAAAGACGTCGTCGCGGGCACTTTGCTGTATATGAGTTCCGAACAGGCACAAGGTCTGCCGCTCACGATGAAGAGCGACATTTGCGCGCTGGGGCTGATGATGTTCGAGGCGCTGATCGGCAAGCATCCGACGCTGCTCGTCTTCGAACGCGATCTTGCCGAGCGAAACGAACCCCCTCGGCGCGCGACACTGGCGGATATTCCGCCAATCCAAGTCAATCGCATGCCTCCGATGCTCTCCGAGCTCGATCCGGGGATCCCGCTCTACGTTGCGCAAGCCGTGCAGCGTGCCATCGCGAAGAGCGCGCAGCAGCGTTTCAACACGATGGCGGACTTCGTTGCGGCGATACGCCTCTGTTTGGAGACCTATCTCCGCAACGCGCTGCCCGCGCAGCTAAGACCCACCGCGCGCGACCTGTCGCTGGCAACGCCGCCAGGCGAAGAGCTGCCGGCGGCAAAGCCTGCCAAGCCGCGCGCCCCAGAACCACGCAGCCCAGAATTGCCCAATTTCGATCCGCCGCCGGGCGTACAACTCACGGCAGAGCTGCAGCCCGGGACGGTGCCGCGCGTGCAGCACGAGCTACTCATCAATCCGTTGCTCGGGGCTGAGACCGCGCCCGCCGGGACGCAGTTCGCTGCGCAGTCGACATCGGCAATACCAGCGGAAGCGCCGAAGCCGGCCACGTTGCCGCCTGTTGCTGTGGCAATGCGCGAGGCGTCGGGCCAGCTTGCTGCCGTTGGAATGTCGCGCGCGCTGGTGCGCAACGCGGTGCTCGCTGGTGCGATCTTTGGCGGCACGCTGGGCACCGCCTTCGCGCAAGCGCACTTCCGCGGCGGGCGCGCGGCGAGCTCACCCACCCCGGTGCCTTCGATCGCCGCGGCCGCTCACAACGCAGCGCGAACACTGCACTCACCGGCGGTTGCTGCGGCATCGGTGCCGATCATTGCGTCCTCGTCGCCCCGTGCGCAGACGCAGAATCCACCGAGCGCGCCTTCCGCTGCACATTCCGCTTCTGCTCCCACGATCCCACGCAGATCGCTTTCGATGGGCACCAAGCCGAACCTCGAAGCCGCCGCGCCGCCCGCACTGCCCGCGCCTAAGCCAAGCTCCACCGCAGCTCCCGACGCGCCCTTGCCAACTGAGCACCGCAGGAAGGCAATCTATGGCGACTAAGGGCGATCCTCGTATCCCGCCGAGCCAGGCGTCCGGGGTAAAGCGCTTGCCGATTCAGTCGGTCGGCCCCAAGTCCACCCCGACACCTCCGCCCTCAGACGGCGAAGCTCCAACGGCGGAACAGGAGTTCGATCCGTTCCGCTTCGCGGTCACTGAGTTGCCCCCGGGCATGAGACAACAGCTGATCGCGACCAAACTACCTGTCGTCCCTCGTGACCAGCTTTTTGACACGAAGCCGCCCAACGCACCGCTCCCCGCGTCGCCGCGCAATTCAACGAGCGCGCCGAACTCAGTCGCCATCGTCGAATCACCAGACAGTTTCAGGCTGCCGCTGCGAACCAATCGCGTGTTGTTGCTGTGCGCGCTCGTGCTCGTCGCGCTCGCGTTCGCGATCGTGTTCAAATTGAAGGCACCGGGCGCCGGAGAGACGGCAGCGCCCGCCGTCACGCAAGCCGCCCGCCTCGCGGCACCACCAGCCCAATTGCCACCGTTGGGCAACGGCATGCCCGTCGATGCGGTTCGCGGCTCGCCCAGCGCAGCCCCACCGCGCGCGAAGTCGCAACCAGCCACTCAACCTGCAAATCGCGCAGCAGCAGCGAAGGAAATCGCCGCGCCAAGCCGCACGCCGGCCGCTAGCGTGCACCGCGAGCCCGCGCCCAGTGCTCGCCCAGCCATTTCTGAGCCGCCCGCACCCGCACCGCCAAAGAAAGAAAGCGCGCTCGGTTCCGTTTTGGCACCTCCGCCCGATTGACCCGCATCTCATCCAGCGAAACCGCCCACTGTTCAGAAAGCAATGAAGTCCCGATTCTACTCTCTCCCCTTTGCGTGCGCGTTCACGCTCGCATTCCCCACGGTGCTCGCGCCAGCAACGGCCGCCGCCCAAGAGCCCGCCGGCGATGCCAACGCGCAATATCGGAAGGCGTTCGAAGCGCTCGCGCAAAAAAACTGGACCGAAGCGCGCCGCCTCCTGCTACCGCTTTGGAACAGCTCGCACACCTGGGACGTCGCATCGGGTCTCGGCCAAGCTGAGTTCTTGCTCAAGAACCACGCCGCTGGCGCCACGTACATGGCCTTCGCCTTGGCAAACGTACCGCCCAAGGAAAAGCCGCAGACTGTCGAACGCCTCCGAGCAGCCCTCACCGAAATGAAAGAATCAGTGGGGACCGTCCGCATCGCTGTGAACAAAGACGGGGCGGAAATCGCGGCCGATCATGAAGTTGTTGGGACGTCTCCACTATCGCGTGAAGTCTTCCTCAATCCTGGACCGCGGGTGCTCGAAGCGCGGCTGCCGAAAGGCGGGGCGGGAAAGGAGACGCTCGAGGTCGAAGCGGGCAAGACCTACGAGGTTGCCATCATCGTGGAGAAGCAATCCGCTGGACCGCCAGCAACGACGGCTGCACCTGTCGCCACGACACAAACCGCGACGCCTCCACCAAACACTCCACCTCCGGCGCCCACAGACAGCGCACGCCCGAATTGGACGCCCGTGCTGATCACGGGCGGGCTCGCCGTCGTTGCCGCTGCCGTCGGCACTGGGTTCGCAATCAACGCCAATTCAGCCAAGAAGGATGGTGAGCAAGCCCTCAAAGCCGCTGAAGCAGAGTTCGGGAGCAACCCGTGCACCCCAACGAAGGGTGAGGACTCTGCTGCCTGTCAAAGCGTCAAAGAGCATCAAGATCAACGGAACAGCTCAGTGACCGTCGCGACCGTTTCCTTCATTACGAGCGGCGTCTTCGCTGCAGCCGCCGTTGGTTCCTATTTTCTTTGGGCAAAGCCACACTCACCGAAACTGGACGCCTGGTTTGGCCCCAATGGCGGCGGCCTTCGCTTCAACGGGAGCTTCTGATGAAATCTCGCAACCCCCTCGCGCTCCTCGTCAGCGCCACCGCACTCAGCCTCGGCGCCAACGTCCTATTTTCAGCCTGCGCGGGCCGTCCCACCTGCCAGGACTACGGCAACTGCCCAGAGACCGGCGGCAGCAGCCCCACCAGCGGCGCCGCTGGTCACGCGGGAGAAGGTGCGGCGAGCGGAGCTTCAGGGAGCAGTGGCAGCGCGCATGGCGGCGCATCGGGCCACGGCAATGCCGGAGGCAGCACCGGTGGGAATGACGGCGGCGGCTCCGCCGGAACGGCAGGCCTCGCCGGAGCTGCCGGCGCGACACCGTGTGACGGTGCGTGCACGGGAGCGACGCCCGTCTGCGATTTGCAGTCCAACGAGTGCGTCGAATGCACCGGAAATGGCGACTGTGCCGCACCCACGCCCGCGTGCGATGTGACGACGCACGCATGCGTCGAGTGCACGAAAAAAATCGATTGCAGCGACGCCGCCAAGCCGCAATGCGATCCGGTGCAGCAGAAGTGTGTGGAGTGCGTGGCGCAGAGTGATTGCACGAGCGCCACCGCCTCGGCGTGCGTGGGCAATGCGTGTGTTGCTTGCACGAAGGACGAGGAGTGCTCGAACATTGCCGGGAAGGGGGTGTGCGATGCGGGGGCGTGTGTGCAGTGTACGGGCAAGAATTTCGCCGCTTGCGGACAGAGCGGCGGGACGCCGCTCGTTTGCGACAGCCTCAAACGGACATGCTCGACCAGCAAGCAGCAGAGCGCGGGGCTCTGCCAGACGTGCGTCACCGATGCCCAGTGTAAAGCCGGGCAAATGTGCGTGCTCGACAAGTTCGGAAACCCCGCTCAGGACGTCGGATATTTTTGCCACTGGAAAAAGGGCGATAGCGCGGGCGGTGCTCCGACCGCTTGCTCGCTAACTGGCAAGCCCTACTCGGCGACGCAACCGGCGGTAACCAGCATTGATGGCAATGTCAGCGATATTTGCAACCTCCGCACCAGCACGTGCATCGCCAACAACCAATTCGGCGCCAAGGACTGCACTGTTGCGACTACCCCTAGTGACTCCTTGTGTGGTTTTGCACCAGGTGAAGATTCCAAGTGCGCGGTGTTCGATGCGGGCGCTAGTAGCTACCGCTGCACAATGACATGTCTTGTCCCGGAAGACTGCCCAGGCGCTACCTGCGACACGAGTGCCACTCCTCGGGTGTGTACATTCAACTGACCCCATGAGCACCTCGCGCCACTGCCGCCGCTCGCACCTCTTCCGGGTCGGACAACTCGGGTCGACTTTGATTGGGACCGCTCTCGCGATCAGCTCGTGTTCGGGCGGCGAATTCAGGGCGTGCGGGGAACCTGGCTGTGCGGCAGGTGCGACCGCAATTGAAGCCGGTCACGGCGGCGACGGCGGCTCCGCCGCCATCGGCGGCAGTGCGGGCCATGCGACATCCGTGGGAAATCCTGACGATGGCTCCGCCGGAACGGCAGGCCTCGCCGGAGCTGCCGGCGCGACACCGTGTGACGGTGCGTGCACGGGAGCGACGCCCGTCTGCGATTTGCAGTCCAACGAGTGCGTCGAATGCACCGGAAATGGCGACT
>JADMIO010897360.1_pt1 | contig 43274 bp, 26 predicted proteins | sample 8958161 | NCBI WGS metagenome assembly JADMIO01 (sample SAMN16585339, study PRJNA669376) | soil metagenome | isolation source: Crop rotation soil | place: USA: Cullars Rotation, Alabama | collected 2011
ACACGTGCGTGCGGAACATCGTCGCGGCGAACGCGCGCACCTCGCCGCGCAACAGCGCCTCGCGCGCGGCGAACGTGCGCTCGACCTCCGTCACCACGTGGCGCGAGCGGCGCGCGAGGACCGGCGGCAGCTCGCGCTGGTGCGAATCCCACGTGTCGACGCGGATGTCGCGCAGGCAGGCGGCGCCCGGCTGGTGCGGCGCGAGCAGCGCGAACGCCTGCGCGCACTGCTGCACGCGCTCGTTGAACTGGCCTTGCGCGAGGCTCCGGCGCACGAGCGAGTCGGCGACCATGATCGAGGTCGATCGGGTGTCGATCGGGATGTACTCGCGCGTCTTGTCCTTGCAGTCGATCCACAGGAGCGACCCTTCGCGCGCGAGGCCGACCGCCCACGGGTCCATGATGCCGCACTGCACGCCGACGAAGGTGCGCTCCGCCTGCAGCGCGACGTCCACCATTTCCATGCGCTCGAGGCCCAGGCCCCACAGGCTGTCGAGCGCGAACGCGGTCCCGACGCAGATCGAGGCGGAGGACGAAAGGCCGGCGCCCACGGGAAGATCTCCGCCGAACGACACGTCGAGGCCCGTGAGTCGGCCGGCTGCGCCCCGGGCCGCGGCGAGCGCGCGCACTTCGGCGATCACGCCCAGCGGGTAGTCGGCCCAGCGCCCGGCGCGCGCGGGCAGCGCGTCGAGCTCGACCTCGACGCGCTCGGCTTCCTCGAGCGTCGAGTCCAGCACGATGCGCCGGTCCTTGCGCGCACGAGCGGCGAGGAACGTGCCGCGGTCGATCGCGGTGGGCATCACCGGCCCCCCGTTGTAGTCGAGGTGCGCGCCCATCAGGTTGATGCGGCCCGGCGAGAAGAAGAGTCGCGCGGGCGCGCCCGGCGGGAACACCGACGCGAAGTGGTCCCGGTGGCGGCCGAGCCGCTCCGCGTCGCGGGCGGCGGGATCGAGCCGGGCCGGGCCGCTCATGAGCGCCTCGGGCGCGCCGGTCCGCTCCCGCGCGCGCTCGTCCCCGCACGGAGATTCCCGGACGGGAGCCGCGATCGGCGCGCAGTGGGACGGTTCGTGCTCATGCGAACGCGCCCAGCCTACCGATGATCGGAGCACGGAGCGGAACGCTCCTTTGGCTTTCAGGTGGACGAAGGCCCCGCTATGTTCCTCACCATGCGCCTCGACCCTCGCCGCTTCCGCTCCATGCGCTGGACGTGCGCGGCTCTCCTGCTCCTGCTCGGCTCGTGCGCCGACCTCTCGTTCGAGCGCGACACGGCCACGTCGGGCACGTTCGAGTCGACGGCGGTCGCGGTGACGCTGATCTCGTTCGACCTGCCCAAGGGAGCGATGCTGATCGCGCGCGAGAACGTGTCCGACGCGAACCTCGCGAACATGATCGTCACCGAGACGAAGGTCGTCCCCTACCTCGGGCCGTTCGACTTCCTGCTCGACATCATCGGCGTCCGCTGGGCGCGCGTGAAGGGCACGTGGGGCGCGGCGCCGAGCACGCCCGGATTCTGACGCGGACCCGCAGCCCGAGCCGGAGCGCGCCGCGCGCGACCCGGAATCGAGGGACGTAGGTCGGCCTCATCCGCCCTGCACGCCGTCGAGAGCACTCGACGACGATCGTCTCAGGGCAGATCGATCCGCAGCTCGACCTCGTCCTCGCCCGCCTTCAGCACGACGCGCGGATCGGCGGCCTTCGAGAAGCCGCGCTGCACCTCGAGCCGGTACTCGCCGGGCATGTAGCGGCCCATGTCGATGCGCCCGCTCTCGTCGGACGCACCCTCGCCCGAGAACAGGTTCTGGATCGCCTTGCCGGCGCTCGCCGGGTCGTTGGTGCGGTCGCCCTGGAGCGGGAAGAGATCGCCGCGCGCGCCCGACGCCGGCGCTCCGCCCGGCGCGAACACGCGCACGATGACGTGCACGCCCTTCTGCACGACGATCTCGACGTCGGCGGGCTTGGAGGTGCCGCGCTCGAGCTTGACGTCGGAGAGCGTGCCGTCGGCGAATCCCTGCGCCGTCACGGTGACGCGGTAGAGCCCGGGCGAGAGGCCCGTCGTCTTGAAACGGCCGAGCTTGCCCGTGATCGCCTGCTCGACGGCGTTGGTGGCGCCGCCCTGCTGCCGCACGTAGACCGTCGCGCCGGAGACGGGCGACTTCTGCGCGTCGACGACCGTGCCCTCGAGCGTCAGCCCGGCCTGCAGCGCGACCACGACGTCGCGCTCGGTGCGGTTCTCCTCGATGCGCACGCGCACGGGCTCCGACGCGGCGTAGCGCGTCTCGCTCGCTCCGTCGGCGGACTTGGGAGGCGTGCTCGGCGGCCGCGCGACGAGCAGGTACTCGCCCGGCGAGAGGCGCTCGAACTCGAACTTGCCGTCCTCGTCGGAGCGCTGGTTGACCGCGCGTCCTTCGCTCGAGATCAGGGCCCCGAGCATGCCGCTCGCCTGCACCTTCTCGGTCGAGCGCAACTGCACCTGCGAGCCGGCGATCGGCGCTTTCGTGTTCTCGTCGATCACCGTGCCCGCGAGCCCGGACTCGGGCAGGCGGAGCTCGACGCGCATCTCGGGCACGTCGAGCACCTCGAGCGGCATGCGCACCTGCGGCCCGTTGTTGTCGAGGTTGAGCTGGTACTCGCCCGGCGCGAGGCCGGCGAACTCGAACTTGCCGTCGCCGAGCATGCGCGCGGCCTTCCACTCGACGCCGAGCAGGTTGTCGGTGTCGAACGTGACCGCGCTCAAGTTGCCGCGCTCGATCGGCTGGCCCTTGTACGTGATGATGCCGTACACCTTGCACGCGGCCGCCGAGCTGTCGATCACGTCCTGCGTCAGCATCTCGCCCGCCGTGATGGTGACCAGGTCGAAGTTCCAGTTGCCGAAGAAGCTCATCGGGTTGAGGTCCTCGTCGCCGCGCGTCGCGACGAGGAAATAGCTGCCCGGCGCCATGTGCTCGATCAGGTACGCGCCGCTCGCGTCGGAGTGGGCCTGGTAGAGGCCGGCACCCGCGCTGACGGTGTTCGAGCCCATGCTCGCGGGCGACACGGCGACGACGATCTCGCCCGGGACCGGGTTCTTGAGGCGGTCGCGCACGATGCCCTTCACTCCGCCGCCCTGCGGGAGCGTGATCACGACGCCGTCGACGTTCGTGCTCTCGTCGACGCTCACTTCCTCCGACTGCGCAGCCGTGTGGTCGCGGTGGAACGCGGCGATCTTGAACTTGCCCTGCAGGCCCGTCAGCTCGAACTCGCCCTTCTGGTTCGTCGACTTCACGCGGTCGCCGAGCAGGCCGAGCCCGGCCGCGTACGCCATCATCCCGGGCGGGAACACGTTGCCGGTCGCGCTCGCGTCGCCGCCGAAGAGCATGTTGAAGCCCGCGTTCCGGCCGCCGCGCCGGCGCTCGCGCGCGCGGTCGCGCTCGGTGCGGCTGTCGCGTGCGCCCATGCCGCCGCCCTCGTCCATCGCGATCACCTGCGCGCCCGGGACCGGCTCGCCCTTGGCGTCGACGACCTTGCCGCGCACGGTTCCGCCGGGCGTGAGCTTCACGATCACGCCGCGCGTCGGCTGGCCTTCCGCGACGTCGATGTCGCCGAGGGTCTTCGACTGGTAGCCGGGCGCGCTGAACGTGAACGTCGCCTTGCCGGGGACGACGGCGTCGAGCTTGAAGCGCCCGCCCTGGTCTTCGACGAGCAGTCCGCCGGTGTACGGGTTCTTCGATCCCGGAGCTTCGCCCTCCATGTCGACGCGGTCGCTGCCGGTGATCGTGAAGCTCGTGACGGGCTCGGAGCGCAGCGCGTCCATCACGACGCCCTCGACGGAGCTGCCGCGCCGCATCACGACGGTGATCTCCGAGCCGTCGCGCTCGGGGTTCCACTTGAACTCCTGGTCGACGAGGCCGGGCTTCGTGAAGTCGATCGAGTAGTCGGGCTTGCCGGCGATCGGCCCGGCCCAGAACTTCCCGTCGGCGTCCGTCTTCGGCAGGTCGAGGCCCTTCACCGCGGCGAGCATCAGCGGCGCGAACGAGAGGTCGAACTGGAAGTTCTTCCAGTCGACCATGTTCCACTTCGGCGTGACGCCGCTGATCGGCGCCCCGTTCGCGTCGACGACGCGTCCGCGCACGAGGGCGCCCTTCGCGAGCCGGATCTCGCTCGCCTCCGACGGCGTCGCGTCGGCGATCGCGACTCGTGCGCCGACCTTGGGCAGGTGCTCCCACGCGATCGCGAGCACGTCGACCTCGCCGGGGGGCACGCCGCGCATGACGTACGTGCCGTCGGCGCCGGTGACCGCGTGCGTCTGCTCGAGGATCTCCTCGACGCAGCGCAGGTTGCGCAGGCCGCGCGGCACCGCGCCCAGGTGCGCGCCCGCGAGCGGCACCGGCTCGCCCTCCGCCACCTCCGACACGACGCGGCCGCTGATCGTGCCGCCGACGCGCGTCTGCACGACGACGTTGGTGTCGGCGCCCGCCTTCACGGCGACGTCGAGCGCGTGGCTGATGCAGAAGCCGGCACCGGTGGCCGTGACCTCGTACCCGGATCCGGGCGGCACGCCCGCGACGGTGAAGCGCCCGTTCTCGTCCGTGACGACCTCGATCCAGCGCACGTCGCCCGAAAGCGCCGTCGTGAAGAAGTTGCCCGGGCCCGAGACGAACGCGACCTGCGCGCCGCGCGCCGGCTTGCCGTCGGGCAGGAGCACCGTGCCGAGCACGCGGCCGCCGGGCAGCACGTACACGTCGAGCGGCCCGCCCGCTCCCGACGCGACGACGCGCGCGCGCACGACCGACTCGGGCACGCAGTAATCGCCGCGCGCTTCGACGTACCACGTTCCCTGGCGGACGCCCTGGAAGCGGAACGCGCCGAGGCTGTCGGTGAGCGCCGTCGCGATCGGTCGGACGCGGTGGCTCATCTCCTCGCCCATGCCGGTGACGCGCAGCATTCGGCCCAGGAAGACGGCGCCGGCGGGCGGAACGGGCAGGAGCTCGACGCGCACGTTGGGAACGCCCGCGCCCGTGGCCCGGTCGATGACGTGCCCGTCGAGCTTCGCCGGTCCGGGCAGGCGCACACCCACCGCGAAGGCGCCGCTGCGCGCGGGATCGCGCTCGAGCTCGGTCGAGGATCCGGCCTGCGACGACGAAGCGAGCTCGACGCCCGCGTCGCTCGGGCCGCGCGCGCCGCTGCCGGAGACCGCGACGGGCTGCGCGCCGCCGTCGCCGCGCAGGAACCAGAGCATGCCCCCGATCGCGAGCGCGATGGCCGCGAGGACGAGAAGGATCGAGCGCGACGCGGAGCCGGCCCGAGCGCGGTCGCGGCATCGGCCGGCTCGCATTGGGCAGACGGATGCCAGCGTCCGCGGCGCGCGACGGTGACGGCTCTCAGACGGGAACTGGATCAAGCGGAATCCTCGGCCGGCGACGGAATGCAATCAGCGGCCGCCAGGAGGATAGCAGCCGCGCGCCGCGTGGTACGGAGTCAGTCAGGGTCACGTTTCGGCGTACGGCGGATTCGGTTCGGCGCCACGGACGGCGGCTACTGGCCCGCGGCGTGCAGGTCCATGAGCAGCGTCAGCACCGCCATCGCCGTCGAGTAGCTCTTCCCCTGCGCCTGGGCGTCGACGAACGAGCCGTCGGCCTCGACCTGCTTCAGTAGGATCGCCTGCTGCTGCGCGGCGAGCTTCGACGCGCTCGCCTTCGGCAGGAGCGTGAGGGAGCGCGCGACGTAGTAGTGGCCGAAGTAGTAGTGGTAGGCGTCCTGCAGCGGCCCGGGCGAGAGGAACGCCTCGTAGATCTTCGTGACGGACCGCGAGCCCTTCTCGTTCTCGAAGAAGAAGTCGATCGCCGGCGCGAGGCGGTGCGCGGCGGCCTTGTCCCCCGCTTCCGTCAGCGCGAGCTCGCACAGCGCCGTGCGGCACGCCGACGCGCGCGGCTCGAACTTCATCTCGGGCGCGTACCAGTAGTCGCGCTCGTCCTTCGGATTGCGCAGCGTGGCGAGGAACGCCTGCGACTTCTCGAGAGCCTCCTTCGGCACCCCGACGCCGAGCTTCTGCGCCTCGGCGAGGAGCAGGAGCACGGGGGCCGTGTTGAAGCTGTGCGTGCGCGGCGCGGGCATGTAGCTCCAGCCGCCGTCCTGCTGGATCCCGCAGAGCGCCTCGACGAGCTTCTTCGCGCGCTCCTTGGCCTTGGGCTTCACGCCGTCGAGGTCCGAGCGCAGCAGCGCCACCTGGAGATGCAGCGCGTACGTCAGCTGCCAGACCCAGGGCTGAGGCTGGTCGGCGAACTTCCCCACCGCGTCGATGCCGCGGCGCGCGGCGGCTTCGAGCTCGGCCTTGCGCTTGGGCAGGCGCTCCCTCAGCGCGAGGAGCGCGTCGACGACGAGCCCCGTGCGGGCCGGCGCGAAGTTCCACATGGCGGCGACGTCGTTGCCAGACCGGGGATCGAACGCCGGGTTCCGCCAGTCGCCGCCCTCGGACTGCAGCGCGAGCAGCACGTCGGCCGCGCGGCCGAGCGTCCTCTCGACCGGCTTCTTCGTCGCGTCGGTCTCCGTGGTGGCGGCGAGCGGATCGAGCTCGAGATCCGCGCCCGCGGTCCACTCGCGCAGCGCGATGCCCTGCTTCTCGGCGAAGTCCGCGGCTTCGGCGAGGGCGGTCTTCGCGGGCACCGCCGGCGCCGGCGCGACGCCGGTCACGCGCGCTTTCGCGAGCACGGCGCGCAGCATGCGCGCCGCGATCCCCGGCTGGAACACGCCGATGCGGCCGAGCGCGTGCACGAACGTCCCGTCCGCCTTCGCGACGACGAGCGCCGGGCCGCCGACGGCGTCGAGCTTCGTGCCGATGGGATCGAGCGGATCCGTCGGGAAATCGAGGTCGAAATCCCAGGCCTTGCAGCGCAGGCGCACGGGCACGAAGTGCTTCTTCACGAGCGCGGCGACGTCCGGATCGGCGAACCAGGTCGCCATCATCACGCGCTCCTTCCGCAGGCCCTCGTCGCCCGACATCGCGACGTCGGGGTCCAGATGGAGCGGACCGGCGGCCTTCCAGGCGGCTTCGGCGCCCGCGTAGCCCGAGATCCAGTGGTCGTCGGTGACGGCGACGACCGTCGCGAGCACGAGCTTCTTCTCCTTCGCGGCGCGCGCGAGCGCTTCCTCGAGCGTCGGCGCCCAGGGCAGCGCCTCGACCTGGCTCGACCCGGTGCGGATGGGCGGCTGGACCCAGGCGTCCTTCGATTGGCCGTGCGCTCCCCCGAGGAGGAGCAACGAAGCGATCCAGGCGAGTCGCGGCATGGGGAGGCGGCCTGCGCGGCCGGATCAGAAGGCTATGCGCACCGGCGGACGCAGTTGTCAACTCCGTATTCCGCCGCGGATCGTTCCGCGGCGGCGCGATCAGGCCGGCTCGGCCAGGAGACCGCGCCGCTCCAGGCTCGCGATCGTGTCGGTCAGCACGTCCTCGAACGGGCGCGGCTTCCAGCCCAGCTCCTCGCGCGCCTTCTTCGCGTCGAAGCGCAGGTCGCGGCCGAGCATCACGAGGCCCTGCGGCGGCGTGACGTCGATCGGGCGCAGCTTGTCCCACGCGCGCGCGCTCGCGACCAGCGCCGGCCACACGACGCGCGGCACGACGAGGAGCGGACCGCGCTGCCCGAGGCGTCCCGCGATCGCGCGGATCAGGTCGACCGACTTGATCCACGACTCGACCAGGAGGTAGCGCTCGCCGCGACGGCCCCGGTCGAGCGCGAGCACGACGCCTTCGGCCGCGTCGTCGACGCCCAGGACGCTCAGGGTGCCGGGCGGCGCGACCAGCGGGCTCTTGCCCTGCGCGACCCGGCGGATGAAGCGCGCCGTGTTCGACTTGCGCTCGACCGCGCCGAAGATCGCGCCCGGGTTCACGACCACGACGTCGAGGTCCTTGGCCATCGAGAGCGCGACTTCTTCCGCGGCGCGCTTCGTCGTCACGTAGTCCACGCCGCACGCGGCGAGGTTGAACGCGGCGTTCTCGTCGAGCACTTCGTCGCCCTCGCACACGCCGACCGCGACGACCGAGCTGACGTGCACGATGCGCGCGACGCCGCTCTTGCGCGCGGCCTCCAGGAGCTGGCGCGTGCCTTCGACGTTGACCGCCGTGGCGACCGCCGTGTCGGCGGACTTGTAGCTGATCAGCGCGGCGCCGTGGATCAGGTCCCACGGGCGGCGCAGGGCGAACGCGCGCTGCGCGACGGCCCACGCGGCGCGCTCGAGCGAGCCGCGATCCACGAGGTCGCCCGCGTGCCACGTCACGTCGGCCCCCGCGAGGACGCCCTTGTCCGCGCCCGCGCGCGCGAGCACGTGCACCTCGTCGCCGCGCGCGACGAGCCGCCGTGCGACCGCGCTGCACAAGAACCCGGTCGCCCCGGTCACGAGCACGAGCCGCGCGCTCATGCGCCGTTCCCGCCCTTCCGCGCGGCGTGCGCGCGCGCGTCCGGATCGTGCTCGGGCAGCACGACGCGCGCGACGCTGCCCTGGCCCTCGGGCGCCGGGCGCGCCTCGAGCGCGATGGTGCCGTTCATCTCCTCCACGAGCCGCCGCGCGATCGCCAGGCCGAGACCCGTGCCGTGCGTGCGCGTCGTGAAGTACGGCTCGAAGAGGCGCGCGCGAACGGTGTCCGACAACCCGGGCCCGCGGTCCTTGATCTCGAGCACGAGGTGCTTCACCTCGCCCTTCGTCACGCGCGCGATCGCGACCTCGATCTCGCCGCCGTCGGGCATGGCCTCGAGCGCGTTGGAGACGAGGTTGAGGAGCACGCGGCGCAGCTCGCTTCGGTCGGCGAGCACGCGGCCGGGCGACAGCCGCCGCACCACCGCGACCCCGAGATCCTGCGCCCAGGCGGCGCTCATGTCGAGCACTTCGTCGACGACCTCGGCGAGGTCGAACACCTCCGGCTCCGGCTTGCGCGCGCCGGCGAAGGCCGAGAAATCGAGCGCGATCTGCCGCATCGCCTCGACCTGGCGCTGCACGAGGTCGATCGTGCGGTCGAAGATGGCGTCGAAATCCGGGCTCTTCTCGTCGCGCGCGCGCTTGAGCAGGTTCGCGGAGAGCTTGATGGGCGTCAGCGGGTTCTTGATCTCGTGAGCGACCTGCCGCGCCATCTCCCTCCAGGCCGCGTCCTTCTCGGCCTTGATGAGCTTCGCGCGGCTGTCCTTCAGCTCGGTCGTCATCTCGTTGAACGCGCGGCCGAGGTCGCCGATCTCGTCGTTGCCCGGGTGCTCGACGCGCGCGTCGAGGTCGCCGGCGGTCACGCGCTGCGCCTGGCTCTTGAGCACGAGGATCGGCCGCGTCGTGCGCCGCGCGACGAGGATCGTGACGAGGATCACGACCGAGAGCACGAGCGCGGTGGCGCCCCACAGGAGGAACCGCAGCTCCTTCACCGTGGCGTAGATGTCGTCGTTGTCGATCCCCACGCCGACCACCCAGCCGAAGCCGTGCTCCGCCGGGCCCGCGCAGTGCTTGAAGGCGCCGTTCTTCCAGCGCCCGTTGAACCAGTACTCCGGGTACATGTCCCAGTCCTTCGCGCGCGCCGCCGCCACGAGCTGCGGCAGGTCGATCGGCGGCTCGGACACCTTGTGCGAGTACAGGCCCGGCGCCTGGTGCGCGAGGATCGTGTCGCAGTCGGCGCCCCACAGCCACGGGTAGGAGCTCTTGTAGATGTCGGGCGCGCTGCTCGGGATGTTCATCACGTCGTTGTGCATGACGACGCGCTGGATGTGCGCCCAGTTCATGAGCGCGAACACGACGCCCGCCACGCGGCCCGGCTCGAGCTGGTCGGGCACCGGCACCGCGAACCCGATGTGGTAGTTCTCCGGATGCGGCGCGCCGGAGCTCACCCGCGGCGGCAGCAGCGACGAGATGTGGTGGTCGACGAGCGCGGTCTCGCCGCGGATCGCCTGCTGGAACCACTCCTCGCGCGAGTAGTCGCGGTCGAGCCCGCGCAGCACGTCGGGCGCGAGCTCCTTGCCGTCGACGTCCTTCGTGTTCGAGACGACGAGCTCGCCCTTCGCGTTGATGGCCAGGATCAGGTCGTAGACGCGCGCGTTCCGGATGAAGCGGTCGAATCCGCCCGTCAGCATCCCCTTGAACGCGTTCTCCTCCTCGCGCCCCCCGGCGATGGTCCACTGCGCGATCGGCGTGGCGCGGCTCCAGGTCTCGATGTCGCTCAGGCGCTCGTGGACCTCGTCGTCGACGCGGTCGGCGAGCTCGCCCGCGCGCGTCAGCAGGAAGTACCGCACCGTGTCGAAGTGCCGCTCCGACATCTGCGAGTCGACGAACCACGCGAACCACAGGAACGGCAGCAGCACCGCGGCGAGCACGGTGAGGATCCACTTCGTGGAGATGCGCCGTATCATGGGCGCGCGATTCTACGGCGCGCCCCGCCACCCCGACGTGCACGATCCGAGCCCCCGCATCCTCATCGTGCGCCTCTCGCACCTGGGCGACGTGGTGCACGCGCTGCCGCTCCTCTCCGCGCTGCGCGCCGCGCATCCGCGCGCGCGCATCGCGTGGGCCGTGCAACCGGAGCACGCCGACCTCCTGCGCGGGCGGCCCGAGCTCGACACCATCGTCACGTTCGACCGGCGCGGCGGCCTCTCGGCATGGCCCCGCCTCCAACGCGACCTCGAGCCGTTCGGCGCGACGTGGTCGATCGACGCGCAGGGCAACGTGAAGAGCGCCATGGTCGCGCTCGCGTCGCGCGCGCCGCGCCGGACCGGCTTCGCGCGCACCGACTGGACCGAGCCGTTCGCGGCGGGCACCCTCACGGACGAGGCCGCACCCGCATCCCGCGCCGGCGGGGTCGCGCACGCGATGCACCGCATGCACGCGCTGATCCGGCACGTCGCGCCGTCGATCGACCCCGCCTCTTCCCCCTGGCTGCCGAGCGTCGGCACCACCGCCGGCGACGCCCTGTTCGCGTCCTGGCTCGGCCCCGCGCGCGGCCCCTTCGTCCTCCTCCACCTCGCTCAGGAAGGCGACGTGCGCGCGTGGAGCACACCGGCCTTCATCTCCCTCGCGCGCGACCTCGCCGCCGACCACGACGTGCTCGTGATCGCCGGACCGGGCGAGCGCGCCGAAGGGCTCGCCGCCGCGCAGGCACTCCGCAATTTGCCGCGCGTCACCTGCATCCCCGACCAGAAGGGCATCGGCCCTCTCGGCGCGTTCCTGCGCGCAGCCGCGAAGCGCGACACCGTCTTCGTCGGCTGCGACTCCGGCCCGATGCACCTCGCCTGGTCCTCAGGCCTCCCCGTGCTCCTCCTCGCCGGCCCTCAAGACGAGCGCCGCACCGGCCCCTGGCCCCTCACCACCCAGGGCCCTCACCGCACCCTCCGCGCCGCCGATTCGCCCCTCTGCGCCCCCTGCCTCGCCCGCACGTGCGCCCACCCCCAAGGTCCCGTCTGCATGTCCCGACTCGACCCCGCCCGAGTCGCGGCCACCCTCCGCTCGATGCGCCGCCCCGCTCCGACACCCGCAACCCGCTCACTCATCCCCGGATGAGCCGCACGGCGCGGCGCCTGCGCGGTACTCCGCGCATCGCCGCGCCGCGCGGAACCGCGCCGGAGGCGCGGAATCGGTTGCCGTTCGCTTCTCAGCTGCCGCGCGCGTCCGCCCCGACAACCCGCTCCACCGTCGCCCCCACACCCGCCCTACGGCTTGCTCAACCCCGCAATCAACCCCTGCACATCCCTGTACTCCGGCCAGAACACCTCGATCCGCTGCAGCAACTCCAGCTTCTTCTCCGGATCCGTCTCCGCCGCAGCCTTCTCGTACAGCTCCCCCGCCAGCTTCACGTACTCCTGCAGCGTGTCCCGCCGGGCGATCACGTCCTTGTAGAACTGCGCCTTCTCCAGGAGCTCGCCGTACTTCTGCACCGCCTCCTCGTAGCGGAAGTCGTGCTCGAGCACCAACGCATCCCGGTACTCCCTCTCCAACCGCGCCTCGCGGATCGACGCGAGCTGTCCCTCGACCTTGTCCTTCTGCGCGACGGTCTTCCCGCCCGCTTCCTCGGTGAGCTTCGCGGCCTCGTCGAACGAGCCGCGCACCACGTTCATCTCCGCGCGGTCCAGCAGGCCCCACACGTCGAGCTCGCGCTGCACGCGCTCCAGCCCGACCTTGGCCTCCTCGTTGTCCTGGTCCAGCGCCAGCGCCACCCTGTACTCGTTGCGCGCCGCGCCGAACTTGCCCTTCTCCTCGAAGGACCGGCCCGCCGACATCCGCTGCGCCGCGATGAACTTCTCGACCTGGACGCGCCGGTCCTTCGTGCGCACGTCGTCCGGCTGGTACTTGCCCGAGTAGCTGAAGCGCGACCGCGCCTGCTCGAGCCAGTTGTCCGACATCGCCCGCACGCCTTCGTCGAAGTACGAGCGGCCGAGGTCGCCGCGGTGCTGCAGGATGCGCACGCAGATGTCGCGCCCGATCAGCGCGTCCTTGTCCGCCGGCATGAACTCGAGCGCCTTCTCGTAGTCGGCGAGCGCCTCCTCGATCTCGTCCTTGGCGTGCTCCTCGAGCGCGACGCGCAAGTGCTTCTGGGCGAGCTTGCGGTTCGTCTTCTCGATCCAGTCGGCCGCTTCCTCCGACTCCGGGTTCGTCTCGAGCGCGCGCCGCATGAAGTCGAGCGCTTCCTCGTCCTTGTCCTCGAACGTCAGGCGCCGCCCCTGCTCCAGGAGGTACGCGACCGTCGCGTCGCGGTAGAGCTCCTGCAGGTCGGGATCGCCCGGGGCCTGCGCCGCCGCGTCGGCCGCCATCCGGACGCCTTCCTCGAACCGGCCGTGGTCGACCAGCGAGCGCACCTCCTGGGCGACGGTGCGCGACTCGGCCGCGCAAGCGCAGAGGAGGGCGACGGGGAGCAGCCCCAGGGCGGTCCGGGCCGCGCGAGGGAGGCCGCGAGGGAAGAAAAGATGGCTGGTTCGGTTCATGGAAGCGGTTCTTGCGACGGAGTCGGGCTCGGCGGTGCGCCTCGACGCGCGCGCCGGCCGTTCCTTCCCGTGCGTCCGACAGTCTCTCGACTGCGTCTCCCGCCTGTCCAAGGGATTCCCCGGCCCTCGCCCCGCCCGGCCCGCGCTCAGGTGCGCATCGCGTCGAACAGCACGATCCCGAGGCTCCCGAAGATGAGGACCGGCATCCAGGCCGCGATCCGCGGGTCGAGCGAGGCCTGCAGCCCGAGGTTGCGGAACACGAGGTCCGTCGCGAAGAACAGGATGCACAGCGTGCACGCCGCCATGAGGCTCGCCACGCCGCGCCGCCGCTCGTAGCGCATCAGGAGCGGCACGCCGACCAGCACGAGGACGAGATTCGCGAGCGGGAACGTCACGTGGTACTGCAGGAGCGTCTGGTACACGACGTTGTCTGGATCGCGCCGCGCCATGCTGCGCGTCTCGCCGTACGAGAGCTCGAGCGCGGCCGTCTTCGCGCGCGCGAACGTGAGCGCGAGCTCGGGCGTGAAGTCGAAGCCCTCGAGCACCTCGACCGGCGTGTCGCCCGACACCTCGCGCCGCACGCCGCCTTCGAGGTGCCATGCGCCCCCGGCGTCGTCCTGCACCCACACGGCCTTGTCCGCCTCGACCTGCACCCACTGCGACACGGAGTTCAACGTCGCATGGAGGCCCTGCACCTCGGGCCTCGGCGGGTTGCCGGCGTACGGGCGGAAGTGCTCCAGGTGCACGACGCTGCCCGAGAGGTCCTTCAGGAAGAGGTGCTCGTACACCTGGTCCCAGGAGTTCTCCTTGAGCACGAAGTGCAGCGCCTCGCGCTTGCTCGTGATGCCCCACGAGAGCGATTCGCGGATCTGGAACATGACGAGGCCGGCCACGACGGAGAGCGCGACGACGGGCGCCAGGAGGCGGTGCGCGCTGACGCCCGCGGCGAGCGCGGCGATCGTCTCGTTGAACTTGAGGAGCTTCGAGACGGTGAAGAGGCTCGCCACGAGCGTCACGAACGGCGCGACCTGCAGGAACAGGTACGGCAGCGTGAGCATGTAGTAGCGCACGATCAGGATGGTCGGCTTGGGCGTGCCGTCCTTCATCGGCTCGAGGTAGTCGTCGATGAACGTCGTGAAGTCGAGGATGAAGTACAGGCCCACGACGACGAACAGCGCCGTCGCGTACGACGTCAGGAACAGCCGGGTCACGTAGAGGTCGAGCCGGCCGCCGATCTTGAGCGCGCGCGAGCTCATTCGCGCAGCGCCTTCCACGTGAGGATCACGCCGGCCAGGAGGCCGATCACCGCCACCATCCACGCCGCCGCCTCCGGGGGCATGAGATGGTTCTGGGCCAGGAGCTTCCCGACGCGCATCGAGAGCAGGTAGTACGCCAGCACGTACGCCACCGACACCGTGAGCGCGAGGAGCTGGGTCCCGCGCCGCAGGAGCAGCGCCGTCGACGCGCCGAGCAGCAGGAACATGACGCAGGTCGACGCCAGCGCGCGGCGCGACTCGATCTCGTAGCGCATGATGTCGCGCTTCTCGGGCATCTCGCCGCGTTCGATCATGTCGCGCACCTCGGTCGACTTGAAGTAGCGCAGGCCCGTGGGCTTCCGCTTCGGCTTGCGCAGGCTGTCGAGGTCGAACCTCACCTTCATCTCGCCGAGGCGCATGTCCTGGCCGCTCGAGAACGTGCGCGCGTTCGTCAGCTCCGCCGTGATGCTGTCCTCGTCCCCGAGGAACCGGACGCGCTCGGCCAGCACGCTCTGCGCCGGCTTGCCGTCCCGGCTCGCGGGGATGTACACGAACGCGTCGATGAAGTCCTCGCCCTGGCGCGACGCCGACGAGATGTAGAAGTCCCCGAACTGGAGCTCCGTGCGTCCGGGTCCGGGATGGCGCAGGGTGTCGGACGCGCCCGAAGCGATGTAGCTGTTCTCGCGCATCCGGATCTCCGGCAGCTTGTCGGAGAGCAGCCAGAGAGTGAGCCATCCGAGCGCGACCGCCATGACACCGCCCGGCAAGAGGCACGTCGCCGGGTTGCGCCCCGACATGCGGATGGCGGTCCACTCGTTGTCGGCGGCGAGCCTGCCGTACGTGGTGACGACCGCGAGCAGGAGCGCGAGCGGCAGGACGTACGGGATCAGCCCGGCCTGGATGATCGGGATGTACATCAGCACCGCCGCGATCTCGACGCCGGGCAGCTTGTGCACCGCGACCGCCGTGATCGCCGGCAGCGTGAGCACGAGGATGCCGCCCAGCGTGAACGCGAAGGCGACGAGCAGCTCGCGCAGGATGTAGAGATGCAGCTTCAACCCGGTGAGTACAATGCCCGCGTGGACGATGCAGGATCCCGATCCATCCTGAAGCGAGGCGCCAAGCGTACGCTCTGGGTGCGCGCGGGGCACGGCTCGCACGGTGAGGTCGTCGTGAAACGCTTCCACGCGCCCGGGTTGCTCGACCGCTGGCGCGACGGGGCGCGGGCGGAGGGCGAGAGGCGCGCGCTCGCGACGCTGCGCGCGCGCGGGTTGCCGGTGCCCGAGCCCCTGTCGGTCGAGCGGAACGCGGGCGGCGTCGACTTGGTCATGAGCCGGGTCGAGGACGCGGAGCCGCTGCGCGCGGTCGCGCCCCGCAGCGCCGGCAGCAAGAGCCTGGCGCGCGAGATCGGCTCGCTCCTCGCGCGCGCGGCGCTGTGCGGCTTGCGCCATCCCGACCTCCACGCGGGCAACGTCCTCGTCGATCGGGCCGGGCGCGCCTGGCTCGTCGACCTGCACGGCGCGCGGATCGGCGGCCGCTTCGACTGGAAGGAGCACGCGGAGGCCCTCGTCGTCCTCGAAGCGGACATGCGCGAGACCACGCGGCCGCGCGACCGGGCGCGCGCGCTGGTCGCGTGCCTGCGCGAGCTGCGCCGCGCCCGTTGCGCGGGCGTGCCGGCCGCGCGCGACGTCGCGAGGGCGGTCGACGCCGCGGCGCGCCTGCGCCGACGCGACGTCGTCGAGCGCTCGAGCCGGCGCTGGCTGCGCTCCTCGAGCGTGACCGTCGCGTACGGCACGGGCTTCCGCGCGCGCGACGCGAGCGAGGAGCTGTGCCGCTCGGCGCTCGGCGGATATGCAACCGGACGGTTGCATATCGTCGAGCGCGTCCCCGCCCGCACGGTGCGCGCGCGGTGGCGCACCGCCGCGCGGCTCCTCGAGCACGGGATTCCCGCCGCGCGGCCCCTCGCGATCGAGCTCGCGCCGCGCACGCGCGCCGTGCTCGACGCGGCTCCGGCCGCCGACACGCGCTCCATCGAGGCCGATCCGCGCCTCCGCCGCCGGGCCGCGGCGAGCCTGGGCACGCTCCTCGGCCTGCTCGAGGACCGCGCGCTCGCGCTCGCGGGCCCGCTCGAGTCGGCCGTCGCCTTCGACAGCGACGGGAACGCGCGCGTCGCCGTCGGCGCGCGCTTGCGAGCCGGAGGTCCGCGCACCTGGCTCGCCCCCGTGCGCGCGCTCGCGTCCGCCGCTTCGCCGGTCGAGCGCGCGCGCTTCGTCGTCGCGTTCCTGCGCACGCAGCAGCGGCCGGCGCGCGAGCTCGCCGAGCTGCGCGCGCGGCTGCGCGGAGGGGTCGAGCGTGCCTGAGGGCGCCGTCGTCAAGCCGGAGAAGCTGCGCCGCCGCGTGCGCGCGCGCGCGCTCGACGCGATCACGCATGCGGCGGGATTCGTCCCGCACACCGCGTTCCGCGGCGCGCTCGCCGCCGTTTCCCCGCTCGCCGCGTGGACGCGCTTCGAGCGGACGACGCGCGCGAACCTGGACCGCGCGCTCTCGGACACGACGAGCGCGAGGGAGCGCGCGCGGATCGCCCGCGACGTGCGCCTGCACTCCGCGCGCATCTTCTCCGAGTGGGTCCGTCTCGCGCGCGGCGCGCCGCCCGGTTCGCCGCGCGGGCGCTGGATCGAGGACCAGGTCGAGGTCGATCCCTCGGTCGCGATCCTCCAGCGGGAGCTCGCGCGCGGACGCGGCGCGCTGGTCGTGACCGCGCACATCGGCAACTGGGAGCTGCTCGCCGCGCGGCTGCGGCGCGCCGGGCACCAAGGCGCCGTCGTCGGGTTCCGCCGGCCCAACGACAGCTCGGCGCGCTGGCTCGTGGACATGCGCCGCGCGTACGGAGTCGAGACGATCGCGCAGGACGAGAGCCCGCGCGCGATCCTGCGCACGCTCTCCGCCGGCGGCGTCGTCGGCCTCCTGTGCGACCTCGAGGTGCGGCGCCTCGACGGGGAGTTCGTGCCGTTCTTCGGCCGGCCTGCCCTGACGATGACGGCTCCGGCGGCGCTCGCGCGCGCGGCGCGCATCCCGCTCGTGCCGGCGCGCTGCGTGCTCGACGCGCGCACGGGGCGCTACAGGCTCGTGTTCGACGCGCCGCTCGCCCTCGACGAGGAGCTCGATCGACGCGGCCGGATCACGGACCTGTTGTCACGGCTGAACCGCGGTTTCGAGCGCTGGATCCGCGCGGACCCCGCGCAATGGGCGTGGCACCAGCCGCGCTGGCGGACGCAGCCGGGCGATTCCCCGCTCGCGCGCGCGGCGGCGGCCTCGTCTTTACAAAGCGCTGATCAAGGGTTGGCTGTCGACTGATGCGCGGCCCCTACGGTCGCCGAGCATGAAGAAGTCCCGCATCCTCGTGGTGGACGACGAGCCCGACCTGGTCGAGCTCGTGCGCCACCATCTCGCGCGCGAGCACTACGACGTCGTCACCGCCGCCGACGGCGAGACGGGTCTCGCGGAAGCGCGCCGCAAGCTGCCCGACCTCGTCGTGCTCGACCTCATGCTGCCCGGCATCGACGGCCTCGAGGTCTGCCGGCGCCTGCGCGCCGACGCGCGCACGCAGCACATCCCGATCGTCATGCTGACGGCCAAGGGCGAGGAGTCCGACGCGGTCATCGGCCTCGCGCAGGGTGCCGACGACTACGTGCGCAAGCCGTTCGGCATGAAGGAGCTCGTCGCACGCATCGCCACGCGCCTGCGCGCGTCGGAGATCCGCACCGGCGGCGACCCGCAGAAGGTCGTGCGCTTCGGCGACCTCGTGATCGACTCGGTGAAGCACGAGGTCGCGCTCGCCGGCCAGCCGATCCAGCTCACGGTCACGGAGTTCAAGCTCCTGCGCCACCTCGTGCAGAACAAGGGCCGCGCGTTCACGCGCAACGAGCTCCTGAACGCCGTGCTCGGCCAGGACGCGTTCGTCATCGACCGCAACGTCGACGTGCACGTGGCGACGCTGCGCAAGAAGCTCGGCACGTTCGGGCAGAACATCGTCACGCTGAGGGGTCTGGGCTACAAGTTCCGCGAATCCCCCGCCGCGGTCGAATAGGGAGAGGCGAGAAGGAGCAACTTGCGCGGCGACTCGTTCTCCAGCCGGATCTTCCTGTCGCTCGCCGGCCTGCTGCTCCTGTTCCTCGTGGCGGCCGCCATCTTCGGCGAGATCAACCTGCGTCGCGTGCTCGGCGGCGACGTCGACGAGCGGATGTCGCGCCTGTGCGAGATCCTCGCCGGGCCGGCGACGGACCTGCTCGTGGAGAACGGCGACAAGGAGCAGTTCGCGCAGCGCCTGAGCGACCTCGGCGCGGCCGAGCGCCTGCGGCTCACGGTCGTCGACGTGTCCGGGACCGTCATCGCCGACAGCGACGTCCACGGGCCCATGGCGAACCACCACGAGCGCCCGGAGCTCCTCGAGGCGGAGCGCACCGGCATCGGCCGGGCGGAGCGCCGCAGCACGTCGACGGGCGAGAACTCGGTCTACCTCGCGCGGCGCCTCGACCACGACGGCAAGCCCGTGGGGTACGTGCGCGCGACGTCGGAGGAGACCGAGATCGACGCGCAGGTGCACGCGCTCGACATGCGTCTCATCCTGTTCGGGCTCGCGGCGGCGGCGGCCGGGCTCGTGGGCATCGCGATGATCACGCGCTGGCTCGCCCGTCCGCTCGTGGACGTCGAGCGCGACGCGGCGCGGCTCGCGTCGGGCGACCTCCTCGGCCAGGTGCCGGCGGAAGGGCCGCTCGAGGTGCGGCGCCTCGCCGAGACGCTGAACACGATGTCGCGCGAGCTCTCGTCGCGCCTCGAGAGCCAGCGCCGCGCGCGCACGGAGATCGAGACGATCCTGGCGTCGATGGCCGAAGGCGTCGTGGCCGTCGACGGCAAGGAGCGCGTGCTCCTGATGAACCAGGCCGCGGCGTCGATGCTCGGGACCGCGTCGCCGCTCCCGACCGGGTCGGCGTTGTGGGAGCGCATCCGCTACCCCGACCTCGAGCGCGGGTTGCGCGACGCGCTGTCCGGACGCGGCGCGTGGCACGGCGACGCGCCTTCGCCCGCGCACGACGGGCGCATGCTCGGCCTGTCGGTCGCGCCGATCGCGCCCGCGGGCGCGGCGGGGCTCTCGGGCGCGGTCGCGCTGCTCTCGGACGTGACCGCGATCCGGCGCCTCGAGCAGGTCCGCATCGACTTCGTCGCCAACGTGAGCCACGAGCTGCGCACGCCGCTCGCGGCGGTGATGGGCGCGCTGGAGACGCTCGGCGATCCGTCCCAGCCGTCCGAGGCCCACACGCGCTTCCTCGACATCGCCAACCGCAACGCGGCGCGGCTGCAGGCGATCGTGGCCGATCTCCTCGACCTCTCGTCGATCGAGGCCGAGGGCGACCGCATGCCGCTCGAGCCGGTGCGCATCGACGCGCCGCTGCGCACGGCGGCGTCGGCGCTCGCCGGCGCGGCGGAGTCGAAGGGCGTCCGGCTCGACGTGCAGCCGCCGATCGATCCGCCCGTGATGGTCAACGGCAACCTCCAGCGGCTCGAGCAGGTGTTCACGAACCTCCTCGAGAACGCGATCAAGTACACCCCGTCGGGAGGGCGCGTCAGCGCGCGCGTCCGCACCGGCTCGCGCGACGTGTGCGTCGACGTCGAGGACACCGGCATCGGGATCCCGGCGCAGCACCTGCCGCGCGTCTTCGAGCGCTTCTACCGCGTCGACCGCTCGCGCTCGCGCGAGATGGGCGGGACCGGCCTGGGCCTGGCGATCGTGAAGCACGTCTTGCGCGCGCACGCCGGCCAGGTCAGTGTCAGGAGCGAGGAAGGCCGCGGGACCACGTTCACGGTCAGCCTGCCGGCGCAGCACTGGAGCTCCCGCAACTGATCCGTTCGCGCCACCGTTCCCCGTGCGCAACAGCGTTGCGGACAAGGCCAAGATGTCGAAGCAGACCGAAGAAGACCTGACCGAGATCGCCAAGAAGATCCAGCACGTGGGCGGGCTCGTCGAGCGCGCCGTCGACAAGTCGTTGTCGGCGCTGCTCGACCGCGACGCGGCCGCCGCGCGGGAAGTGATCGAGAGCGACACGGTCGTCGACAACCTGGAGAACGAGGTCGAGGAGAAGTGCCTCGAGGTGCTCGCGATGCGCCAGCCCGTGGCACGCGACCTGCGCTTCATCTGCGGGATGATGAAGGTGAACTCCGACCTCGAGCGCATGGCCGACTTGGCGGTGAACATCGCCGAGCGCGCCGAAGTGCTCGCCGAAGTGCCGCCGCTGCCCTTCCGCCCCGACGTCTCGCGCATGGCCGCGGTCGCCAAGCGCATGGTGCGCGAGGGCCTCGACGCGCTCGTGCGCCGCGACGCGGACCTGGCGTTGCGCGTGTGGAAGTCCGACGCCGAGGCCGACAAGCTCTACCGCGAGCTGATCGGCGAGGCGATCCAGTTCATGCGCGAGCACCCCGACCGCATCGGCGACGTGATGCATCTCGTGGGCGCGCTGCGCAACCTCGAGCGCCTCGCGGATCACGCGACGAACATCGCGGAGGACGTGATCTTCGTGACGAGCGGTCGCATCGTGCGCCACCACATGGTCGAGCTCAGCGAGCAGAAGAACCCGGTGCTCACCGACGGCGAGATCGTGCCGGCGGCGCCGCGGCAAGGGCGTTGAGCAGCGTCCGCCTCCGCGGTCAGCGTCCAGGCCGGAAGACCGGCTCGGCCGGACCGAGCTTCGCCCGCAGCGCCGTCGCCAGCCCCGTCCACGCGGCGACGTCCGCATCCGCCGCCGGGGCCTCGAGCCCCATGAGCTCCGCCGCATCGCGCAGGTGCGGGATCGCCGCCGCCGCATCGCCGCGCGCGAGCAGCCGCTCGGCGTAGTACGTCAGCGACTGCGCGTACTGCCAAGCCGTGTTCTCGCCGTGCGCCGACGCGCACGCGAGGCGCGCGATCGCGATCGAGTCCTGCATGTACTCGTCGCCCACGGCGTCGCCCGCGATCGCGTGCGTCCCGGAATCGTCGTCGGGCGTCCTCGGCGCCTGCGACCGGCTCAGCGCGCGGTGGTCGGCGCGACGCGCCTCGCGCAGGAGCGAGTCCGCGAGCGACATCACGGGCCGCGGCTCGTCGGGCGCGGCGCGCAGGAGGCGCTGGGCCAGGTCGACGGGGTCGACCGCGCTCTTCTTGCCGTCCTTCCACTCGAGCAGCGCGTCGAGGAGGTCCGGCACGTCGCGGTCGAGCCCGTCGCGCGCGTCGAGCACGCTCGTCGACGTCGCGATGCCCTCGACCAGCGCGTTCACCGCTTCGCCCATCCGTCCCGCGTTCACGTGCGCGAACCCGCGGCCGAGCGCCGACATGGCCATGAAGTGGCGCGCGCGCGGCTCGTACGCGGGCTCGAGCGCGAGGCTGTGGTCGAAGCGCGCGTGCGCCGTCCCGTACGCCGCGATCGCCGCGTCGTAGCGCATCGCACGCCGCAGGTCCTCCGCCGCGAGCATCCAGGCGTAGGCCGCGTACCACGCGCACGCGCCCGACTGGGGGCGGCCGGCCGCGATCCAGTCCGCCTTCTCCGGCGCGAGGTCCATGCGCCCGGCCGCGAAGAGCGCGCGGTTCAGGTTGTCGCGCAGCGCGTTCGAGTCGGGGATCCGCTCGACGCCGGCCTGCCACGCCGCCAGCGCCTCGCGCTCGAGACCGCACGCCTCGAGGAACGAAGCCAGGCTGATCCAGTCGGTCTCGTCCGATCCGGGCGAGACCGCGACGAGCGCCAGCGCGCGCGAGGCGCGCACGAACCCCGCGATCTCGACCGCGGCGGATCCGCCCGCGCGCGCGGGGACCAGGCGCGCGGCCGCGTCGCCGATCCAGCGCAACGCCTCGATGCGCTCGTCGTCCTCGAGCAGCGTCGCCGCGCGGCGCACGTCGCCATCCAGGAGCGTGCTCTCGTCGACGACCGCGCGCGCCAGCTCGCCGATCGCGTCGCGGTCGGGGAAACCGCCGAGCGCCTCGCGCGCGATGCGCTCCTCGTCCTCGAACTTCCCGAGGAAGTACGCCGTGCGCGCGCGCTCGAACGCGAGCTTGCGGTCCACGGGCTTGCCCGCGGCCGCGCGACCGAGCCAGTTCTCGGCGTCCTCCAGGTAGAGCTTCGCGTTCCCCCCGCCCGCCTCGGCGTAGTGCCGCCCGAGCGCCTCCGAGGCGCGCCCGAAGCGCTCCTGCAGCGCCGCGTTCTCCTTGTCCGCGGCGAGCGCGTTGTCGCTCGCGGTCATCTCCGCCTCGAGCTCGGCGAGGGTCTTCCGCGGCTCGGCCGGCGCCGGCCTCGCCTGGATCGCGGCGACCGCGCGCGAGAACACGAGCAGCTCGTCGAGCTGCGTGCCGCCGCCCTCGGCCTCGACGGCGGCCGAGCAGCGCGACGGCTCGTCGAGCGGGAGGTACGGGCCGATCGCGGCGCCGGCCGCGCGCCGGTCCGCTTCGCTGCCGATCGCCCACTGCGCGAGCAGGCGCGAGCGCGTCGACGCGCGCTCGCCGTCGAAGCGCGTCAGGAGCGGCAGCAGCGGGCGCTCGGTGTCGAGGCCGGTCGCTCCCGGCAGCCGCCCGACGCGCAGCCGTTCGCGCACGACCTCGACGAGCGCCGGGCCCGCCGGGATCGCGGCCGCGGTCGCGCCGATGCGGTCGATCAGCTCGGCCGACGGCGCAGGCGTCCGCGCGAGCAGGATGCGCAGCACGCCGATCGCACCGACGTCGCCGCCCTCCGCGATCGCGTCCAGCGCTTCCGCGCACCGCGCTTCGCTCGGCAGGCCGTCGACCGTGCGCTCGAACGCCTCGCGGCCGAACGCCGTGCGCGCCGCGGCGAGGCTGCGCCACTGGCCGAGCCTCTTCTGCTGCGGGTTGCGCGGCTGGCCCTTGCGATCGTCGGCGGCGAGCTCCTTCGGTCCGTGCGGGAGCATCGGCAGCGGGGACGGCGGCGGCGCGCCCGCGGCCGCCTGCTCGACCGCGTGCTCGAGATCGATCCAGTCCCACTGCAGCGCCAGGTCAAATGCCTTCTTGCCGTCCGACGTGACGAGCGCGTGGCGCGGCGAGATGCGGTCGCCGCCGAGGTAGCGCTCGTAGAGGATCGGCTCGAGCGCGATGTGCTCGCCGCACGTGACGTTGCCCAGGCGCGGGCACAGGATCCGCCGCCCGAGCTCGTCGAAATCGCGCGGGTTGTGGCGCGAGACGCTCGCGACGAGGCAGGCGAAGCTGCGCGACCGCTCGACGAACTTCGGGTCGCGGTAGACCTCGGTCACGATGCGGTCGGAGGCGGACTCGCCGTCGAAGTTGATCGCGATGAAGAGCGGGCGGTGCTCGGTCGAGCTCGTCGCGAGCGCGTCGTCGAGCGTGCGCTGCCACTGGACCTGCTTCGGGTCGAGGTCGGAAGGCGACTGCTGGGGCGCGGCGACCGCGGCGCGGGCTCCCGCGAGGCACACGAGGAGGGTCAGGAGCGTTTTCATGAGCGGGGGTGAGCGTAGCGCCTGGGCAGGGCGATCCAAGCCGCGTGGCCGGGCGAAGTCACGCTCCCCCTCGACAAGCTTGCCTGTCTTTCTGCGACGCTTGCCTCTACTTCGGCGACGCTTGCCTCTCTTTCCACCACGCTTGTCTCTCCCTCCGCGACGCTTGTCAGGCCGTCCATGAATCGCGACGATGCCGCGTTCGGCTCATGCACGTCGACGCACAGATCGCCTTCCACGCCGCGGTCGCCGCGGGTTGGGGCGGGCTCACGCTCTCGACGCTGCGCGACATCGCCGCGGTGCCGACGCTCGAGCGGCTGGAGCCCGCGGAGCCCGGCGGGAAGCTGCCCAAGGTCTCCGTCGTCGTGCCCGTGCGCGACGAGGCGGCGCGCATCGGCGGCACGCTCGAGCGGCTGCGCGCGCAGGTGGGCGTCGAGCTCGAGATCATCGTCGTCGACGACCGCTCGCAGGACGACACGCCGAGGATCGTCGCGGACGCGGAGCGGGCCGACGCGCGCATCCGCCGCGTGCGCGTCGACGCGCTCCCCGACGGCTGGCTCGGGAAGCCCCACGCGTGCCAGCGCGGGGGCGAGATCGCGCGACACCCGTGGATCCTCTTCACCGACGGCGACATCGCGGTCGCGCCCGACGTGATCGCGCGCGCCGTCCGCGTCGCCGAGCGCGAGCAGGCCGACCACGTCGTGCTCGCTCCGGGCTGTCCACAAAGAACTTTGCCTGCTGAAGTGGCCATGGGCGCCTTCGCCTCGCTGATGCTGCGCGACCTCGCGCGCGCGAACCGCGACGCGCGCGGCCGCGCGGTCGGGATCGGCGCGTTCAACCTGGTGAAGAACAGCGCCTGGCACGCGGTCGGCGAGCACCGCGCGCTCGCGTTCGAGGTCGTCGACGACATGCGCCTGGGCCTGCTGCTCGCCCGCGCCGGGTTCCGCACGCGCGCGCGCATCGCGGTCGACGACGTGCGCGCCGAATGGGGCGGGACGCTGCGCGGGATCGCGCTCGCGCTCGAGAAGAACATGTTCGCGCACCTGGGCTACAGCGTCCTCCTCACGCTGGCGGCCGCGATCGTGATCACGGCGCTCTGGCTCGGCGCGCTGACGGGCCCGTTCACGGGCACGAAGACGGGCTGGATCGCCTCCGCGGCGTTCCTCTCGTTCGCGGTCCCGGCCGTCGTGATGGCGCGGCGCGAGAAGCAACCCGTGCTGCCCGCGCTGCTCGCCCCCTTCGGCTTCGTCGTGATCGTCCCGATCCTCCTCGGCTCGATGATCACGACGCTGCGGCAGGGCGGCGTGCAGTGGCGCGGCCGGCTCTACCCGATCACCGAGCTGCGCGCGCGCCGCGTGCGGTGATCAAGGCCCCCAGGCGACCTCGATCCCGTTGGTGAGGTTGACGCGCGAGCTGGTGCAGAACGTGGGGCTCGTGGTGCGGAACAAGACCTGGTACGTGCGCGTTCCCGGCGCGTGGACGCCGCCGCGCTGCGAGATGAGCGGCTGCGAAGGGCCCGGGAAGGACGACGCGCCGGCGAAGTTGAAGCGCGAGCCGAGGCGGACCAACGTCCCCCCCACGCAGCGCAGCCCGTCGCCGAACCGCTTGCCCTCGCCGCCGTTCATGCGCGTGGTGCCCTGGATGTACAGCGCCCGACCGTTCGGCATGTCGGTGGCGACCAGGCGGTACGTGTCCGCCGCGATGCTCGCCGAGCCGGAGCCCGTGAGCTGGCCGCCGGCCGAGCTCGCGCCGTTGGGGCAGCCGTGTCCCGGGTAGCCGACGTTCCCGCAGGGACATGCGGTGGCGGTCCCGTCTCCCGAGCAGAACACGATCGCTTCTCGAGCGACGACGATCGTGCGCGGCTGCGCGGCGGGGATCAGGGTGGCGAACAGGACGATGCTGGCAAAGAAGCTCTTCAAGATGTTCCTCCGGGGGGCGGGAGTCGCACCAGACCGCGCACAGCATATCGCCGCGCGGATTTCCCGCTGGGCTCCCGCGCGACCATCCGGAGTCGCGCGACGAAGGGAGCGCGGAGGTACCCTGTGACCATGGCAACGCACGCACGGCTGTCGTGGGTCCTCCTCGGGCTGGCTTCCGTCGCAAGTCCTTGCGGCTACGGCGCGATCGCGCAGGATCCGCCGGCGAGCGGGGCGCAGGACGCTCCGCCGGATGCGCCGAAGCCGAAGCGCCAGGCGTTCTCCACGCGGCGCCTCGGACCGCAGACCCAGCGCACGTCGCGACCTGACGAGAAAGCGATCCTCGACGGGATGCGCTGGCTCATCCGGCATCAGAACGCGGACGGCTCGTGGAGCGCGTCGGGGATCGGCGCGCGCTGCCGCACGAATCCGCCGTGCATCGCGCGCGTCCCCGGCGTCCCCGCCGTGGGCGACGTCGGCGTGACGAGCCTCGCGCTCGCGGGGTTCCTGGGCGCGGGGTTCAGCCCGGCGTCGAAGCAGGACATCGTCGACATCGTCATGGCCGAGCGCCACAAGATCGGCAAGGTCATCGGCGCGGGCGTCGAGTGGCTCGTGGAGCAGCAGTCGGCAGACGGCACGTGGCCCGTCTCGACGTGCGGGCTCGAGAACCAGTCGCTCGCGACGCTCGTGCTCTCCGAAGCGCTCGGTCTGTGCGGCGACCCCGCTCTCCAGGCGCCGGCGCAGAAAGCGGTCGACGCGCTGCAGCGCGCGCAGCAGTCCGACGCCGCGACGGGACGTTGGGGCTGGAAGCCTTGCGCGACGCCGTCGCCCGCGGCGACCGCGGAGCCCGCCGACCTCGCGGCGACGGCGTGGGCGGTGCAAGCGCTGGTCGCGGCGCGCGAGGCGGGATTGGTCGTCGACGAAGCGGCGCTCGGCGGCGCGATGGCGTTCGGCGACGACGCCTGGAAGACGATCGCGCAGACCGGCGCCGCCGACGCGCGCGTCCTCCCGCTCGCGCTGATGCGGATCCTCGTGCGGCCGTTCGCGTCCGACCCGGTGCTGCAGCACATCCGCGGCGCGCTGCCGGCCGACGGAAGAGCGGTCGCGGCGCTCGACGGCCCGACCGCGTTCGATCAGTCGTTCGTGATGGTGCAGGTCCACGGCGAGACGAGCACGATCCGCGATCCGAAGCTCTGGGACCGCTGGAACGACGAGGTGCCGCGGGCGATCACCGCGCTGCAGGAACGCGCCGCGGAGAGTTGCCGGAGCGGCGGCTGGCTCGAGCCCGACCCCGGACTCGTGGACGCCGGACCGGCGACGTGGACGGCGTTCCGGATGCTCGCGCTGGAGAACCCGTACCGCTACGAGTCGAAGTTCAGCGCGCCGAAGCCGAAGTGAATCGGACCGGCGCGACGTCCCGTCGCACGCGTCACGGCTTCTGCGGCTGCGCGAGCTCCTTCTCGAACTCGCGCCCGCCGCCGAAGTTCTGCGTCCAGTAGATGCTCTCGCACGCGCTCGCCATCTCGCGGTGGCCCGGTCCGAGGAGGTTGCGGTGGTGCCCGCTCGAGTGCGTCCAGCCCGAGTGCGCGCCCTCGGCGCCGGAGTCGCCCATGTGGCAGTTCTCCGACCCGCCCGCCGTGTAGCCCGCGAGCTTCAGGCGGTCGCCGGGCGTCTTGCGCGCGGGGTCCTTCTCGTAGTGGCCGAAATCGCCGGTGTTCGCCATGTACGCGGAGTGCCCGCGCGCGGCGGCCTCGATCTTCGGATTCCACGCGAGCACGGAGCGTCCGAACATCCTGCGGTACTCGTTCGTCACGAGGACCTGGCTCTGCTCCTCGGGTCGCGCGACGCTCGCCGGGTCGCCCTGCGGCACGGTCCACGCGCGCGCGTTGAACGCTTCGACCCGCGCGTCGTGCACGAGCTGCGCGCGCTCCTTCGCGTCCCAGGCGAAGCTCTTCAGGTCCACGACGTCGGCCTCGCGGTCGAGTCCGTCGATCCACGCGGGCACCGCGGCAGGCAGCGTGAACGTCGGTGCGAGCGCCTTGTTCTCGGGCTTGCGCGCGAACGCCTGCAGCCACGCGATCTCGCCCACGGCCGCGCGGAACGGCGCGGGCACCTGCGCGCGGCGCGGGCTCTTCCACGCTTCGCGCACCGCGGCGACGCGCTCGTCGACCTCGTGCTGCACGCCGGCGTAGAGCGCGGCCTTGTCGGGCGGGCACTCGGGCGGGTTGTACGGGTAGAAGTACTTCTCCTCGTCGAAGATCAGGTCGAGCGCGTGCTTGCGGCGCGTGTCGAGCTCGCGGCGCGCGGCGGCGACGCCATCGATGGCGCCGAGCGTGCTGCCCTGCTCGAGCGCCTTGCACGCGTTGCTCCAGCGCACCTCGAGCGCGCGCACGAGCCGCGGCGTCGCCTCGGGGCCGAGCGCCGTCAGGGACGCGATCAGCGCGTCGCGCTGCGCCGGCGGCGCCGTCTCGAGCTTCTTGCCCATGTCCTCGAGCCCGGACGCGGCGGCCTTCGCCTCGAGCACCTCGACGCTCGACCACGCCTCCTTGCGGAACGCGTAGCCCTTCGCCGGGATCGCCTCGTTGCGCGCGAGCGCGACGACCGCGAACGCGTCGGCGGCGTCCATCTCGCGCGCGGTGAAGCGCTTGCCCGCGGTGACGAGGGCGGCGCGCTTCTCGGCCTCGTTCCCGCGCGCGAGCGCCTCGAACACGGCGCCGTTCGACGCGGTGCGCGACGCGCGCGACGCCGCGGCGGCGCGCTCCAAGAGGTCGAGCGGCACGTCGTTCCACGCGATGCGCTTGCCGGAGGAGATCAGCCCCGTGTCGTCCGCGCGCTCGATGCCGATCTCGGCGAAGATGTTCTTGTCGAGCGGCACGGCGGCGACGATCTCGGTGCGCAACTGGAGACGCGCGTCGAGGCGGCGCGCGGCGGCGACGCACGCGTCGCGCTCGGGCCCGACCGGGTAGAGGGGCACCGCTTCGAGCCAGGCCGCGCGCGCATCGGCGAGCTTGGCCTGCGCCTCGAGCGCTTCCGCCTTGGAGCGCGCCGCTTCGGCCGGCGTTTCGGGCGGAATCCGGCCCGATCGCGCTTGCGCGGCGGCCATCGGCGACGGCGGCGCGGGGACCGGCGCGAGGGACGAAAGGGCGGCGAGGGCGAAGAGGGTTCGGAGCAACATGGGCGCTTTTTCGGCCGACCAACATAACCCCTCCACCCCCGCCGGTGACGATGGAACGCGCCTACTTCGGCTTCACCGGCGCGTTCGCCGCGGCCTCCTTGGCGAGGTCCTCGACCGCGACCGAGCGACCGCCCGTCCGCTCGGCGAGCTCGGCCCACAACCGGCGGAACGGCCGCGGCGCCTCGACGAGGATCGAGTCGAACGCGACCTGGCGGAACCGGTTGCGCTCGGCGAGCAGCTCGATCATGAGGTCCATGTCGACGTGGCGTCCGCCCGTCGGCTTGCCGTCGGTCAGGATCACGAGCGTGTCGACGTCCGGATCCGCGAGCGCGGCGAGCACCGCGTCGTAGACGTCGCCCGCGCCGCGCTGGTGGCAGCGCTCGAACCACGCCGCCGCGCGCGCCACGTTCTCGGGCGTGGCGCGCACGAGCTTCTTCTCCCACGGGAACGGATCGCGCGTGTACGGGAACAGGTTGAACGCGGCCTCGCGCGGCAGGGACTCGAGGCACTTGCGCAGCATCCCGTCGACGACCTCCTTCCGCGTCTGACCCGTCGCGACCGTGTCCCACATCGAGCCCGACATGTCGACGAGGAACGCGACGCGGTCCGACACCACGGTCAAGCCTGCCAGCGCGACGCGCGTGTCCCCCAGCGGGCCGGCCGGCGGCTTTGCGTCGCCGGTCGATACCTCGCCGCGCAAGTCCTGCGCCCACGCGCGCCACGCCGACAGGTCGAAACCGTGGTCCTCTCCCGACCGCTCGCGCAGGAACCCGAGGATCTCCCAGCGCAGGCGCGTGCGCTCCTCGCGCTCGAGCCGGCCGATCAGCGCGAGCATCGCCTGCCGGCTCTTCTGCTGCTCGAGGTTCATGATCGCCGCGACCCGCACGCGCTCGGCGGGATCCTCGAGCGCGCGCGACGAGATCGTCAGGCACTCCTGCTCGCTGAACGCGCCCGCGGCCACGACGGCGGCGCAGCGCACGGCCTCGTCGCGCTCGGCGAGCGCCGCGACGGCGACGTCGTGGCCGGCGAAGGCGTCGACCGGGAGCAGCGCGAGCACCGCGGCGCCGCGCACGTCGCCGGCGCAGCTGCCGTTCGCGAGGCTCGTCAGCTTCGCGACGAGACTCTCGCCGAGCTCCGTCCCTCCGCCCGGCGCGAGCCCGAGGCGCTTGGCGCGCGCCAGCCGCTCCACCGACCACAGCGCGATGCGCGCGAGCTCCGGCGCGGGCGGCGCGACGCAGCGCAGGAGCGCGCGCGGATCGAACGCGGTCTCGATGCGCCCGAGCGCTTCGGCCGCGCGCAGCGTCACCCACTCGTCTCCCGACGCGAGCCCGGAGCGCTCGCACAGGTCGCGCACGACGCGCGGATCGCGCGCGCCGGCGAGCACGATCTGCGCCTCGTCGGCCACCTGCCCGTCGGGATCGGCGAGGGCCGCGAGCACGAGCGCCCAGGCCTCGCGCGTGCCGAGGCCGGCGAGCTTCTTCACCGCCGAGCGGCGCGTCTCGGGGCGCGGCGCCTTGAGATCGCGCTCCAGGTCCAGGAGCTCCGCGCGCTCCGCGGCCCTGTCGACCGGCGCCCCGTTCCGCTCCTGCGCGCCCGCGCGGGGAGCAATAGCGGCCGCGGCGAGCAGGAACCCGGCGACCGCGGCGAATGTGCGCGCGCGAAGTCCTACGATCGCGGGTCGGCGAGCCGTGCGTTCCGATGCAGCGTCCATCCGAACGGGACGACGTCCGGCCCGCGGCGCGGTTGCACTTGCCGTCGGATTTTTTCGCACAGAGGATCACGCTCATGAACCTCCTCCCGTTCCTCGCGCTCGCCGCGCTCGCGCTGCCCAGCGTGCCGCCGGTGCGCACCGGCGTGCAGGAGCCGCCGAAGCCCGACACGCCGCCCAAGCCGGACACGCCGCCCGCGCCCGAGCCGCCGAAGCCCGACGAGCCGCCCCGGCCCGAGAAGCCCAAGCAGGAGAAGCCCAAGCCGCCCGAGGTGCCCGCCACGGACAAGGAGAAGCTCGTCGCGCGCGTCGAGGAGCTCGCGCGCGCGGCCGTCGAGGAGGAGGGCGTGCCCGGCATGTCGATCGCCGTCGCGCGCGACGGGGAGATCCTGATCGCGAAGGGCTTCGGCTACGCCGACGCGGCGCGCGCGCAGCCGGCGCGGGCGGACACGCGCTACGCGATCGGGACCCTGACGCGCCAGTTCACGGCGGTCGCGATCCTGCAGCTCGTCGACGAGAAGAAGCTCTCGCTCGACGACGACATCACGAAGCTCCTCCCGGGGTTCCCCGCGGGCAAGCGCAAGATCACGCTCCAGCACCTGCTCGCGAACACGTCGGGCATCCCGGGGCTCAAGAAGATCGTCGCGCGGCACCCCGAGGTGGTCCTGAAGCGCGCGGACGAAGCGGCGTTCTTCAAGGTGTTCGCCGACGTCCCCTTCGACTTCGAGCCGGGCGAGGACTTCTCGCTCGACAGCGCGAACTACGTGCTGCTCTCGATGATCCTCTCCAAGCAGGCCGGCGTCCCGCACGCCGACTACGTGATGAAGAACGTCGTGAAGGCGGCCGAGCTGCAGCAGACGGCGTTCTGCCCGCTCAAGGACAGGCCCATCGGGTTCGCGGCGGACTGCAAGACGGAGGCGGCGGATCCCGAGCTCGAGATCCCGCTCGCGGCGGCGCCGGAGTACTCGACGCAGTCCCTGTGCTCGACCGTCACGGACCTCGTGAAGTGGCAGCACGCGCTCGTCGAGCGCTCCGTGTTCAGCGAGCGCGCGTCGCGCCTGATCATGTCGCCGGCGACGCTGCCCGACGGGAACTCGACGAACTACGGCTTCGCGGTGCGGATGAGCAAGCTCGGGGACTTCAAGAGCTACTCGCACTCCGGCGGCGTCGGCGGGTTCCGCGCGGTGCTCGTCTACTACTCGCTGCCGAAGGTCACGATCGCGATCCTCGCGAACTGCGCGACGGCGCCGGTCGACCGCATCGAGCGCGAGATCGCCGGGTTCGTGCTCGGCCTGCCGCCGCCGCCCAGCACGGACCTCGCGCTGACGGTGGAGGAAGCCGCGAAGTGCATCGGCATCTACCAGATCGCCACGACGCAGGTGCGGATCGAGTCGAAGGACGAGAAGCTCTTCTACTCGACCGCGAACGGCCCGACGATCCGCCTCCTGCACCAGGGGAACCTCGCGTTCGCGTTCGAGACGGAGCCCGAGACGAAGCTCAACTTCACGATCAAGGACGCGAAGTGCGACGGGTTCACGCTGCTGCGCGGCGGGTTCCAGACGACGGCGAAGCGGATGGACTGAGGAGGAAGTCGGCCTCGGGGCAGCGCCCGGAAGGCCCCGATACCTAGAGCTGCTAGGTATCTACGGGCCGACCCGGTCCCTCACACCCCGACGAGCATCCTCGGCACGCGCTTGCGGTCGACGGGCTCGCCCAGTCCGAGCGGCGTCCCCGCCGGCACCGTCCTCGGATCGGTGTACGTCCCGAACAACCGGTCCCACACGCTGAACGTCGTGCCGAAATTCCTCCGCGACAGCATGTTCGCCGAGTGGTGCACGCGGTGGTACTGCGGCGTGATGAACACGTACTCGAGCGGCCCCAGGCTCACCTTCAGGTTGGTGTGCTCCCAGAACTGCACGAGCATCCCGATCGCGAACGCGATGCTCGTCTCGAACGTCCCCAGGCCGAAGAACAGCATCGGGATCGTCGCCTGCGGGATGTTGTAGAGGAACGAGTGCGCGAAGCTCGTGCGGAAGCCCGCGAACCAGTACATCTCCTCGATCGAATGGTGCCAGGCGTGCGTGCGCCAGAGCGTGTCCGACTTGTGCTGCGCGCGGTGGATCCAGTAGATCGTGAAGTCGGCGCACACGACGGCGAGCGCGATCTTGATCACGCTCGGCAGCGCGCGGACGTCCGCCATCGAGGCCAGGATCTGGTCCGGCATGTGCCGCTGCATCCAGCCCGTGATCGTCCAGTCGCACAAGCGGTTGATCGCCACCGCGAACGCGAAGGAGAGGACGTCGATCTTGAGGTCCTTCCAGCGGTTCACCTCGCGCGCCGGACGCACGCGCTCCAGCGCCTCGAACACGACGGCGAGGCTGAGGAAGACGAGGACCGAGCTGTCGAGGACGTGCATCATGCTCGCGGCGGGAGGGCCCACGCCCTCGCGGACGACTGCGGAAGTCTACTGCGGAAACCGGCCTCGTTCCTGCGCGGGGCCCGGCGTCCGGAAGCTTCCGAAGGAATCCGAGCCGATCGGGGAGAAGTGTTCGCGTTCCGGGTCGGGCCCTCGTGGACTGGCCCGGGTCCGGATCCGGGCCGGGTCCGCCTTCACTCGGGGGGCCGCGTGCGCACCGTCTTCTCGGTCGTGCCGGAGAGGCGCACCTCCTGCTCGACCTTCTTGTCCTCGGCGTACGTCACCTTCACGGTGTACGTGCCCGCCGGCAGCGGCCCGATGACCCAGCCCGTCCCCGCGTCCGCGTCCTGCGACCACTCGGTCTTGTAGCCGGAGCAGTCGTTCCCGCCTTCGTCGAGCACCTTCCACGAGCTGTGCGTCGGCTTGCCCTCCGCGTCCTCGACGACGAGCCGCAGCTTCGCGCCCGGCTCGAGGCGCAGGTCGGCTTGCGCGCTCTCGCCCGAGCGGATCGCGACCGGCGCGCTCGGTCGGGACGTGCTCGTCTCCGTCGACGCGGACACCACGACGGTCCCCGGGTTCAGCCCGTCGATCTGGTAGCGGCCGGACGCGTCCGTCGTGTCGGTCGAGCCGAACCAGGCCGACTCCTGCTCGCCGCCCTTGACGCGCACCTCGACGCCCGCGACGGGGCCGTCGGGTCCCGTCACGACGCCGCGCACCGAGCCCGCGCGCGGCAGGCGCAGGACGACGTCCGTGACGCTGCCGCCCGCCGCGAGCTCGATGTCCTTGACGACGGCCGTGCCGTGCGACTTCGACTTCGCGGAAGCGCGGTTCCAGCGCTCGGATCCCGCGCTGATCGTGTACGTGCTCGCGGGCAGCAGGTCGAACACGAACGTCCCGTCCGCCGCCGTCGTCACGTTGCCCCAGCCCGACTCGCCTTCGCCGTCCTCCGGTTTCACCTGCCGCGTCGACTGCGCGATGACGCGCACGTTGGCGAGCGGCGCGCCGCTCTCGGACACGACCTTGCCCGCGATGCGCCCGGCCGGCACGTCGATGTTCAGCTCGTAGCTCGAGCCGGCGGGGATCGTGCGCCTCAGCGTCGTGCTGCCGCCGCCCGTGCCGTAGCCCACGCTGACCTGGTACTCGCCCGGCGCGTCGAGCGTGATCTCGTACTTGCCGCTCGAGTCGGTCCGGCCCGTCCTCCAGCTCCCGCGCGGCTGGTCGGCGTCCTGGCGGTACATGCTGATCTCCGCGCCCTCCAGCGGCTTGCCCGAGCGCACCACGCCGAACACGCGCACGGGTGACGCCGGCGCGCCGCCGAGCACGACGTGCTCGGTCGCGCCCTCGGCCAGGGTGATCTCGACCTGGCCGTTGAACGCGTACGTGCTGGACCACGAGTAGCTGCCGTTCGCGCTGCGCGACGCTTCCATCTCGGCCTGCGTCGGCTGCAGGTCCACGTGCACCTTGCCGGGCGTCACGCGCTCGAGCACGAACGTGCCCGACGCGTCGGTCGTCGCCTGCTTCCACTCGCCGGGGCCCTCGACCCACGTCGAGACCGTGCGGCCGCCCGCGAGCTGGCCCGACTTGTCGCGCACTTCGCCGGTGATGGTGCCGCCGCGGCGCAGGGTGAGCGTGACCGGCCCGGCCTCCTGCGCGGCCGCGACCGAGAGCTTCACCGTGTCGGACCCGGCCCACGCCGTGTGCGTCGCGCGCACCTCGAGCGCGCCCGCGGACACGGCCGTGTCGAACGTGCCCTGCGCGTCGGTCTTGCGTGTCTTGTCCTGCTCCATCCCGCGCCAGTACCGCGGCTGGCCTTCGACGTCGACCTCGATGCGCGCGTCGGCGACCGGCGCGCCGGCGGGATCGAGCACGACGCCGCGCAGCTTCGCCTGGCGCGGCAGCGTGAACTGGTACGTCTTCTCCGCGCCGGGCAGGACCACGTTCTCGCTGTTCGACTGCGTGCCGTCCTTGCGCACGTGCACGCTCCACTCGCCGTCCGCGAGGCCGATGAGCTCGAACTCGCCCTTCGCGTCGGAGAGATCGCGCGAGATGCTCTTGTCGTTGCGGAAGTTCCAGCGCGCGCCCTCCGCCTGCACGTACGAGGCGCGGACCTCGAACGCGTCGACCGGCGCGCCGCGGTCGTCGACCACGCGGCCGCGCACCGTGCTGCCGGAATCGAGCACGAGCGCGAGGCCCGCGGTGTTGGCCTCGACCGCTTCGGCCTGCGCCTGGTGGCGCACCTTGCGCGGCTTCTTGTCGGACTTCGCCTCGACGGCCTCGACTTCCTTCAGGCCCGAGCGCGCGGTCACCGTGTAGGGTCCCGGGCCGAGACCGGTGATCGTGAACGTGCCGTCGCTCGTGGACTTGCTGTTCGGGAACTCCTCGGGGAGACCGCGGAAGCGGTCCTGGTCCTTCGAAGGCGGCTCCTCGACCTCGACGCGGACGCCGGCCGCGGCCGTGCCGTCCTTCCAGCGCACGACGCCGCTGACCGAGTTGCCGCGCCCGAGCACGACGTCGAATCCCGACCGCACCTCGCCGTCCGCGAGCTCGAGGACGTCGGGCCGCGCGGGCGCGTAGCCCGGCTTGATCACGGAGAGGCGCACCTTGCCCGTGCGCAAGCCCTCCATCGTGTACTTGCCGTCCTTGTCGGTGGCGATGATCGTCGGCATCCCCATCCGGCTCCAGCTGATGGCGTCGCTCTGGATGTTCGCGCCCTCGACCGGCGCGCCGGCCGCGTCGCGCACGGTGCCGTTCACGCTCGCGCCGCGCAGGACGGGCACGTCCATCGGCGAGCGCTTGCCGCGCACGATCGGGAACTCGTCGGCGTCGATCGGCGCGAAGCCTTTCGGCTCGTACGCGAGGCGCCAGCTCGTGTCCGGATCGAGGCCGCCGAGCTCGAACTCGAGCGTCGGCGAGACGGTCCCGCTCACGGCGCGCATCACGTTCCCGTTGCTCTTCCACCCGCGCGCGACCACGGTCCCGCCGGAGAGCTGCGACGCGAACGGCTGGGCCGCGGCGCTCGGGACGATGCGGCCGGCGAGCGCGCCGCCGAGGTGCGCGACGAGCGACAGGGGCTTGTCCGCGTCCGCCGGCTTCACCGCCGGGTTGTCCTCGAAGAAGACGTAGCGCGCTTCGAGCCGCAGCGTGCCCTTCTTCGCGCTCTTGTGGAACGCGACCTTGAACGTCCCGTCGGCCGCGACCGGCACGCGGTGCAGCTTCCGCGAGCCGAACTCCTTGCCGACGCCGACGACGAACGCGCGCTCGTCGCCGGGCGTGTTGTCGGGGAACGTGATGCGGCCGCTGACCCACCACGCTTCGGCGAGCTCGGCTTCGGTCGGTCCGCGCAGAGCGTCGAGGCGGTCGCGCTCGAGCGGCGCGGTGGCGCGCGCGCTCGCGGCGTCGCCGCCCGCGGGCTTCGACTCGAGCAACGCCGCGTCGGCGCGCGGGCTCGTGCTCGAGCCGTCGGCGCCCGCGGCCAGGGACATCGCGGCGGAGTCGGGCTTCTCGCCCTCGTGCCCGAGGCCGAGCGCGAGCCAGGTGAAGAGCGCGATCACGCCCGCGAGGACGACGAACAACGCGGCGAAGCGAGCGGAGGAGCGGGAGGCCATGGACTACCTCGTACCGGAAGGGAGGCGCTCCATTCTAGGGGAGCGGATGTCCCCCCGCTCCCTCCGGGAGAGATCGGAGGACCCGGGGATGCCCGCTCCGTCTCAGGGGCTCAACGTCACGCTCGTGATCTCTCCGCCGGAGACCTGCGCGTCGCGGCTCGCGGATCCGCCCTGGGCGGCGTGCGCGCGCACGGCGTAGCGTCCCGCGGGCAATCCGGGCCAGACCCGCGTGCCCGCGGGCTGCGGCTCGGAGAACGGAGGCGCGCTGAGCTCCTCGAAGTGGCACCCGTCCCCGTCGACGATCTCGAGCCCCGCCCACACCGGCGTACCGGCCGAGTCGACGACGCGCACGCCCAGGGTCCCGCACGGCGCGAGCACGATCTCGACGTCGCCCGACGGATCCTCCCTCACGGTCGCCGACGTCTTCGCCGCCCCGCTCGGCGTGCGCGCGAGGACGAACACGCGCCCGAGGGGCAGGTCCTCGAGCTCGAACCGGCCGGCGTTGTCGGTGTGCCGCTCCATGCGCAGCGCGACCGCGCGGCCGGCGGCGTCGAACGCGCAGATCTCGGCGCGGGGCATCAGCGCTCCCGCGGCGTTGCGCACGACGCCCTTCAAGACGCCGCCCTTGCCGACGACGAGCTCGACGCCGCTCGTCCCCTCGCCCGCTTTCACGACGACGCCGCGCTTCGACGCGCGCCCGCGCGCGACGCCGGGCGCGTCCCACCACGTCCCGTCGTCGGCGCGCGCGTCGAGGTCGTACGTCCCCGCTTCCAGCCACCGGAACTCGAACTCTCCCTGGTCGTCGGTGCTGGCCTGGAGCTGCGCGAGGCTGTCGTCGCTCGCGCGCGGCGCCGTTCCGCGCAGCTCGACGTGGAAGTCGCCGACGGGCGCGCCGTCCGCGTCGACGACGCGGCCCTGGATCCGTCCGGTCGAGAGCACCATGTCGTGCTCGAAGTCCTCGACGGCGGGGACGCGCACCCGGACCCGCGCCGCGTTCTTGTGGTCGCTGCCGAGCTGGAAGCAGTACTGGCCGGAGCCGGCGACGGTGACCTCGTAGGTCGAGTCCTTGGCGACGTAGACCTGCTTGCCCCGCGAATCGTCGTTCTCGTGGTCGAGCGGGTACACGATCAGCGCGAACCCGCCGACGACGTCCGGCGGCTCGATCTTGCCGTGGACGCGCACCTGGCGCGCGGAGCCCTCGAGCTCCACGTGCGCGGCCTCGCCGTCGCGCAAGTCGATCTGCTTCCTGAGCCGGACGAGTGAATCGCGGCCTCCGGCCTGCGCCTCGACGTCGTAGTGTCCGGGCGTGACGGCGGAGAAGCGGAAAGCCCCCGCCTCGTCGACCGTCGCCGTGCGCTCGTCCTGCATGCTCGAAATCGTCACGCGCCACGACTCCTGCTGCTTGCGGTCCCGCTCCGCGATCGAGCCCGTGAGGCTCGCGCCGGCGCGCAGCCTGAGCTCGAGCCCCTCGAGCAGCGTGTCCGCGCCGAGATCGAGCCGGAGCGGGACGCTGCGCGCGAGCTCGGGCGCGCGCGCGACGAGGCTCGCGGGGCCGAGCGGTCCGGAGCGGATCGTGAACGCGCCCTTGGCGTCCGCGCGCGTGTCGGTCCGCCACCCCGACCAGATGTCCTCGGCCGCGGCCCGGCACGCGACTTCGGCGCCGGCGACGGGCTGGCCGTCCGGTCCCACGACGACGCCCGACAAGCGCGCCAGACGCAGGAGGCGGAACTCGAGCTCTCCCTGCGCGCCGGGCATGCGCACGGTCTTCACGACCGAGTCGAGGAGCCCCTTCGACTCGACGCGCACGCTCCACGTGCAGGGCTTCAGGCCGTCGAGCTCGAAGCGCCCGTCCGCGGCGCGGAACGAGCGCTCGAGCCGCGCGACCTCGCCCGCGCAGCCCTCGCTCGAGGAGTCGGGATCGGCGTGGACCTTGAAGCGCTCGACGGGCTTGCCCTGCGAGTCGACGACGCGCCCGCGGATGGAGTCGCCCTTCGTGAGCGTGAGCACGACGTCGGCCGCGCCAACGGGGACCTTCTCCGCGATCACGCTCCACGGCGTCCCGCGGCGGCGCACGCGCTTGGGCTCGCCGGCCGGCGCCGCCGGCTCGGCCTCCGCGTCGGGGTCGAGCCACGCGCGCGCGGTGACGGTCGCGAGCGGCTGGGTGAGGCCCGTCACCCGGAACGAGCCGTCGGGGCCCGTCTCGACGGGCGCTTCGGGCATCTCGACGCCGATCCGCTCGCCGACCCATTGCTCCTCGACCTCCACGAGCGCGCGCGCGGCGGGCTTGTCGTCGGAGAACTGCACGCGGCCCGCGATGCTCTGGCCTTCGCTCATCACGGCCAGGACGCCGGTCTTGCGCGAGCCGAGGGGGACGTCGCCGAGCTCGAGCTTCAGCGGCGCGAACGCGGCCTTCTGCACGACGAGCAGGAGGTCGCCGCCCTTCAGGCCGACGATCTCGAACGAGCCGTCCTTCGCCGAGCGCACGATGTCGGAGCCGAAGCGCTCGAACTCGCGCTTCTTCCCGCGGAACACGGGATCGACGACCGCGTCGGCGAGCGGCGTGCCGTCCGCCGTCGTCACGCGACCCCGGATCGCGGTGCCGACCTCGGGCTCGATGTCGCGCGCGGTGACGATGCCGGCCTCGATCGCGACGTCGCCGGCGTCGAGCGGCAAGAAGCCGCGCGCGAGCAGCGACACGTGGCGGTCGACGCCCGGCGCGATGCCGCCGACCTCGTAGCGCAGGTCGGCGAAGATCCGTCCGTCCACGTGCGAGTCGTCGAAGAAATCGAAGCCGCGCTCGCCCGCGCGGACGCGACCGCGCACGACGTCGGGCGCGAGATCCTGCGCCGACGCCGGCAACAGGATTCGGCCGCGGACGCAGCCGCCGAGCAAGCCCTTCAGCACGACGTCCTTCGGCGGCTTCGCCATGCGGATCGCTTCGGGCTTCGCGAGGTAGGCGTAGCGCGCGGCGAGGTCGAGCCAGCCCGTGCGCGTCGACTTCTCGAACGCGACGCGGAACCGTCCATCCGCGCCGATGCGCGCGCGGTGCAGCGGCCGGCGCTCGAAGTCGCGGCCTTTCGCCACGACCCAAACGTCCTCGTCCATCGGCGTGCCTGTCGCGAGCTCCACGCGGCCCTCGATCCAGATCGCCTGCGCGAGCTCGGAGTCGTCGTGCACGGGCTCGCCGTCGCGCGCACCCGCGTTCGCGACCGTGCGCTCGGCGACCGGCTTCGCGCCGTCCATCGCGGGCGCCGGCGCAGTCGAAACGAGCTCCTCGTGTCGTTCTTCCGTCACCACGCTCACGCCGCCCGCGCCCGGCGCCGCGGGCTCGACCGGGCCCGCGCGGCCGCCGGCGAGCGCGAGCCAGACGACGCCGCCGGCCAGGATCACCGCGCCGAGCACCAGCGCGACCTGGACGCCCGCGCGCGATCTCACCGCGGTCCTCCGGCGGGCATCAGGACCTCCACGCCCTCCTTGCGCGCGCCCGATTCGAGCGTCAGGAGCAGCGGCGGCGACTCGGGCCCGTCGGCGAGCTTCGCGATCACGCGCACGTCGCCGGGGAACGCGTCGCCGATCTCGAAGCGGCCCTCGCGGTCGGTCTTCACGCTCGCCGATTCCTGCGACGGCGCGCCCTTGTAGAGCGGCGGCCGCGTCCACTGCACCTCGACGACCGCGCCGCTCACCGGCTTGCGCTGCGCGTCGAGCACGACGCCGGCGACCACGGCCGGCCTGCGCACGACGAACACGAGCGCCCCGCCCTCGTGCGGCACGCGGATCCTCTGCGCCGGCTCGTACACGATGCCGCGCCCGAACACGTACACGTCCCACGCACCGGGCTCGAGCCCCTCGAACGTGAACGTCCCGTCGCTCGAGCGCACGTCCAAGCGGCGGAAGCTCTCCGCATCGGTCCCGGTCTTGCCGTCCGGCGTCGCGCGGCGCGCGCCCACGGTGTAGCTCAGCACCGCGCGCCCCAGGTCGTCGTGCACGCGCCCCTCGACCACGAGGCCCGCGATCACCGTGAGCACGAGGTCGCGCGTCTTCGGGTCGATCTGCGACACCGCGGCCCTCAGTCCGCGCTTCCGTCCACCCTGCGGGCCCCCGGTCATCGCACCGTCGGCGCCACCATCCGCGTCGCGCGTCGCGATCACGTCGACGCGCTCGTCGCCCAGACCCGGCACCGCGAACGTGCCGTCCGCTCCGGTCACGAGCTCGCGCACGAGGTCCGCCTGTCCCATCCGCGACTGCGTCACGCGCACCTTCACGCCGCTCAAAGCCTTCCCGTCCTCGCCCACGGTCCTCCCCATCAGCACGTTGCCGCTGCGCAGCAGCACGTTCACGTCCGCGCGCGTCTCGTCCGCCGCCAACCCTTCGAGCAGCGTGTTGACCGTGATGCACCCCTCGCGCTTCGCCCACAGCGTGACGACGCCCGGCGACACACCCCGGATCTCGAACGACCCGTCTTCCCGGCTGCGCACGTCGCGCACGTCGCGCGGCGCCGGCGCGAGCGGATCCGAATGCGACACGATGTCCAGCGCCGCGCCCGCCACCGGCCGGCCCGCCTCGTCGACGACCCGGCCGCGCACCGTCGCGCCCCGCACCAGCGCGCACTCGAACGACAACGTCGCGCCGGGAGCGCTGCTCTTCGCCTCGCTCTGGAACGGCACGCACGGTCCGGCCGCGATCGTCACCGTCCACTGGTACGCGTTCGGGAGCCCGCCGAGCTCGAAGCCCAGATCCTGACCGATCCGCGCATACCGCTTCACGGCGCGCAACCCCGGCGACGCCGGCGTGCCCTCGAGCTCCACGTCGGCCGCGAGCACTTCCTCGCGCTCCTTCCCGCTCATCCCCGCGGGCAGCACCACCCGACCACGCAGCCAGGCGCCGAGCACGGGCCGCAGACGCAGATCGGCGACCGCTTCTCCGGCCCTCCAGCCCACGTCCTCCGGCAAGTACAAGAAGCGACCCTGCAAGCGCAGCTTCCCGCGCTTCGCATCCGCGGCGAACGCGACCCGGAAGCGTCCGTCCGCATCCACCGCCGCCTCGTGCTCGTCGAACGCGGGCAGACCGGCTCCATCCGCGACCACCTCCAGACGCTCCTCCTTCGGCGTCCCCGGAGGCAGCACCACCGTGCCCTCGACCCACTGCGCATCCCGCAGCTGCTCCGCCGTCGCCCTCCGGAGAGCCGACCGAGCGCCCCCCTCCTGCCCGATGCCCACGGACGAGCACACGAGCACCAAGACGACACCGCGAAGCACGTTGCGCCACATCCTGTTCACGCGCGCATCGTAAGCACGGGCCCACGGCCCGACCACCGCAACCCGAGCAACCGGCTCAACTACGCCCATGACGCACCCGCACTCCCCAATTCCACGCTCCCATAGACTGTCTAGGGGAACACATCTCATCCACCCGTTCGCGCCGCGCCGAGCTCCCATCCGGAGGCCGACACCCCGCCCGCCCGTCACTCCGCCACGATCAAATCCCTCGGCACCGCGAACTGCTGCACCCTCGCCCTCAGCACCTGCCACCGCTTCGCGATCGTGTCCCTCTGCAGCTGCATCCGCTCCGCGACCTCCGCGTACGACAACCCCTCCAACCCGCAGTGCACGAACAACTGCTTCTCCTCTTCCGCCAACCCCTGCGCCCATCCGAGCAGCACCGAGATCCCCTCGTCCCGCGCAACCCTGCCGCTGACCGCCGTCGCGCTGTCCGGCACGTTCTGCATCTGGAACAACCGCGTCGACGGACCCGCGGCCATCCCGCCCGACCGCTGCAGCTTCCGGAACCCCTCCAGCATCACGTTCTTCGCGATCCGGAACACCCACGACCGGAACGGCGTCTCCTGCGGATCGAACCGGCCGAACGCCTTCCACGCGCGGCACCACACCTCCTGCACCACGTCCTGCGGATCGATCGCGCCGCGCATCGCCGGACGGATCCTCAAGCTGGCCCACGTGTACAACGCCGGCGCGATGCGCTCGTAGAGCTCCGCGAACCTCTGCTCGTCACCCGCCTTCGCGGCGCGCGCGATGTCCTGCGTGTTTCCGGCATCACCGCGCGCATCGCCGTCACCATCCACCTCGTCGTCGGGCGGTCGTGTGGGCGGGATCGAGACCATGGAGGTGCTTGTCTGCGCCGCAAGGAACCGCTCGGCCCGAAGAGCCGCTCGGCGCAGCGTTGCAGCCTAGCAGCCCGGCCCGTTCCGTAGAATCCGACCGGCCGCCTCGCATGAGCGCCGAATCCGAATCCGCGGACGTCTTCGACTTCGTCGACCTGTACCTGCAGTCGATCGAGCACGGCGACGACCAGCCTCTCGCGTACTGGCTCGAGCGTTTCCCGCGCAGCCAACCCGCGATCGCGCGCGAGTGGCTGTCGCTCCGCTCACCTTCACCCTCTTCCTCCTCCGACGCGCCTCACCCCGCCGACCCCACACCCGCCGACGGCAGCCTGCGCCTCGGCCCGTACCGCGTCCTGCACGAGCTCGGGCGCGGCGGCCAGGGCACCGTCTACCTTGCCGAGGACTCGCGCATCGCGCGGCGCGTCGCGCTGAAGGTCCTCAGCGCCACCTTCGACACGGTCTCCGACGAGAAACGCCAGCGCTTCCGCCGCGAAGCCGACGTGATCGCGAAGCTCGAGCACCCCGGCCTGTGCACGATCCACGACGCCGACCTCGCGGGGCAGACGCCGTGGATCGCGATGCGCTACGTCGAGGGCAAGACGCTCGCCGACTGCATCGCCGGCGCGCGCGCGGCGGGCGGCGGATCGGTCTTCGGGTTGCGCTTCCCGCCGCGCAACACGCTCGAGCTCCACG
>JADMIO011251665.1_pt1 | contig 43273 bp, 43 predicted proteins | sample 8958161 | NCBI WGS metagenome assembly JADMIO01 (sample SAMN16585339, study PRJNA669376) | soil metagenome | isolation source: Crop rotation soil | place: USA: Cullars Rotation, Alabama | collected 2011
CGGGCCCCCGTCAATTCCTTTGAGTTTTAATCTTGCGACCGTACTCCCCAGGCGGGGCACTTAATGCGTTAGCTGCGGCACCCAGGGGGTCAATACCCCGGACACCTAGTGCCCATCGTTTACAGCGTGGACTACCAGGGTATCTAATCCTGTTTGCTCCCCACGCTTTCGCGTATCAGCGTCAGTATCCAACCAGGGGGTCGCCTTCGCCACAGGTGTTCCTCCCGATATCTACGCATTTCACCGCTACACCGGGAATTCCACCCCCCTCTTTGGTACTCTAGCTTGCCAGTTTCATGCGTCGTTCCCCGGTTGAGCCGAGGGATTTCACACATGACTTAACAAACCGCCTACACGCCCTTTACGCCCAATGATTCCGAACAACGCTAGCACCCTCTGTATTACCGCGGCTGCTGGCACAGAGTTAGCCGGTGCTTCCTTTGAGGGTACCGTCACTTCCCGGGGCTGTTAACCCCGAAAGCATTCGTTCCCTCCGACAGAGCTTTACGACCCGAAGGCCTTCATCACTCACGCGGCGTTGCTGCGTCAGGCTTTCGCCCATTGCGCAATATTCCCCACTGCTGCCTCCCGTAGGAGTCTGGACCGTGTCTCAGTTCCAGTGTGGCTGATCATCCTCTCAGACCAGCTAACCATCTTTGCCTTGGTAGGCCGTTACCCTACCAACTAGCTAATGGTGCGCAGGCCCATCTCTGAGCGATAGCTTATAAATAGAGGCTACCTTTGACCTCAGATCCCAAAGAATTCGTGGTCTTATTTGGTATTAGCCCATCTTTCGACGAGTTATCCCAATCTCAGAGGCAGGTTACCTACGTGTTACTCACCCGTGCGCCACTTTACTCAGGGCCGAAGCCCCTTTCTCGTTCGACTTGCATGTGTTAGGCACGCCGCCAGCGTTCGTTCTGAGCCAGGATCAAACTCTCCAGTTAAATCTTCAATCCACCTAAGTGGAGGATTTACTTTTGAGTACGATAGCTGTGCTCAAGGCTTTACGGAAACCCTAAACCGTCACTGCTTATAAATGGCAGTTGCTACTATTTAGTTTTCAAAGACCAGAAGGGATCACTCTTGATGAGCGAAAGATCTTTATAAGAAACGAATCGGTATATGTCAAGGCTGATCGAGGAAATTTTAGGGATTTTTTTCCGCTTGCGCGATGCGGTTTTTCCCCACTTCTAGCACCTGATTCGGCGGGTTATGAAAGTGGAAATTTACATCGTGGATCACGTTGCCGTCCACCTTGACGGCGCCCTGCGCGATCAGTCTCCGCGCTTCGCTCGTGGACTTGGCAAATCTTAGCACCTCGACCATCAATCGGCAGATCCAGATCGGCTCCGGCGCGCTGAAGTGCTGTTTAATCTCGGCAGGCGTCGCCTTTTTTTGATGCCTCGCCTCAAAATATTCTCGCCCTCGAGTCGCCGCCGCCGCGGTGTGGAACCGTCCAACAATTTCCGTCGCGAGGACTTTTTTTGCTTCCATGGGGTGAAGCGAGCCGTCTTCCACATTACGCCTGAGCGCTTCAATTTCGTCCATACTTTTATCGCTCAGTAACTCGTAATAGCGCCACATGAGCGTGTCCGAGATCGACATCAATTTGCCGAACATTTCTTCGGGCGCTTCGGTGATGCCGATGTAGTTGCCCAGGGATTTGCTCATTTTTTGAACGCCATCGAGCCCTTCGAGCAATGGCATGGTGAGCACCACCTGCGCTTCCTGGCCGAATTCCCGCTGCAGCTCCCGACCGACGAGCAGATTGAACCGCTGATCGGTGCCACCGAGTTCCACGTCGGCTTTCAGCACGACCGAATCGTAGCCTTGAATTAGCGGGTAAAGAAACTCGTGAATGCTGATCGACTGTTGCTTCTGATAGCGCTGTTTGAAGTCTTCGCGCTCGAGCATGCGCGCGACATTGTATTTCGCCGCGATGCCGATGAGCGAGACCGCGTTCATTTTCTCCATCCACTGGTGGTTGAACTCGACCGCGGTTTTTTGCGGATCGAGGATTTTGAAAATTTGCGCTTTGTAGGTCTCGGCGTTCCTGGCGACTTCCTCGGCCGTGAGTTGCTTACGGGTTTCGGATTTTCCCGTCGGGTCTCCGATCATGCCGGTAAAGTCCCCGATCAGGAAAATCACCTCGTGTCCGAGCTCCTGGAACTGTCTCATCTTTTGAATCAGCACCGTGTGACCGAGATGTAGATCCGGCGCGGTCGGGTCAAATCCAGCTTTCACGCGAAGCGGTCGCCCTTTTTTGAGCTTAGCGACGAGCTCGTCTTCGGGGAGAATATCGACAGCGCCGCGCCTGATGATTGCGAGTTGTCTAGCGACATCCATCATAAGCCCGCTGCCTGCCAATATTCCCGAAAGCGGCGAATTTCCCGCGCCCGGCCGTTCGTCTCATCGATGTCGGTGATGATTCCTTGCAGCGCCACGTTATCCTTGGCCACTTCGAACTGGCGCGGCAGTTGGGTGAGAAAGCCCTGGATGACAATTTCCCGCTCCATACCGATGACGGAGTCAAGCGGGCCGCACATGCCGAGATCGGTGATGTATGCAGTTCCGTTGGGAAGAATGCGCTCATCGGCGGTGGGCACGTGGGTGTGAGTTCCGTAAACCACGGATGCGCGGCCGTCGAGATACCATCCCATGGCGGTTTTTTCCGAGGTCGCTTCACCATGCATATCGACAATGATCACCGGCGACAGACGGCCGTGATTTTGTAGCAGTTCGTCGACACAGCGAAACGGATCTTCGACATGATTAGGCATGAAAACTCTGCCCTGAAGATTGATGATCAGCGCCCGCAATTCGTTGTGCCGCCAAAAACACCAGCCTCTGCCCGGTGCCCCCGCGGGAAAGTTTGCCGGGCGGATGAGAATCTCATGTTCGTCCAGGAAAGAGTAAATTTCCTTTTTTTTCCAGATGTGATTGCCGGAAGTCAGCACGTGCACCCCGGCGGAAAGGAGCTCTTTCGCGCTTTTTAAATCGACGCCCATTCCGCCGGCGGCATTCTCCGCGTTGGCAATGACAAGGTCGGCCTTCTCGCGTTCGATCAGCCCAGGCAAAAGGTCGCGCATCGCGCGGCGCGCGGGCCGACCGACCACGTCTCCTAAAATCAATATGCGCATGCAACTGGTTCACCGCAGAGACGCCGAGAACACAGAGATCCACTTTCAAACGTTGAAACTCCGCGTCCTCCGCGTCTCCGCGGTTCGTTATGGGTTTCTATTTCGCATAATCCACCGCGCGCATCTCGCGAATCACCGTGACCTTGATCTGACCCGGATAGGTCATTTCGTTTTCGATCTTGCGCGCGATTTCACGCGCCATGCGCGAAGCTTCGTCATCGGAAACCAGGTCGTGTTGCACCATAATGCGAATCTCGCGTCCCGCTTGAACCGCGTACGATTTTTCGACGCCTTTGAATTCGTTCACGATGCGCTCGAGCTCTTCCAAACGGCGCGTGTAGCTTTCCATCATCTCACGGCGCGCCCCGGGACGTGCTCCGGAAAGCGCATCGGCGGCATCCACAAGCGGCGCCAAAATCGTTTCCGCTCTCACGTCTTCGTGATGCGCGGCGATCGCGTTGACGATCTTTGGCGATTCTCCGTATTTGCGCGCCAGCTCCGCGCCAATGATGGCATGGGAACCTTCCACCTCATGATCCACTGCTTTACCGATGTCGTGCAGCAATGCAGCGCGGCGCGCTTGTTTTTCGTTCAGCCCCAGTTCAGCAGCCATGGCGCCGCAAATAAATGCCGCCTCGATGGAATGCAGCAAAACATTTTGCGCGTAGCTGTACCGATACTTGAGCCGTCCAAGCAGTTTGATGATTTCCGGATGAACTCCGTGCACGCCGACGTCGAAAATCGCTTTTTGTCCCGCCTCTTTGATCGACTCTTCGAGTTCCTGCTCCGACTTGCGCACCACTTCCTCGATGCGGCCCGGATGAATGCGCCCGTCAGAGACCAACTTTTCCAACGACAAGCGCGCGATCTCACGCCGAATCGGATTATGCCCCGAGATCACCACGGTTTCCGGCGTATCATCCACGATCAGGTCGATTCCGGTCGCCGCTTCCAGCGCGCGAATATTCCGTCCCTCACGCCCGATGATTTTCCCCTTTAGCTCGTCATTGGGTAGCGGAAATATCGTTACCGATCGTTCCGCGACAAAGTCGCCGGCGAGCCGTTCAATGGCCAAGGCGACAATTTTTTGGCTTCTTCGTACCGCCTCCTCCTTCGCCTCCTCTTCGATAACGCGAATCCGCTTCGCCGATTCGTGCTTTGCCTCCTCGACCATTTGATCGATCAGGCTTCGCTTCGCTTCTTCACGTGTCAGTCCCGCGACTTGCTCCAGCTGCCTTCTCGCTTGATCGAGTTGCCGCCCGTATTCAGCGGCCTGCTCTTCGACTTGCTTCTCCCGGCTCTTTATCGCTTGGTCTCGTTTTGACAATTCGAGTTCGCGCTTGTCGAACGATTCAAGGCGTTTATCGATCGCTTCTTCCTTACCGATCAGGCGGCGTTCTTGGTTCTGCAGCTCACGACGACTGTCACGCACCTCCTTTTCGAATTCACCGCGTTCCCTGAGAACGCTATCTTTGGCGTGGAGCTCCGCCTCTTTGCGAATCGCATTCGCATCCTTTTTTGCTTCCTCCAGGATCCGCGCAGCGGTTTTTTGCGCCGCTTCGGTCTCGGCCCGCTCCTGCTTGGCGCGAACCCAGAAAAACAGCCAAGCGAGGCCGATCCCGGCAATCAATCCAATCAACCCAAATATTAAAGTTGAATCCAATCAGAGCACCCCCTTTCAAAATCACGAAACAACCAAATCTCGGTTGCATGACGCCGAAGCGGTGCAATCGATGATCCGTTTTTCGGTAATGAGATAGTGAATTTTTTGATCCCACTCGTCGGTCGGTAGCCGGTGCAGAATTTGCAGCTCAAAGGCTAAGCCGACAAAAATCGCCTGGCGCATTAATGCCGTCAGCATTCGGTCATATGCCCCACCACCTCGACCCAATCGATGACCATCGATGTCGAAGGCGAGGCCCGGAACAAAAATGAGGGTATGCTCGGCTCCATCTTGAGCTTGCGCCGGCAGAGGACGATCGCTGGCAGGCTCGTTTATGCCAAATCGTCCGGCGTGAAGATCGGTTTCGGAGCCGACTTGAAAAAACCAGCCCGAATTGTCAGGGCCGATTCTGGGGAAAAAAACGGCTTTTTTACTCGCCAGTGCGTGAGACAAAATTGCTCGAGTGTCGACCTCGCTATCCATGGGACTGTACAGAGCCACGTGAGTAGCGGCGAGGTAAGGCGCAAACCGAACTGCACTGGCTTGAATGCAGCCGCTCCATAACTGGCGCTGATCCGAGGAAACCGATTTGCGCGCAGCCAGCAGGCGCCGGCGCAACGATGGCTTAGACTCTTCCAGAACAGCTCTCCGCATAAAACCCAGGAGCAGCCAGAAGAGACTAGAGCAAGAGCGAGATGGAGAAACGTGCGGCTAGAAATCAGACCGGCGATGCGGAGAAGTCGGCCCCCGCGTGGACCGTTGTCCGGGCCGCACGGGCATTGGCGCTACCCTCTTTATCTGCAATGGGATAGCCATTCCGAATTCGCGATAACCTGTAATGCGCTGCCGTATTCTTAAAGCATCGTAGAGCAGAACAATGCATCCGATCAAATTATTGGCAAACGTTTCAACCCATTCCCTCATGTTTCCACGCCGCTTCTGACAAACTTCCATCATCATCTGAAATGCGTAAATAAAAGCAGTAATCCGCGATACCATGAACCCGCTCACCGGTCTTGACGCAATGTCGTCGAAACCTTTTTCGACAACTGGTCCAATCGATTCATGACTGTTTCGTGCGCGTCCTTCAGCCGGTGGTATTCATCCGCAATATTAAGCGCCGCCAACATCGCCACGTTGTTTTTCGCGACAGGTTTCGACGCGCGCATCAGTTCTTGCATTTTGCCGTCGACGTAATCCGCCACCTTGAGCATATAGCTCTCTTCAGCATCACTGCTGATCGTGAATTTTTGTCCGAGAATTTCTACGTCGAGTGCTTTTTTCATCGAGCTCACGATTCAGAAAGGTCCAGGCTGGCCACCTGACCGAGGATTCGATCGAGCTTTTCCCTGAGCTCGATCCGCTCCCGCTCGTACTGCCGGAGCTGCCCTTTCAGATGATGCCATTCGCTCTCCTTTTGTTGGAGCTTTTTCTCGACCGCTTCTTTTTCCGTCCTGATCCGTTCGTGGCTGGCGAGGAGCTGGTCGATGGTCGCTTCCAGCTGCTCAATATCGTGGAGAGCCATTGCAGTATATACCGAAAAACTTCATGTTCGAGTTTAGTTTCAACATACACTCTTGTCAAGCCGAGAATGCTTGCAAACATTCATTGCCACGCAACGCAGCTTGCACGTCCACAACTACTGCTGCTGCAACAACGAACGCGCATCGTCGAGCATCTCGCGCGGATTCGGTGACGCTCCGATGTAAGCAAATCGCATTGTTTTGCTTGGGTCGAGGATCGCGGTCAGCGGCGTATGATCGATCAGTCCCCGTGCCCTGCGCTTTACTCCGACGCCGAAATTTTTCCAAACCTGCGCCAGTGCCGCTCGATCACCTGTGAGAAATGCCCAGTTGTCCAGTTCGGCATTGTAACGCTTAGCATAAGCGCTCAGCACTTTCGGTGAGTCGATTTCTGGGTCTGTGGTGATCGTCAGCAGCTGAATTTCGCTGCGCTCTTTTGCTCCCAGGGCGATTTGTGTCTGACGCAAAGCAGCGGTGATCAGCGGGCAAACGTCCACGCACGTGGTATACGCGAACGAAATGACGACCACTTTCCCGGCTAGCTTAGCGAGCGTGAAGCGCGCGCCGTTTTGATCGATCAGAGCAAAATTATTAATTGTTCGCCGCGTAACCCGCCGCTCGGCACCAGCTTGCGGGACTTGCGCGGCCATGGCGCCGCCTGCCGTGATCACGAATGCGATCGTCAGAAAAAAAATCAAATGTCGAGGAAAACGGTGGTGCACCGAGTTACGGTTTTCTTTGTTCGGGCGGGTCGTCATAGCCTAAAAATGTTTCCCAGGGAATATTGCAGTGAGCAACCACCAAGACATCGAACCTCTCCCACCAGGCGATATCGCGCCCTTCGCGGCTCAAAAAACGCACCATTTGCAGCATGTCCGTAATCTCGGCGGCGCGCAGCGCCGGCTCGAAAGCCGGCATTGTTCCTTTGCCCTCGGCAATAATGCGCCGTATCTGATTGTTGCTTTTTCGTTCGACTGTCTCCCGGAAGTCGGGTGGACGTATCGGTAAGCGCGCCGCTAGTGGACCATCGCCACGACCGGCTAAACCGTGGCAATTCATGCAACGCTCGGCATAAAGTAGATCCATTCGCTCGTTCCGGCCACAGCCCGCCAAAACAATTGTCACCAGGACGAGCTGAACGATAAACCCAATCACTTCCTTCATAGCTAGCACACCAACCCCGCTTCTTCCAATGAGCGAGCATCTTGTGTTGACACGTTATTGAATTTCGTGTTACGCCTCGGATAACAATGAACCATTTGTCCCGTTTCGGGGTCTCCCTAGAAGAAGATCTACTCGCCGCCTTTGATATCAGCATTGCCGGCGTTGGCTATCAGAACCGATCCGAGGCGATCCGCGATTTGATCCGCGATCACTTGATTCAAAAGAAGGTCGGCCAGGCTGATGCTGAGGTCATCGGTGTCGTCACTCTTGTTTACGATCATCGAATTCATCACTTAAGCGACATCTTAGCCGATATGCAGCACAAGGCCGATGTGGCGGTTAATGCGAGCCTGCATATCCATCTCGACGAGCATAACTGCTTGGAAGTCATCGTGCTTCGAGGTCGCGGCGACAAAGTGCACGAGATCGCCGGCAAACTGATCGCCACCAAAGGCGTGCAAAACGGCAAACTTGTGACCACCACGCCGGAGATGAAGCACTAAAAAATTTTGGTTAAGAGTAACACGAATCAAGAAAAGGTAGTACGAAATGTTCTGAGGTCTTATTAGATGTTAAAGCTACGCGCATTTATCCTGGCCAGCTTTATTTTCACCCTTTCAGAGTCGAGCTTCTCCCAGGGCACATCATCTCCTGCTTCCGAACCTGTGCAGGGCGTCCAAGAGCCGGCAGCCGATACCACCCAAACGATAGAAATCACGGTCGAGGGCCGGCAGGATAGCCTCCTCGGTGTCGCCGATTCTGCCAGCCAGGGAGCCGTGGGTGCGGCGGAGATCCAGGCTCGCCCCATTCTTCGTTCGGGAGAAATTTTGGAGACGGTTCCGGGGGTCATCATCACTCAACATGCCGGCGGCGGCAAAGCTAACCAATATTTTCTGCGCGGCTTTAATCTCGACCATGGCACGGACTTCGCGGTTTTCCTCGACGGTATGCCGCTCAATCTGCCATCGCACGCGCACGGCGAGGGTTATGCCGACATGAACACCGTCATTCCGGAGTTCGTGGAGCGAGTCGATTTTCAGAAAGGCCCTTATTACGCGGATGTCGGCAATTATGGCTCGGCTGGATCAGCGCATTTAGTATTTTTCAAGGAGCTGCCCGAGAACTTCTTCAAGGTGGAAGGCGGCATGTTTGGCTACGGGCGTGGCGTTTTCGGCGCTTCAAAGAAGCTTGGATCGGGCAATCTGCTTTACGGCCTTGAGGTTTTTCACGAGGACGGTCCATGGAAGCATCCGGATAACTATTACAAATTCAACAACCTCGTGACCTACAGTGAGGGCAACGAGGCCAACGGCTTCGATATTACGTTCCGCGGTTACCATGGAGAATGGAACTCGAGTGATCAAATCGCCAGAAACGCCGTGCCGCTGGTCGGTTTCTTCGGCACGCTCGATAAGACGACCGGCGGGGATTCGCAGCGCTATAGCCTTCAGGCTGGATGGCATCGCCGCAACGAAAATTCAGCGACTAAAGTAATGGCCTACGGCTTTTATTACGATCTCGATCTGTTTTCGAATTTCACTTACTTCCTGACGGACCCTAATCGCGGCGACCAGTTTGAGCAGAAAGACAGACGCTGGGTGGGAGGGCTCGACGCGCGCCACACGCTTTTCAACCGCTGGTTTGAACGAAAAGTCGAAAATACCTTTGGGCTACAAGTCCGCAACGATTGGATCAAGAATGGCCTGTTCCAGACACAACGTCGCGTGCGTGTGGACAAAATTGATTCCGCCACCGGCCTCACATTGCCCGTCACCACGCAAAGGGATCGGTTTAGCGACACGCAAGTGGGATTTTATGCAGAAACCAAAATTCAGTGGGCGGAGAAATTCCGCTCGGTCGCAGCCTTACGCGGCGACGTGCAGCATTTTGACGTTACCAGCCTGGTTACGTCGGATAATTCCGGCAACGCCACCGATGTGCTACCCAGCCCAAAGTTGAGTTTAATCTTCGGTCCATGGTCCAATACTGAGTTCTATGCTCAGGGCGGATTCGGTTTTCACAGCAACGACGGGCGTGGCACGACCCTAAGCGTGCAGCCGGTCTCAGCGGAAAATCCTTTTCCGAATACAGCCGGCGCGAAGATTCCGCCTCTGGTGCAAACCAAAGGCGCGGAAATTGGCGTACGCACTCTGGCCATCCCGCATTTGCAAAGCACTGTGTCACTTTGGTACCTCCGCAGCGATTCCGAACTGCAGCAGGCCGGCGACACCGGCGGCACGACTGCTTCAAAACAGCCGAGCAACCGCTACGGCATCGAATGGGCGAACTATTACACGCCAATTGAACATTTGGCTTTTGATTTTGATATTGCGAAATCCATCGCCCATTTTACCTCGGTGGACGAAGATGATGCGGCACCGGGCAGTTCCGGGGGTAGGCACGTGCCCGAAGCGGTCGGGTTGATGATTTCTTCGGGTATCACCCTGCATGATCTCGCCGGGTTTTCGGCGAGTCTGCGCCTGCGCTACTTTGGTCCGCGCAATTTGACCTCCGATAAGATCTTTCGTTCAAACTCAACGACGTTGCTCAATGCCGAAGCCGGTTATCCACTTAACAAGACATGGCGCGTTTACGCCGAATTCTTCAATTTGCTTAACCGCAAAGATCACGACATCGACTACGCGTACACCTCACAAATAACGCCAACCGCCGCGCCGGAATTCACGAACGTTTTCCACCCTGTCATACCGTTTCAGGCGCGCTTCGGTTTGAAAGCAAGCTTCTAACCAGGGCAGTTTCCCAACCTATGGAGAAGACGTTGCCAATTCGGTCAATCAGGCGATCACCTTCGGCTGGCATGTCGCACTTGAACCGGCCTGAGAAGCTCCAATGATGTCGCAAAAATTGCACTGAAAATTATGCCCGACAATATTCGAGAACCCTCGATGGTGCCGCGTCTGTGCAAACCAAAGGTACGGCGATCATTGCCGGTCACCTGTTAGAACCGGTTGAATCTAGAAAAGAGAACCGAAGCAAACACTAAAGACTATGACTTGCTTTCCCTCAAAGCTACGCTCGTATTTGCCCTTCAGCAGGATATAAACCAGAGTCATGGAAGCTATCGTTGAGCAAACGGCAACCGAAGAATCCTCGCGGTCCAATCGCACGGCGATTTTTTCCATCGTCTGCGGCGCCCACTTCGTCAATCATTTTCAGTCCGCCATGCTCGGCGTCATTTATCCGCTGATGATGAAAGAGCTGGGAATGAGTTACATCGCCATCGCTTCGCTCGCGGCAGTCTACAATACGCTTGGCAGCGTCTTTCAGGCGGCTTATGGCTTCCTCGTCCCCTATGTGCGGCGTGGCGTCATTCTCGGCGCCGGCAACTGCCTGCTTGGGCTATCGGTCGCCGCCGCTGGCTTTGCGTCCAACTTCAATCATTTTTTCACTGCCCGCTTGATCGGCGGCATCGGCTCCAGTCCGCAACACCCAGTCGGGTCAAGCATGCTCGCAAGTCACTACGCCAGCGCGCGCGGACGCATTTTAGCGTTTCACTCCACAGCGGGACAGATCGGCAGTCTCGTGGCGCCTTTGCTGGCAGCCGTGTTACTGACGCAAATCAGCTGGCGCGCGGTTTTTTGGTTGGTTGGCGTCATCACAACCGTGGTGGGAATGGTTTGTTTTGTATTCCGGGACAGCTTGCGCACGGCAACTCCGGACGAATCAAAATCCCGGCTCGTGCCCGCAGGATGGCAAGCGTACAAAACCTGCTTCAAGGACAAAAATATTCTGCTGGTCTCGCTGGTTTTTATGGCCGGCGCAGCCGGACGCGGACAGGACATCAATGAAGTTTACATCATTCCCCATTTCGTTCACGACTTTAATCTGACGATCACCTATGGAGCGTTTTTATTTACCTTCATTCAAGTCGGCAGCTTGATCGGGCCATTTATCTGGGGCTGGATCTCGGACCGGTTCGATCGCAAGCTGGTGATTCAGGCATCTTTGCTGATGTCGGCGCTCTGCACGCTGTGGCTTGCCTGGCAGCGGGATGTCTCGGCGGGACTCTTCCTCAATCTCGTCATCTACGGCGCGGCCGTCACATCGCGCCAGACGTTGACTCAGGCTTTGCTCGCCGATCTAGTCGGCGAAGATCTCTTCGACGCCGCTTTTAGCCTCTATTATTTTATCGGTTTCGTTTCGATTCCGTTTTGGACGGTGATCACCGGCGGAGTGATGACGCACTACGGCTTCGGCCCCGCGTTCACCTTGATATCGACTTCGTATCTGCTCGCCATGAGCTTGTTGATTCTTCTGCGAACGCCGATAAAAAACCGGCGGCTGGCTTGATCGCGTGTTATGAACAGTCCGTTGCAAATTCAATCGATCGGCAAAGCACGCGCAAATGGTTTGTATGCAGATTTTTTTGCGCCATCGCTGGCTGCGTCCATCGCGATTCACCTCACCGCCCTCGTGCTCGTCGCGGCGCTGAGTGACCGAACCACGCTCTCCGTGCCGAATTCGATCCCGGTAATGCTACTGGAATCCCCGCCGCAACAACAGCAGGAACAAACGGCACCGCGCGACCTTCCCCGGCCGATCGAAAAAAGAAAACCCGAGCCGCAACTGCCGGTCAAGCGGCCAGCTCCCGTCCGACCGTCGCCGGCGCCGGCGACGCCCAAGGACGAACCGATAAAACCCGCCGAGAGCAAAGTGCCTGCGCAGCCGATTCAGCCGCTCGAGCCCGAGCGCGGAGCTGAAGCAAACGGCGGCGCTCCGGCAGGCACGAGCGCATTTTCTTGGGAGAGCCAGACCGGTCTCGTGTCGGGTCCTGGAAGCGGCGGTGGAGGCGGCAACGCCGTCGCAGGTCTTGGCCGCGGCAGCGGGACACCCGGACCGCCGGTTCAGACTGGCCCACTACGCACCAACCGCCTAGCCAAACCGATTCAGAGCGTGCGCCCAGTTTATCCGCCGCTGGCGCTCAAAATGGGCATGCAAGGCGACGTGACGTTAAAAATCATCGTCGATCCCGAAGGCAATGTCAGCCGAGCCGAGATCGTCGGAAGCAGCGGCGCTGAGTTTGATCAAGAAGCTCTGAAAGCGGTCAAGCAGTCGCGCTTCGAACCCGCGCAAAAAGGCGGACAAAAGGTCGCCGCAGAGTTTAATTATGTTTATCGATTTCGGTTACAGAGGTAAACGAGAGGAGAACTCAGATGGCAAACGCATCCAATCCTTCCCATAGCCACGACCACCATCAGTGGGATTCAAGAGAATACGTGTCGAAATGGGCGGCGGGCCAGGATCCGAAAGAAAAGGACCGCGAGGAAGCGTTTCGCTTGCTCGCGGATACGATTCCATATGAGAAAAATCTGCCGATCAGAATACTGGATGTCGGCGCCGGCTATGGCGCGTTGACCATGTCCTTGCTTGAACGATTTCCCAAGGCGACGGCCATTTGCCAGGACGGCTCAGAAGAAATGGCCAACCTCGGCAAGCAGCGAATGAAATCTCTCGCAGGCAGATTCGCCTATACGATCTGCGACTTCAGCAAGTTGGGCTGGACGAAACAGATCGACGGCCAGTTCGAAGCGATCGTTTCATCGATCGCCATCCATAACGTGCGCGATCCAAAGATCGTCGAGCGCATTTATAGCGATGTGTTTCCGCTGGTGAAACCCGGCGGCTGTTTTTTGAACTTCGATCGGCCGAAGCCGCCGTGGGAAAAACAATTAGAGTTTCTGCGCGACGCCGGTTTCAAGCGGGTGAAAATCTTCTGGCGCGGCGAGAACCGTGCGGTCTTTGGTGGTTTCAGGGTCAAGTAAATGATGCGCAGGCGATGGATGCTGTTTCTGACTTGCTGCGCGTTGCTGACGATCGCGGGCTGCCGCGAAAAGCCGGCGAGCGGCGTGCGCCGGGATCCGGCAAAGCTAAGCATTGTGACCACCGTGGCTCCGATAACGAGCATTGTCGAGAATGTCACCGGGGATAAAGCGAACGTCACCGGCATTATTCCCGAAGGCACCAACTCGCATACGTTCGAGCCGATTCCTTCCGATAGCAAATTGCTGAACGGCGCCGACCTGATCATTTTCAACGGCCTGGATCTGGAAACACCGACGCAAAAGCTTGCCCAGGCAAATCTGAAACAAGGCACGGTGACGTATTCCCTCGGCGATAAAACGATCAAGGAGTCGGATTACATTTACGATTTCAGCTTTCCCAAAGAGCAAGGCCATCCCAATCCCCACCTCTGGCTGAACCCGGAATACGCCATGCGTTACGCGACTCTCGTGCGTGACGAATTAGTCCGGGTCGACCCGAAGAATAAAGACGCCTACGAACAGAATGCGGCGCAATTCATCAAAAAGATCGAAGCGCTCGATGAGGCGATCAAAGCGGCGATCCAGACCATACCACCCAATAACCGTAGGCTGCTGACGTATCACGACTCGTGGCCTTATTTTGCGCGGCGGTACGGCTTTCTGGTGATTGGCGCCGTGCAGCCTTCCGACTTTGCCGATCCGAGCCCTAAGGAAGTCATGCGGCTCATTGACCAGATCCGTAGAGAGAAAGTTCCGGCGGTTTTTGGCTCGGAGGTTTTTCCGAGCCCGGTGCTGGAACAGATCGCGCGCGAAGCCAAAAGCCGCTATATAGACAAGCTGAGAGACGACGAACTCCCCGGGAAGCCGGGCGATCCGCGTCATTCTTACATCGGCATGATGCTCGAGAACATGACGATTATGTTCGAAGCGCTTGGCGGCTCCGCCGAGGTGTTCAAAACCGTCGATCCGACGCCCGTCGCCGGTGCTCACGCCGACTACCGAAGAAAAGACTGAGCATGGCCAATCCGCACGATCATCATCCCGGCGACCCCCACAGCCTGCACGTTTCTGATTCCGAGGAGCGCCTCTGGCACAAGGCCGCGGGGTTACCAATCGTCGAACTCGCGCAGGTAAATAGCCGCTATGGCGCGACGGTGGCACTGGAAAACGTGTCCTTGAAAATCTGGCCGGGACAATTCATAGCGATCGTCGGTCCCAACGGCGGCGGCAAGACGACGCTCCTGCGCATAATTCTCGGCATGGTGCCGACCTCTTCGGGAACAGTTCTCCTGCGCGGCCGGCCGCTCACCCGCTCGGCCCTCGAGCGAATCGGCTATGTGCCGCAACTGGAAACCATCGACTGGAATTTTCCCATTACCGTCGAGGAAGTGATCTCGATGGGTTTTTTCGTGAAGAACCGCTGGTTCGGCGGTATCGGCGAAAAAGAAAAACGAAAACTCGAAAATATTATGGCGCGGCTGAATCTGGCAGGCCTCGGCAAACGCCACATCCGTGAGTTATCCGGGGGGCAGCAGCAGGCGGTTTTCATCGGCCGCGCACTGCTCGGCGACCCAGAGCTTATCCTGCTCGACGAGCCGGCTTCCGGTCTAGACATTCGCTCGCGCGACGATGTGATTCACTTTCTCCATGAGATCAATCATCAGGGCGTCGCCGTTGTGTTGACGGCGCACGATTTGAATTGGGTGGCGGCGCACCTGCCCTGGGCGGTTTGCCTCAATCACCGCCTGGTCGCCGAAGGAAGGCCCAACCAAATTTTTAACGCCGAAGTGCTGCGCGAAGCCTATAGCGGCGAGCTTGTCGTGTTCCACCACGACGGCATGGTGATGATCGGCGAGCGCCCGCACGCTCCGCATACGTAACTCACATACCGTTCAAGCCGTTCCAATCGTTCAAGTCGTTCAAAACGTCTGGAACAGAAAGCTGAATTGAATCTCTTCGCGGGGTCTTATTAAGGGTTTGAACGGCTTGAACTTTTTGAACGATTTGAAACTTCATGTCGATATTGCTCCCATTCGAATACGAGTTTTTCCGCAACGGTTTCATCGCCGCTGTCGTTATTGGCGCGCTCTGCGGCTTCATCGGCGTCTACGTCGTCTTGCGCCGCATGAGCTACATTGGCCACGGCCTGTCCCATGCGATCTTTGGCGGCGCGGTACTAAGTTACGTCTGGAATCTCAATTTTTTTATCGGTGGCGGGCTCTGGGCTTTGCTCTCCGGGATTTTGATCCACTGGATCAGCCATCGCCGTTGGGTCGGCGCCGATGCGGCCATCGGCGTGGTGACGACATCGAGTTTTGCGCTCGGCGTCGCGATTATCTCCACGCACCGGAGTTTCACGCGCAACATCGAAGCCGCGCTCTTTGGCAATATCCTCGGCATCACCGAGCGCGATGTCTGGATCGTCGTTTTGGTATCGCTGCTCGTTACCGCCGCGCTTTTTTTGATCCGCCGGCCGCTGCTTTTCGCCACCTTCGATCCTGAAGTCGCCTCCGCTTACGGTGTTTCCACCGGCAAGATTGATCTTTTTTTTATCATGCTCCTGGCCGCGACGGTTCTCGCCTCGACGCAAATCCTCGGCGTCACTCTCGTCGCCGCCGCCATGGTCATCCCGCCGGTAATCGCGCGCTACATGACCCAGCGCTTCCAAACTTTGTTGATCGTCTCGCCGCTGATCGGCGCGGTTTGCGGCGCTGCGGGAATGTTCTTGAGTTTTTCGTTCGACATTTCTTCTGCTGCCGCCATCGTCCTGACTTCGGCAGCGCTGTTCCTGCTGTTGGAAATCGGCTTGCTCGCGCGAAGCAAAAACCCACCGCCCGTGAGAGAGGTTTGATTGTCGCGGCGGTCAAGCGCTACTTTGATCAGCAAGGTTGCTCATTCACGAAAATGGCTTGGCTCCGCGCTGGCGATAGCGGCATTTTTAGCGTCAAATAGCGTGAGGAGGGTATTATGAGAATATCGAATGCACTGGGCGCTCTTGCAATTGTCCTGACTGTCATCGGGACCGTGCCCGCGGCGCAGGAAGTTCACGACCCTATGGGTATGGACATGCCGACAAAGCAGACGGACAAAACGCCTGCAAAGTCGGCTCTTAAACCGGCTCAAGGCGCCAGCATAAAAATTGTTTCTCCGACACCTGGCCAAACCATAAAAGGCGACTCCGTGCCGCTCGAGTTCAAATTGACCAAAGGCAAGGTCGGTGAGCATGTGCACGCTTACGTGGACGGGGAGATGGCAGGCATGTTCAAAGGAAGTAAAGGAACTTTGAATGGTATCAAACCGGGGCAGCACAGCCTTGAACTGCGCGTCGCGACCGGCGATCACAACACCGAGCTCAATGCGACGGATAAAGTTACTTTCATCACCAAATAGCTTGCCCTGACTTTAGCCTATTGAATGAGAACGATTTTTTTCTGTTTTATGCTCGCGGCAGTCTCGAGCGGCAGCGCAATCGCCGGCGCACAAAACGTACAGGCCCCGCGCGATGAGCGCCTCAACGTAATCGCCAAATTTTTGCAGGCGAGTTACGCTCGTGACTATCGGAGCGCGTACAGCTACATCGCGGCCCGTGACCAGCACGTATGGAGCAAAGAGTCCTACGCCCGCCGCCATCGGAGCTTAAATGGTTTCGCGCTCACGCTCACGCAAACACTGGCGGCGCGAATGGAAATCTGGACGATAACACGGCAGCTCGGAGCTGATCGGGTCCGCTATGAAATCGGTTACCGTGTTCCCACTGCCGATGAGCTCGCGCCGGCACTGCTCGACTGGGACGAGGAAAAACTGAATGCGCTTTCGAACGCCGAGCAGCAGCAACTCCTTGAAAAAATACAAAACCTCAGTAAAAAACCCGATGCGGTCAGAATGAATGCTCGGGAATCGTTGAACCTGATCAGGGAAAACGGCCGATGGAAGATTTTCTATGATTGGGCGTCGGCAAACAAAGTGAAAGTAAAAGTCGCCGCATCGCGCGGCTCCGGCATTAACGTGCTCATTTCAGGCGATGAGTTCATGGTAAAAAAGTCTGAGCCCTTCGACGTAAATTTCACACTCACCAACCGCGGCCACGCTCCAGCTTCAGTGCGGCTCGTCCATCACATAGAGCCGGGTTCCGCCGAGCAGCGCCTGGAGATGATTGCCTGCGGTGCGCTGCTCCCGATCACACTCCAACCTGGTGCATCGCAGGAGATCACGATGTCGTACCTTCTAACACCCGGCATTCGATCCGGTCGCCAAATCGAGTTAGGTTACCAGATCCAACCGCAATCGGTTCCGCGTGCCATTTCGAGTGCGCGGCTAATTCAGCGAGAGCGCAACCTAACACTATTAAAATGATGCGCCGTACCCAAAAACGCAGAGCTTCGGTGTTCGTTGTCGCAGTATCGATTCTGCTATTGACGAGCTCGCAGCGGCTGCCGTCTGCTGAACGTACGAGAATCCCGATCAAGATTCCGGTGCGGGTCCTACTTTCAGCCACGCCCGATTTGGACGTGCGGCTCTCCAGCAGTGAATTTGACGTTCTCCCCGGACAGATTTTCGAAGTTTCACTAAAAATCACAAATCGCAGCAGCCGCGCGATCGTAGCACGCGTCGGCCACCTGATAGAACCGTATCACGTCGCGGATTTTCTGGACTTCGTCGAATGCGGATTTCTGCTGCCCGTGACGCTCATGCCGGGAGAGCAGGAGTACTCGGGGCGCTACGTGGTCCGTCGCGCGATTCCTGAGGCAGTTCAGCAGCTGAATATTACTTATGATTTCCGCCCGCTCAAATAAGTTCCTGGCGCAGCTGGTTGTGGCGATCGTGACGCTTGCGGTGCTTTCGAAGGGTGTCAGCGGTCATGAACCACTCGCACGAAAAGCTCAACCCTCTACGGCACTGCTTAACGTCAAGGTTGCGGATTTTGTCCTCCTGGATCAGGACGGCAAATCGTTCGATTCAGCAAAACTTCGCGGCAAAGTCGTTGTGTTGGATTTCATTTACACGACCTGCACCGACGTCTGTCCGCTGTTTACTGCAAATTTTGCGCAGATCCAGCGAACCGTCAATAATGAACGTGGCGACAATGTTTTTTTCGCCAGCATTACAACTGATCCCGAAATCGATTCGCCTAGGGTCTTGAAATCATACGCGCAGCGTTACGGCGCCGATTTTCGGAACTGGGCTTTTCTCACAGGGACGGAAGCTCAACTGAAGCCGGTATGGAGCGCGCTTGGAATCCGGGTCATCAAAAAAGGACGCGGCCTGGTCCAGCACACAAGCCTCACGACTCTGCTCGATCGCGAGGGAATTCGCAGGGTCAATTATTTCGGCGAAAAATGGCAAGCGCGAGACGTCCTGAAGGATCTTGTGTCTTTGATCAATGGAAAAACCTAACCACCGACCCTGACAAGTGGCGCACCGTAGACTTTTGTGGTTAGCTCTTGTCAAGCCATTTTGTTACCGGGGGGAACCATGCGGATGAATCGCACAATCCTGCTTGCTTCTTTGTTTTTGTTTCTCGTCGCCAATAGCGCGCGCGCGCAGGATTTCGATTCGAAGAAAATCGTGCCGTTCGTGCCCTCGCCGCAGGAAGTCGTCGAGAAGATGATCGATCTTGGCGGCGTTAAAAAAGGCGACGTCGTCTACGATCTCGGCTCCGGCGATGGCCGGATCGTTATCGCCGCGGCAAAAAAAGGCGCTAGGGCCATCGGCTTCGAAATCGACGGCGATCTGCTCAAGCAGTCGCGAGAAAACATTCGAGCCGCCGGCGTGCAGGATTCGGCGGAGATTCGCCAGCAGGACATTTTGACCGTGGATCTGAGCCCGGCATCGGTCGTGACCATGTACCTTTTGCCGGACGTCAACATGAAACTCAGGCCGAATCTTCTCAGCCAGCTAAAGCCAGGTTCCCGCGTCGTCTCACACTCTTTCGACATGGGCGATTGGAAGCCCGATAAGGTCGAACGCGTTGACGGCCGCACCATCTATCTCTGGATCATTCCGGCAAAGGCACGGTAGATCCGGCAAGACTGTCGCCGATTCCACTCTGAGTGCAAGAATTGCCTCGGTCCGCTAAAAATATTTTACTGCTTCTGGTCACAATCGCGGTTTTGATTCTGCCCGCCATCTATGCCATTCAAAGTACCAGCAACAGGCGTCCCGAGCAGCCCGTTCAGACACTATCGAACTATCTCCATTTTCTTTATGCTCGCGATTTTCGCCGCGCTTATCGCTTCATTGCCACCGAAGATCAACGCGTGAAGCCTCTACACGATTACTTGCGCGAACGCCCGTCGTTTACCGGGTTTACTCAGGATGTCGCGCGCAGACTTGCTGCGCTCATCGAAATCCGCCCGTTGTCAGAGGCGCCGGAGCAAAACGTGAATCGAGTCAAAGTCAATCTCAAGCTTCCCGATGCCAACGCGCTTTCCGGCTTGTTACTGGATTGGGACGAATCGCGCCTCAACGCATTGCCCGCGGCGGAGCAAAAAAAAATTCTCGCGTCGATCGATGAAATGAACCGACAGGGAAAATTGCCTATGATCGAGGGCGAGGAGCAATTTACTTTACTTCGTGAGGGGTCCCAATGGCGAGTTTCTCTCGACTGGGGAGCCGGAGTAAAGGTGAGTTTTACCACGGTTCTGCCATCGGATACCGCCATCTCTGCTGAACCGCTGGCGAAACAAACCGTTGCTCGTCCTAGTGACGTCTTCACCATCGGCTTTAAAGTCAAGAACCGCACCCATCGCACGATAGTAACCCGCATCGTGCACCGGGTTGAGCCCAAGGAGCTGGCGCAATATCTCGAGCTCGTGCAATGCGCGCTGCTTCTTCCCGTACAGCTTCGTCCAGGCGAGGAGCAAACCTACGACAGTACTTACGTTATTCGAGGCGATCTCCCGGACGGAGCCGAGCGCCTCGACGTGATTTATGAGTTTAAGATCGACAACTAAATGGAGCATTTTGCCGGCGCTGCTCGCCGTTGTTGTGTTCTGGTCTCCGGCTTGGTCCCATGTTCCGATTCCACCGAAGTCGCCGGCCGCCCCCGGAAGGCGAATCGTAAATATCCCGGTGCCCGATTTCGAGCTCAGAGATCAAGACGGCAAAACGTTTCATTTCGCAAGTGCACGCGGAGAGGTCGTTCTGATCACCTTCATTTTCACGACTTGCCCCGACGTCTGTCCTTTGCTGACGGCGAATTTCGCCGCCATCCAACGAGACCTCGACAAACAAAATATCACGGATTATCGTCTGCTGAGCATCACCACAGATCCGGAACGTGACACCCCGCCCGTCTTGAAGGCGTATGCCAGCCGGTTCAAAGCGCAGACCCGGCGTTGGTCTTTTCTCACCGGCAGTCGACGAGATCTCGCCAAAATCTGGAAAGCCTTCGGCGTGAGCGTAGTCAAAAATCAATCCGGTCAAATCCAGCACACGACGTTTACGACTCTGGTGGATCGCCAGGGGAACCGCCGGGTCGACTATTTCGGCGATAAGTGGCGCGATGCCGAAGTTTTGGCGGACATGCAACAACTGCGCAAGACTGGATCGTGACCAAATCGATGAGATTAGCAAAACTTCTCGCGCTATGTTTACTCGGTTCTCAGCTGTGGCTGAATACTCCTCTTGCATTAGGCGCCCGAGACGCGCGCGGCATCCTGGAGATTCAACTTAAGGATCACCGGGAAGCCATAGGCGACTTCAGCCAGGTCAAACTTCTGATTGACAAGATTCTTATTAGCCCGAGGTCCGGACTGCAGTTTTGGCGAAGCGGATGGCAAGAAATCTCTCCCTCCTCCGATTCGCTCGACTTGACTCAGTTCACCGGCAAAAAAGCCGCGCGAATTTTTCGCGGCGAAATTGATGCCGGCGCTTTCGACGCATTCAACGTCGAGATCAAAAACATCACCGCGGTCCTGAAAAAAACCCGCCGTGGCGCGTCGATAAAAAACACGGTCGGACCCGTCAAGCTTGCATTTGAAGTACCGGCGCAAGGCGAGACTCTGCTTATCGTTGACCTAGTCGTCACAGACTTCTCCGACCATCCGCCCCAGGGTTACGAATTAGCGATCAAAGGTTATGAGCTTTATACCAACCGCAAACTGGTGGCAAAAATTCCTCCGGAATAATCGCGCCGCATGCACACAATGAGCGGTCACGGCGCATCCATCGCAACTTAGTCGGATGGAGCGGCGCCCTGTGTCTCTACACAAACATTAATTTTCTCGTTAGAATCGTCGCTGCCTGGTCCTGCAATGTTCGATAGCGCAAAAACTCGCTTCCTGTTTCTCGGCATTGCCGTCATTGGTTTGGGAGTTGTTCTCGGGACCGCGCTGTGGCTGAAACTCGCACCTCATACGCGCGTCGCCTACGAGCAAACCGATTCCTCGGAAGGCATGAAGCAGTATGGCCCAGTGCCTGAGTTTACGCTGACAGAACGCAGCGGCAGCGTGGTCGGCTTGCAACAGCTGCGCGGGAAGATTTGGGTCGCGGATTTCATTTACACGACTTGTACGGATACCTGTCCGCTGCAAAGCGCCATGATGGCCCAGCTGCAGCATCAATATGCGAACAATCCCGATTTTCAGTTGGTTTCGTTCACCGTCGATCCGGAACGAGACACCCCGCAGGTGCTCACAACTTATGCCACGAAATTCCAGGCCGATGGTAAGCGCTGGTATTTTCTCACCGGGCCCAAAGCGCGGATCGGGCGCCTGGTCGAAGAGGGGTTCCATCTCGCGGTTACCAGTTTTTCCCAGGACCAAGATCCCGCGGCTGTCATTGGGCACAGCCCGCGGTTTGTGCTGGTGGATAAAGATGCCCGTATTCGTGGTTATTACGACAGCCGCGAGTCCGAAGCGCTGGTCCGGCTCAAGAACGACATCGACTCGTTAGTGAAAGGTTGAGAGCAAGATGGCCAACAACAAAAGGGGGAAACAAGCAGTACCGATGGTTACGAACAAAGCGCCAAACTGGCCACTCTTTTCTCTCGCCTTGATCGGCATGGTGCTTTCCGGATATCTGACTTTTAGCGCATGGCAAGGCAAGCTCGTCGCGTTCTGCACGGAGGGGGCTGGCTGTGATGTTGTGCTTAACAGCCGCTGGTCGACGCTTTTCGGTGTGCCGACCTCATTTTGGGGTTTTCTGACGTATGCGCTTCTCGCTGCCGTGGCGTGGAACAAAAACGCCGCGGATCGCTGGCGCTGGGCGTGGACGATCTCACTATTCGGCTTGCTTTTCAGCTTGTATCTCACCTCGATTTCATTATTCGAGCTCAAAGCCACCTGCCCCTACTGCTTGACTTCTCTCGGTATTATGACTGCGATCTTTATCGTCACGACGTTACAACGGCCGATCAAGTTGCCGAAGTTCTCCTGGGCTCCGTGGCTCGCAAAAACCGGTGGCGCCGCAATAGTGGGAATTGTCGCGCTCCATCTATATTTCGCCGGTTATTGGGGTAGCGCTCAAGGACCAGAGGATCCCTGGGTCCGTGCCTTAGCCGAGCATTTATCGAGGAACGATATTAAATTTTACGGCGCGTCCTGGTGCCCACACTGCGCGGAGCAAAAAAAACTTTTTGATGGTTCGGTCAATCGTATTCCTTATGTCGAGTGCAGTCCGGGCGGCCCCAATGCCCCTCAGGCGGAAGTCTGCAAAGATAAGAACATTCAAAGCTACCCGACCTGGATCATCGACGGACAACGTTATACCGGCGTGCAGACATTGGATGCGCTCGCGCAATTGAGCCATTTTCAATATCAAGCGGAAAAAAAATGAGTTCACGGCGCACAGCCTGCGTCCTATTCTTTTTCGCAGCACTGGTCACCTCCATCGATGCGCGATCTGCCTTCGCGGACCCATCGAAATATCCCCAGTTTGCACAAGAGACTCTGCCCGATAACATCACACCGGCATTCATTCATATCGAAGAATTGGTCGCGGAATTGAACTCGGGCGTGCAGCCGTTGATCATCGATGTGCGCACCGAGGAGGAATATCGCGAAGTTCATATTCTCGGCGCAGTCTCGGCACCACTCGGCGAATTCAAAAGCTATCTGAAAAGCATTCCACGCGACCGACCGCTTGTGCTCTATTGAGCATGTCCTCATCACCTGGCCAGTCTGGCCTATGGCATTCTCTACGAAAACGGTTATCGAAATATGAAAGTTCTCGACGAGGGTATCGTCGGGTGGTACGAGAAGCGCTATCCGATGGAAGGAAGCAAGGCGCCCCGCCCATAACTTATGCCCGCAAAGAAAGCTGTGGTTCTGCTCAGCGGCGGTATCGACTCGGCCACCGCGGCGGCGATGGCGAACCAACAAGGCTTCGAATTGCATGCGCTGAGCTTTCTCTATGGACAGCGCCATCAAAGAGAACTCGAATCAGCCAAAAAGATCGCCGGCTTTCTGAAGCTCGCCTCCCATCGCGTCATCGAATTTGATTTGCGCGCCATTGGCGGCTCAGCCCTGACCGACGGCATCGAAGTCCCCAAAGGCAGAACCGAGACCGAGATCTCGCGCGGCATCCCGGTCACCTACGTGCCGGCGCGGAATACGATTTTTCTTGCGTTCGCGTTGGCTCTCGCCGAACGAATAGAAGCGCAAGAGATTTTTTTCGGCGCCAACCAACTGGATTACAGTGGCTACCCTGATTGCCGCGAAGAATATATTCAAGCGTTCGAACAATTGGCTAATCTCGCCACCAAAGCCGGCGTTGAAGGAACGAGCCGCTTGAAAATTCACGCGCCTCTGCTGAAAATGAGCAAAGCGGAGATCATCAAAACCGGATTGAGCCTCGGGCTTGATTATGCGCTCACATGGAGCTGCTATGATCCTTCGCCAGAAGGTTACGCCTGCGGTCAATGCGACAGCTGCCAAATACGCTTGAAGGGCTTCGAAGAGGCAGGATCGAAAGATCCGCTGCTCTACGCGGGGTAACTGATCGCGCGTAGCATTTATCCAACCATGGTTGATAAATTGATTCGATAGGCTTCTCGCATCTGAAGCCCGCTCAGCTAGACGTGACTCAAAATTCCCGCAGTTCGGAGCGCGGCCGATTGAATAGCGTTTTCACGGCTCGTGCAGTCCACCGGATTGCGGGTTGACGCGCTTGGCGCTTCTAATCTTCAGACGTTCAGAAAACCATCTCGAACTCGTCCAACCGTTAATGAGATCTATTGAGGCAGCGCCAGTCGCTGCAAATCAAACGTTGGAACTCATGCCGGCAAGCCATGGCGGCTTCTTGCCTGCACGTTTGGTCTTGCCGTCGCTTAGTCTATAATATTCCTTAGTAGTTTGGCCGGTTAAGCACACCTGCTGTATGTTAATGGAGCCGTTTACTCCCGAGTTTCTCGCGCAGCTTGAGGCGCTGCGGTTGCGGACACGAAAAGAATTTCTCGGCGCGCAGACCGGCAGCTACTCATCACCCAGGCGCGGCACCAGCCTGGAATTCGCCGACTATCGTCGGTACGCGCCTGGCGACGATCTTCGATACCTCGATTGGGGCATTTATGCGCGGAGCGATCGCCTCTACGTCAAAGTCTTTCGCGAGGAAGTTGATCTGTTTGCCTACATATTCATCGATGCAAGTGGTTCAATGGCGTTCCCATCGCCGCAGCAGAAATTTCTGCCCGCCACGCATGTCGCCCTGGCATTGTCCTACGTGATTCTCGCCAACCAGGATCACGTCAAGCTGCATCTGTTGCAGGATTCCGCAGGCCGCGCTTCGCCGTTCTATCGCGGTCGTCGACGCATGACAGATTGTATTGACTTTGCGATTTCCGCGAGCCCCGCGGGTCTGCTGCAAGTTGCGCCTGCTCTCGGCGAGCATCTCAAGCGTCTGCGCCGACCTGGCAAGGCAATCCTCATATCCGATTTCCTCATGCCCGCCGCGTCCTATCAGCAAGGCTTCAACCTGCTGCGCGCTTTCAATCTCGATATTTCGGCAATTCAGATCTTATCGCGCGCCGAAGTGGACCCTCCGTTTTCTCGCGGGCGTCTGGCCTTGGTCGATAGTGAAACGCAGCGAGAGATCAACTACGAATGGAGCGACGATTCGCGCCGGGAATATCAGAGCCGGCTCGCCTATCACAATCTGGAAATCCGTAGCTTCTGCCATCAGAGCGGGATCCATTACTCACTCTACGTTACCGATCGTGAGCTGAGCGACTTTGTTTTCGCGACGTTGCCGGCAACGGGCCTGTTTAAATAACCATGGAGTTTCTAAATCCCACTGCCTTACTCGGACTTTTCGCACTGCCTTTACTGCTGATCCCGTATCTGACCAAAAAGCGTCCGCGCCGGTTGACGTTTTCGAGCTTGATCCTCTTTACACAATCGGGAACGGCAACGAGCCGCGGGCCGTGGGGACGCATTCATTTGCCGCCGGTTTTTTTCCTTCAGCTGCTGCTCCTCATGTTGTTGATTTTGGCACTCAGCGAGCCGGTCTTTTCAGTCCGCCCCACCAGGATCGCGATAGTGTTGGACAACTCGGCTAGCATGCAGGCGCTCGAAGAGGGAAGAACGCGGCTCGTCTTGGCGCAGCAAAAGGCACAAACGCTGACCCAGGAGCTCGGTGGCAGCGGTCGAGTGGACATTTATACGACTACGCCGAGACTGCAGCGAGTGAATGCCGAGCCGCTAGCGCCGGTTCAAGCCAATCGAGTCATCGCCGGTGTGAAAGCTTATGATCTTGCCGACGCGCCCATTGACTACGACCAGAGTCTTGGTGCTTTGGCCCACGAGCAGAATTATCAGCGGATCTATCTCGTTACGGATCATCCGGCGGGCAGCCAAGGCACTCTAGCTCGAGTGATTTCGGTCGGAGCAGCGCAACCGAATCTCGCCATTACCGCATTCGATGTGCGTCGCTCGTCTATTGCTGCAAGTCGGCTCGAGGCAACCGCCACTATTACGAATTTTTCCAGCCGCGATGAAAAGCTCCGAATAGCGCTCAAAACCAATGGGACAATTCTCACGAGTCGCGATGTCACTGTCCCGACTGGAAAACCGGCCACCGTGATGTTCGATGGTTTTGCCGCTCACCCGACGTATGAAGTCGAAATCGGCCGGAGCGACGCTTTACCGCTGGACAACCGCCGCTTTGCTGTTGCACCCACTTCGCGAAATCTTCGCATTCTCGCCGTCACACCCCGCCCACAAGCAGCCGCGAGCCTCAAATCAATCCCCGGCGTGACGGTTGATGTCATTGCTCCGGCCGATTACGGAAAAGTTGTCCGCAGCGATTACAGTTTGGAACTATTCCATTTCGCCGCACCTGCGACACTACCTGACAATCCGAGTCTTTTTATCCTCCCTCCCGAAAAGAACCCCATTGTCGAATCCGGCGCTCCTCTCGGGTCTGTACAAGTGTCAAGCTGGCGCGAGCCCCACGAATTGACCCGCTACATAAATTTCAGTCTTTTTCGTCCCGCGTATGCGCGGCCGTTAAAGCCCAAAACGGCCGGCGAGATCATTATCGACAGTCCAAACGGTCCCCTGGCGTTCGCCCTCGAGCACCGCGCTGCGCGCTATTTGTTTCTCGGATTTGATCCCTTGCCTTATCTGGGCCGGGAGAATTTGCCGATATCAATTTTTACTCTTAATTTTCTTGATTGGTTCTTGGATAGTGCCGGAACCAAAGCGCAAGCCACCGCCGAGCCGATCGCGTTCGGCGCTGTGGAGCCGGGTGACACTCTCATTACGCCCGAAGGAAGAAACGTTGCGCTAAACGGCCGCGGCGCTGTGTTTCAGGACACTTACGAGCAAGGCGTATACGAGTGGCGCCATGGCCGGGAAGCGCGTTGGTTCGCCCGCAATCTAGCCGAGGAGCAAGAGTCTGACCTCCGAGCGCCAAGACGGATTGATCTTCATGACAGCGCCAAAGCGTCTGGAGCGTCATCGGCCATGCTCACATTCTGGCCCTATCTCCTGATTGCCTCGTTGCTGTTGTTCGTTTTGGAATGGTTTATCAGTCCCCGTATGACACGTCTCGTACTACGCCGGCGCACCGTTCAAACGGCATAACTCATAATGAACATCACTTCGTTTTCGCAGATTGTATTTGCCAAACCGTATTTTCTTTGGTTGCTGATCGCATTACCGCTCCTGTGGTTTCGGGTGCGCGACCGCCGGTTTACGATTGTGATCGGCCGTACTTTGATTTTAGCGCTCGTGATTGTCATTCTCGCTGATCCGCAGACCACCGGAGAGGAATCGCGTAGGCAGGAACGCATTTTTGCTTACGACATTTCCAGGAGCATTCCACCATCGATGCGAGAGTGGATGAAATCCACACGCGCTGCTCCCGCTCCCACTAGCAACGATCGAGTTTTTGTTTTCGGTGCGGCCTCGATTGCAAGCTCAAAGGGACGTGAGATATTGGACAACGCTGATCAATATCGCGCCGCGGGCGCGGACCCAGACAAAACCAATCTCGAAAACCTGCTCAATACCGTCTTACAGCTCCCCCCCGCTCCTCGCGACCTGTATCTATTTACCGACGGTTGGGAAACGCAAGGAAATGTCGAACGCCTTCTACCCGCCGCCGCCGCTGCGGGAGTAAAGATTCATCCGATAGTGCCGGCGGGCCGTGCGGCGATTCAAAACGTCGCGGTCAGTAAGGTTCTCGCGCCCACGCAGGCGAACAGCGTCGAAAGCTTAAAGCTCAAGGTAGTTCTCGATAATCAAAATGACCGCACGGTATCGGGTACATTGACCCTCGCGCGCAATGGCCAATCGTTCAAAACCGAAACGGTCAAGCTGCCGCCTGGAAGTCAAACGTTCAATTATGAGGTCACACCGGCGGAAGGGGGTCTGACCGCGTTCCAGGCGAGCTTCAACGCACACGATCCGCAGACCGACCGCTACGCGGCAGACAATCACGCCGTCGCATGGGTCAGCGTGAAATCGAAGGCTAAAGTTTTGCTGATTAACGGTCATACGGGGGCCGGTCGATACCTCGAGGAGATTATCAAGCGCCAAAGCCTTGATCTGACTGTGCGCACCCCGGAAACTGCGCCGGCGCCGACCGGTTACAAAGTCATAGTCTTCAACAACCCGGAACGGGATCGCTTCGCACCTGGATACCTAGCCGCTGTCGAGCGCCACATCGCCGAGGGCAACGGTTTCATAATGCTCGGCAGTGATAACAGTTTCGCGCCAAATAGTTACCGACAGACGCCGATCGAAAAAATACTTCCGGTGGACCCCAAGGAACCACCCAAACCTGAAGAGAAAAACCGTGCGGTTGTTTTAGTCATTGATAAATCCGGCAGTATGCGCGATGAAAACCGCATTGTTTATGCCAAGGAAGCGGCCAAGGCGGTCGCCAAGCAGTTGCGTGACATCGACTTGCTGGGGGTAATTGGTTTTGACGATAGTCCCTTCGTGGTTGTCTACCTGGAAACCATGGCGCGGCTTCGAAGCGTGGTCGGGTCCCAAATCGATCGGCTAAAACCAGGCGGGCAGACCTATTTCTTACCAGCTTTGTTGGAAGCCAAGCGACAACTCGAGCGCGCAAATGCCTCACGCAAACATCTTATCCTCCTGAGCGATGGAGTGACTCGAGGGAGTCAGGGGGAGTTGGTCGATCTCGTCAGCGCAATGAAAAACGACCAGAAGATCACCGTCTCCGCGATCGCAATCAGTTCCGAGGCCGATGTCCGGATCATGAAGCGAATCAGCCAGTATGGTGGGGGATTGTTTCACCACGTCACAGATCCTTCGACCCTTCCCCAGATCGTGCTCGAGCAACTCCAGGACAAGGCCAAAGACGAGCCTCAAAACGAGGGCCCCTGGACACCCTATCAAGAACGCGGCTCCGAGCTTCTCGCCGGCTTCGGTGCGCGCTCTTACCCCTCGGTGCTTGGTTATATGGAAACCGAGCTCAAGAAAAATGCCCAGGAGGATTTAACGATCGTCCGCCAGGAGCGCCGCCTGCCACTATTAGCCTCGTGGCGCTACGGTCGGGGCAAATCGATCGCGTTGACAACCGACCTGGAAGGCCGTTGGAGCAGAAACTGGATACAATGGGGTAGCTTGCAGGCGTTTTGGGGTCGGCTTTTAGATTGGCTGAGTCCACCCCAGGAAAACCTCATCCCCACTCACGAGGTGCGAGTCAATTATGCTGAGACTGGCCCAATACTCGACCTTTCCATATATGATGAGGCGAGCGCAAACAGCCAGTACAAGTTTGTGATCAACGGCAACGGGATCAAACGGGACGGAATGCTCAGACGACTTGCGCCAGGGCATTATCAGAGCCAGCTGCCGGTCTCCCGGATGGGTGACTATCGGATCGATATCACCGAGGATCGAAACGGCCGGCCGATTTCGTTCCCGCCCGTGGGCTACACGCTCTCTTACGATGTTACCAGCGAAATCCCCCGGCCGGAATTCAACCATCAGCTGTTGACGCGTTTGGCGGAGGCAACCGGGGGTGAGATCAATCCGAGATCTGTGGAAAGCCAACCCAAGACCAGCGTCGTTAAAACCTACCAGCCGATTAAACAGCCATTGATCATACTGGCACTTTGCCTCTTCTTCCTCGAAATTATGCTAAGAAAACTCGCTTACAGCGAACCGGATTAATTACCACGGTTCCTACCAAGTTCCTTTAGATCTCAATCGCGTCAGTTTTGGGTTGACAGAGCCAGCGAAAGCGGTTTATTACTTGTGCAGCTTATTGGACTATGCGCCTGGAATTGCTCAACAATCAGGGCGCGATGCTTGCTCACCGGCAGATCGCGCCGGCTAAGCTTTTTTCTTCTCATCTCCGAAACCTATCCTGGCTCGCGACCTTCGTGGCGGTGCTGCTGATTAACTTGGTCCAGGCCCACGCAGCAAAGCAAAAAGCTCCACGCAAAGAAACCGCCAAGGCTAAATCCAACTCCACACCGGTTTCCAATCGTTCGGGTACCCTCCGTGAGTCCAGACCGCTATTTGGCTCGTCTTTTCTCTCGCTGCCGGACATTTTCGAAAAACGCCAGCACATGACCGATCGCGTGCGCCCCGGGGAAACCGTCGTTCAATTCTTACGGCGCTATGGCGTTTCCGGTGCGGACCAACAGTTATGGAGCCGCTCGATCAGTCGCAATCTCGGCCGACAAACCTTGCCCCCCGGCCGTGAGGTCCATCTCTACTTCGCCAAACCGACATTTCGCCGACAAAACAAGCTCATCCCAGGGCAACTGACAGCCCTGGAGGTGGATCAGGACGATGATTCTACGCTGGCATGGGAAAAAGGCCTTCGCGGCATTGTCTTTCAGAAACGCGAAAAGCCCTATGATGTTGAACTAAAGACCGCCACTGGCTCAGTCGAGACATCGCTCTTTGAGGATGGTCGCCGGGTCGGACTGCAGGCTGCGCTGCTTTCTCAATTGGCTGATATTTTTACCTGGGACATAGATATCGAAAAGGATATCCAGAAGGGCGATACCTTCAAAATACTTTACGAAGAACGGAGCCGGAAAGGACAGGCGAAAGCGGCGCTGCGCATCTTAGCTGCCGAGCTCATGAATGCCGGGCAAAAGCTGACGGCGGTTTACTTTGAAAAACAACGCGGCCAGGGAAACTATTACAATCTTGAGGGTCAAAGCCTCGCCCGATCGTTTTTACGATTTCCGCTTGAATTTACCAGCATCACCTCCCACTTCACCGAATCGCGATTTCATCCAATTCTTAAAACCAATTTACCCCATAACGGCGTCGATTTTGCCGCCCAGCGAGGCACTCCGGTTCGTGCGGTTGGCGACGGTATGATAGCGGAGGCCGGCTGGAATGGCAGTTACGGCAAGGCGATCGACATCACGCACGACTCCACCTATATGAGCCGTTATGCCCATCTCGATAGTTTTGCACCGGGGATCAAAGCCGGAGCGACGGTGACGAAGGGACAGATCATTGGCTATGTCGGCTCTACGGGAAGAAGCACGGGTCCCCACCTACACTTCGAGCTTTACAGGGATCAACAGTTCATTAATCCCCTAAGTGTAGATTTTCCGGCCGAAGAGAGCATTGAGCCCTCCTTACAAAAGCTCTTCGAGAACCAGACGCAAACCTACTTGGTCGAGCTTTCCACATTGCCGCAGTCCTAATTAGACGCCGCCAGATTCGCTTATAGTCCAGTCGATTCGTGATCGCGGGTGCTCGTTTGCGCCCGAAGCGTCTTTCGCTCCGCCAATGTGGATTTTCTGCTTCCACTTTTTCTGCTATCCAGAATAAGAGCTCCTCATGATAAAAAAAGCTGCGATTCTGAGCACGGGCGACGAGCTGACCACCGGCAAGGTCATTGACACAAACTCGGCATATATAGCTGACCGGCTTTTTTCGCTCGGTATCAAAGTCGCGGCGGTCTTAAAAATCGGCGACGACCGAGAGAGTTTGCTGTGGGCCATGCGGCAAGCCGCTGATTTAGCGGAGATCGTTATAGGAACCGGCGGCCTTGGGCCGACCGCGGATGATTTGACGTCAGAGGTTGTTGCGGAGCTCCTTGGCTGCCCGCTGGTGGAGAACCAAGAAATTGCCGCTGCGCTTAGAAAACGTTTTGACGCGAGAGGTATCCCCTGGACGGCAAACAATCTCAAACAGGCGCTCTTCCCTGAGCGAGCAGAAATCCTCCCCAATCCGGTGGGTACTGCGCCAGGATTTCGCGTCAGCTTGGGAGAAAATAAGACTTTGTTCTGGCTCTCTGGTGTTCCACAAGAAATGACCGCCATGTTCGAGCAGACGGTGATGCCCTGGATCCTGGCGAAGAGCACGCCGGAAAATAAACTCTTTTCACGGTCATTTAAGACCTATGGCCTCACCGAGTCCAAGCTCGACGAATTGGTTAAACCCGTTGGAGTTGAGCCGGCAATTAAACTCTCGTTTCGCGCTCACTACCCCGACATGACGCTCCGGGTGATCGCGGCCGGCGGCGGCGAAGAGCGCCACTTCATCGAAGCGTGCGAAAAAATTCGGCTGATACTTGGATCGTATATTTATGCCGAAGGCGATGCCACCCTGGAGGAGCGAGTGGGTCAAATCCTTCTTGAACGACGGCAAACGCTGGCGTTGGCCGAGTCGTGTACCGGCGGATTGATCAGTCATCGCATTACGCGCATCGCGGGAAGCTCGGCCTATTATTTGGGCGGCGCGACATCGTATGCCAACGAGATCAAAATGAAACTTCTCGGGGTTAGAGCCACGACCTTGGCGAAACACGGCGCGGTTAGCCAAGAAACCGCCCTCGAGATGTCACGCGGCGTTCGTGAGAGAACCGGCGCCGATTTTGGTTTAAGCGTAACCGGCATCGCCGGGCCGAGTGGTGGGACTCCGGAAAAACCGGTAGGCACGGTTTGGATCAGCATCGCACAAGCAAAAGATCATGAAGCCAGATTGTTCCAGTTTCACGGCGATCGCGAGCATATTATCCTCGGCACCTCCCAGGCCGCTCTCAATTGGCTGCGCCTCGCGCTTTCAGCATAGATCGTGATCCGCGCTTTTATTGCCGTCGACCTCGATGATGCTGTCATCGAGAAAATCTGTAACGCGATAGAGATTCTGCAATCGCGTATAACTGAAATACGCTGGCTCAAAAAGGAAAACCTTCACCTGACGCTCAAATTCCTCGGCAATATTGCAGAACCGCAAGTCGAATCTATCGCAGCAGCGCTCGGGCAAGCATTGCGGCTCTTTTCGCCCTGCACCATAAATGCTAGAGGTTTGGGAGTATTTCCCGACTTCAGACGTCCAAAGATATTATGGGTGGGATTGAGCGGCGATCAATTGACGGAGTTGGCCGCCAAAATCGAATCGGCGTTAGTGCCGCTAGGGTTTGTACCCGAAACTAGAGTATTCACCCCCCATTTGACGATCGGTCGCTGGCGCGAGAGTAGCCGGCCGGCGAAAAACTTGCGCCACGAAATTGCGAGCTGGAACGATTTTGAATTTGGCGCTTGCGCCCTCCGTCAAATAGTTTTATTCCAGAGCGTGCTCAAACCGGAAGGGGCGAGTTACCGCGAGTTGAGAATTATACAACTCGGCGTCGAGTTGCCGGGCAATCGGAAGCCCACATTGAAGGAGGAGTAAATGGATGTAAATCGAGAAAAAGCACTCGACCTCGCCGTCAGCCAAATTGAACGGCAATTCGGCAAGGGTGCCATCATGAGACTCGGCGAAGCCGGCGCGCCAAAGGATTTGCCGGTCATTTCCTCGGGATCGCTCGGACTCGATATTGCCCTCGGGATCGGCGGCGTTCCGCGCGGACGAGTCATCGAAATCTATGGTCCGGAGTCGTCGGGCAAAACCACTCTCGCCCTGCACATCGTCGCCGAGGCGCAAAAACAAGGAGGCATGGGCGCCTATATCGACGCGGAACATGCCCTCGATTTGGGTTACGCTAAGAAACTCGGCGTCAAGACCGATGACTTGCTGATCTCGCAACCCGATCACGGCGAACAGGCTCTGGAAATCGCTGAGACCCTGGTACGGAGCGGAGCCATTGATGTACTGGTCATTGATTCGGTCGCGGCGCTCGTGCCGAAGGCCGAAATCGAAGGCGAGATGGGCGACGCGCACATGGGCTTGCAGGCAAGACTCATGTCGCAAGCTTTGCGCAAACTGACAGCGACGATTTCTCGCTCGCACACGGTAGTTATTTTTATCAATCAGATTCGCATGAAAATCGGCGTCATGTTCGGCAATCCGGAAACTACGACCGGCGGGAATGCGCTTAAATTTTACGCGTCGGTCCGAATGGACATTCGGCGTATCGGTGCGCTCAAAGAAGGCGATAATGTCATCGGCGGTCGCACGCGTGTCAAGGTAGTGAAAAACAAAATGGCGCCGCCCTTCAAGGAAGCTGAATTTGATATCCTCTACGGCACGGGCATTTCGCGCGATGGAGAAATCGTCGATCTTGGCAGCGAGATCGGCGTCGTCGAAAAAAGTGGCGCTTGGTATTCGTACGCCGGCGAGCGTATTGGCCAAGGACGCGAGGCCGCAAAACAGTTCTTGAAAGAACATCCGGAAACGGCCCAGGATATTATGGCGAAAGTCATGGACAAGACCGGGATCAAACGGCCGGAATCGCCGCCCCCGCCCGCTACCGGCGCCACCGCGGATAAAAAAGAAAAAGCAAAGAGCAGGTAAGCTAGACGGGTCCATCGGCGGCAAATAAATCTAAAGCTAAATCCGAGCGCGCGGACAGCGCGGAAGCGGCGCTGCAACTAGCGGTGCGGTATTTGGGATTTCGCTCGCGCAGCGAAGCCGAGGTTCGACGTTATCTCCAGCAGAAAGGCTTTTCGACGACCGCGCTGGAAACCGCTATCCGCCGGCTTCTCTCCCTGAATTACCTCAACGATGACATTTTTGCGCGCAATTGGGCGCTCGCGCGCGCCGAAAATTATGGCTACGGCCCGATAAAAATCGACCAGGAACTGAGAACCAAGGGTATTGCGCTGCCTGTGATCCGCGATACGCTGCGGGAAACCTTCGATCAGCTCGACGAAACCGCTCAAGCGCGGCGGCTTTTGACAAAGCGTTTCAAAGGCGAAAGACTTAGCGAGATTCGAATTGCCCGGCGCGCCGCGGCGTTGCTGCAGCGGTGCGGCTATAGCGGCAAAGTGATTTTCGATCTGTTACGCTGTTCTGTAGAAGACGACTAACCATGCTTACCGGAAACGAAATTCGGAAATCATTTTTGGATTTTTTCTCCAAACAGGGCCATACCGTCGTTAAAAGCTCGTCGCTTGTGCCGGAAAAAGATCCGACGCTGCTGTTCACCAATGCGGGAATGGTCCAATTTAAAAATGTTTTCCTCGGACAAGAGCGCCTGCCCTATGTGCGCGCCGCGAGCGCGCAGAAATGCCTGCGCATCAGCGGCAAGCATAACGATCTGGAAGCGGTCGGCCGCGACACCTATCACCACACCTTCTTCGAGATGCTCGGCAATTGGTCCTTCGGCGATTACTACAAGGCCGAGGCGATCGCCTGGGCGTGGGATTTATTGACGAGAGAATGGCAGCTTCCGAAAGATCGACTTTACGCCACGGTTTATCTAAACGACGACGACGCTGAGAAACTTTGGCTCAAAATCAGCGGCTTGCCCGCCGAGCGCGTGCGCCGATTTGGCGATAAAGAAAATTTTTGGGAGATGGGTGAAACCGGCCCTTGCGGCCCCTGCAGCGAGATTCACCTCGACCGCGGGCCAGCGGCCTGCGACATGCGAGGCGCGCCGGGCCATGAATGTCGGGTTAACGGCGACTGCGCGCGTTACATCGAGCTCTGGAACCTGGTTTTTATCCAATACAATCGTACGGCAACGCGTGAACTGGAAGAATTACCGTCGAAGCACGTCGACACCGGTATGGGGCTCGAGCGCATTACCGCCGTCCTGCAAAATGTACTTTCCAATTACGACATCGACTACATGCGCGCACTCACAGCGACGACCGAACGGATCGCCGGGAAAAAATACGGTGCCGATCCGGCAGCCGACATTTCTTTTCGCGTCATCGATGATCATGCCCGCGCGGTAAGCTTCTTGATTGCCGACGGTGTCATGCCGAGTAACGAGGGCCGCGGCTATGTTTTACGCCGCCTGCTGCGTCGTGCCGCCCGTCACGGCCGCCTGCTCGGTTTAAAGGATCCCTTTCTGCACGAAGTAGCTGAAACCGTATCGGCTGTAATGGGCGATGCTTATCCGGAGCTGCGCGCAGAAGAACAGCGTATCCGAGAAGTCATCCGAATGGAGGAGGAGCGGTTCGGGGAAACTTTGGAACGCGGCTTGGGTTTGCTCGAAGAAGTGACCGCCCAATTGAGGCGAGAAACGAAAAAAACCCTCCCAGGCGAAATCGCCTTTCGGCTCTACGATACCTACGGGTTTCCGCTGGACTTAACCGAAGACATTCTGCGCGCCGAAAACATAGCCGTCGATCAAGCTGGCTTCGAAAAGCTCATGGATGAACAGAGAAATCGCGGCCGCGAAAGTAAGCTGTTTAATGTTGCTTTGCCTGCGGCTTTACATGCAAGTGCAGCCGTGACCCAAGCCGTTACGCATCCGTCCGACATCACCCAAATCTCTCGCTTCATCGGTTATGATACGCTTCAGGCCGAATCCTCGGTCTTGGCGATTTACGGCGGCAACGGCGGTCAACACGAAGCGGTCGAAGGAGAAGAAATCGATCTGCTGACGGCGGAAACTCCCTTCTACGGCGAGTCCGGCGGTCAAGTCGGCGACCGCGGTATAATCACTACCGCGAGAGGTGATGTGATCGAAGTCTTTGATACGCAGCACCCGACGCCACAGCTGATTGCGCATCGGAGCAGGGTGAAAAAAGGCCGCGTTCAGGTCGGTGACAAGGTGTTTCTGCAGGTCGATCCAAAGTATCGGCAGAAAACCAGGCTCAATCACTCGGCAACCCATATTCTGCATTCCGTTTTACGTCGGGAGCTTGGGCCGCATGTGCGCCAGGCGGGTTCTCTGGTTGCGCCCGATCGGCTGCGCTTCGATTTCAATCATACGGGAGCCATTCCAGAGGAAAAACTCGAAGCGATCGAGACCGCAGTCAACCAACACGTTCAAGAAAATGCGGAAGTGTCGATCCGCGAGCTGAAATACGATCAGGCCATCCGCGAAGGTGCGCTCGCTTTCTTCGGTGATAAATATGGCGATCGCGTGCGGGTCGTAAAAATTGGCGATTTTTCCACTGAACTTTGCGGCGGCACACATGTTCATGCGTCAGGCGAGATCGGCGTCTTCAAGCTTCATTTCGAGGGCGGTGTCGCCGCCGGAGTTCGACGGGTCGAGGCGTTTACCGGCGAGGGCGCTCTGGAGCTGATTCACAGTTATGAAGAACGGCTAAGGGAAATCGGGTCTCTGGTCCGTGGTACGCCTGAAGATGCTGCGGACAAGGTTAGAAGGCTTTTAGAACATCAGAAAGAGCTGGAAAAAGAGATCGAGAAACTCCGCGGCCAATTCGAACAAGACCAGGTTCGTGAATTGCTTGCGCAGCAGCGCGCGGTCAACGGCGCCAAAATTTTGATCAGCCGGGTCGATAATCTCGATGCCAAGCAACTGCGCGATATCGCCGACCGGCTCAAAGAAAAGCTCGGTTCGGGAGTTATTGTCTTGGCCAGCGCTGGCGCAGCAAATGTAAATCTAGTCGCAACCGTAAGTAAGGATCTCATCAAACGCTATCACGCCGGCAACATCATCAAAGAGCTTGCCGCGATGCTTGGCGGTGGCGGCGGCGGACGGCCAGATTTCGCCCAAGCGGGGGGTAAAGATCCTGGTAAAATAACTGACGCTTTGCGCCGTGCTGAGGAACTTGTGCACCTAACAAACTAAGCTGCCTCCAATGAGCGGATTTGGATACCGAACGGCAAAGCGGTAGACTATTTGTTGTAGCGTGGCCAGCTTTCAGACGAAGAGATTTTCGGAACCAACGCGAACGGCCGGTAACGGCATAGCAACAATATTACGCCCATACTTCAGAAAACGATTAGAAGACCGCTTGTTCACCACGGCTTTATTACGCCGTTTGTTTCAGCTCCCCGCGCTCTCACCACCACTGAAACACGAATCGGGATTGATTCACCTCCGGGCCACGTCCTTTGGTCCGTTGATAGCGATACCCGCCGAAAATACCAAAGTCTTGCTGCGAGACTGGCGGCAAACGATTTGGCGCGATCTAATTCGGCTTCGACGCACCCGTAAACTCATCTGCAACTCATAGGAGAATCCGAGTGAAAGATGAAAAAAAACAGATGGCCGAGATAGTGGCCGAGGTTGGAGTCAACTTTCTGGAGTTCCATGACCCGCGGCTTTTTCGCGATCTTTTGGGACAGCATGATCAGCACATAAAAATTTTGCAGCACACGCTGCATGTCAAGATCCGCGTGCGCGGTGCGGGCGTGGAGATCGAAGGCGACCCGATTCCGGTCGAGCTCGGCAGTCAAATTCTTCGCCAGCTCTATGGTCTGCTGGAAAAAGGTTATCCGGTGTATGCCAGCGACGTCGATTATGCCATCCGGATTTTGAGTGGCGATTCTCGCGCTCGTTTGCAGGACATTTTTCTCGACACCATTTACATTTCCGCCCACAAGCGAACGATCACACCCAAAAGCATCGCCCAGAAAGCTTACATCGATGCGATCCGCCGCTACGACATCGTCTTCGGAATTGGCCCCGCCGGTACCGGCAAAACCTACCTCGCCATGGCTATGGCGGTCGCCGAGCTCATGAAAAACAACTACGTGCGGATTATTCTCACCCGCCCAGCCGTGGAAGCGGGCGAGAAACTGGGGTTTTTGCCGGGCGATCTCGCCGAGAAGGTAAATCCTTATCTCCGGCCGCTCTACGACGCTTTACACGATATGGTGGACTTCGATCGAGCGCGCAAGCTGGTTGAACGCGGCACGATCGAGGTCGCACCGCTCGCCTTCATGCGAGGAAGAACGCTCAACGATTCGTTCGTGATTCTGGATGAGGCACAAAACACGACGCCCGAGCAGATGAAGATGTTTCTCACGCGCTTGGGCTATGGCTCGAAAGCAGTGATTACCGGTGATGCGACGCAGATTGATTTGCCGGCGGGAAAACCCTCGGGCCTGAAGGAAGCCTCACGCATTTTGAAAGGCGTGCACGGCATTCGCTTCATTAATTTCACGGAAAAAGATGTCGCGCGACATCATCTGGTGCAGCAGATTATTACCGCCTACGAGCGCGACGAGAACCAGTCAGGCAGACCTGAGCCTCAGGAGGCAAGTTAGAGGGGTGGTTTGGATTTAACGCACCTCTTCAAGCGTCACGCGCGCCTGAACCGGCTTACCATTTCGCAGCATCGTCACAGACACCACATCGCCGACCTTGTATTTTTCCAGAAGCAAATAAAGATCGTTTGAGGATTCGGTTTTTTTGCCGTCGATAGCAGTAATGATATCGCCCAACCGCAGCCGACCCTCGCTATCCCGGCGCGTCGGCTGTATGCCGGCTTTCGCTGCGGCCCCGCCCCGCGTGACATCCACGACCAGGAGACCGGTCACGCCAAGTCGTTCAGCGATTTGCTCATCCGCGATTTGAATCCCTAGTCCGGGCCGCGTCACCTTACCGCTCCGAATTAGTTCCGGCACGATCCGATTGACGATGTCCACCGGAATGGCAAAGCCAATTCCGGCCGACGTCCCCGAAGGACTGTAGATGGCGGTATTCACACCGATCAAACGGCCGGCGCTGTCGAGCAGTGGACCGCCCGAATTACCAGGATTGATCGCCGCATCGGATTGGATCACGCCTTGAATCGGACGACGCGTGACGGACTCGATTTCACGGTTGAGCGCCGAAATGACCCCGGTCGTCAAGGTTTGATCGAGCCCAAACGGATTGCCAATCGCAAAGACACTCTGACCGACTTGCAAGTCTTTCGAAATTCCGATCGGAATCGGACGGAGGCGGCTCGCCGGCGCATCAATCCGCAGCACCGCAAGATCTTTATCGGGCGCAACTCCCACGATGCGCGCTTTCCAATTCGATTGATCGGCGAGCGTCACCTGGGCCGCATCGGCTTGCTGAATAACATGAAAGTTGGTGATGATGTCGCCACTTGTATCCCATACGAAGCCTGACCCAGTCCCTTGAGGTATTTGATAGAGATTGAGCGTAAAAAGATCTCGCTCCACGCCGATGGCCGTGATGTTCACGACCGACGGCGATGCCTGGCGGAACAGGGTTATCGTCGATTTCTCATCGCCGAGCAGTTCGCCGCGCGGGCTAACCGCTCGCGGCGTCGCTCGCGGGTCGAAGAGCGAAGCACTACGAACCCACGAGTCTTTTAGAAAGACGAAGCACGTCGCAGTGAATGTAACGGTCAAGATCAGGTAGAACCAACGGGAGCGTTGCCTGCAGTTGCAGTACCTGGGTACCATGGAAATTTTTCTTCCGGCTCATCAACTCGTGTTTGAGTCGGTGCCCAGTCCTCATAGCACTTTGCAGCGGAAAATACCAAAAGCGAGATGCTCGATGAAAAGGGACTGCGCTGCGCGCTGAATAGGTTTGCGCAGAGGGGCACTGGGCGGGCGATGGCATCGCACGAGTCTTCTCAGACGCGCGATGCATCGCCCGGATTGAATTGGGGAAAAAATCCAATCGAGAGCTTACTCGACCCGAACCTCGATTTTTCGCGGTTTCGCTTCTTCTGCTTTGGGCAGTTGCAAAGTCAACACGCCGTGCTTGAGGTCCGCGGATATTTTGGATTGATCGACTTTCTCGTTCAGCTCGAACTGACGGAAAAAATTGACCAGCTCGTATTCACGATAAATCGCTTCGCCCAGGGTCGTGTGGGTCGGTTTCGCGCGGATCGTGAGCAGATTGTTTTCAACCCGCAAGTCAAGGTTGTCTTTCTCCACCCCCGGCAAGTCAGCTTTAACTACGAGACCTGCGGCCGTCTCATAAATATCAACAGGCGGCGTGACATAGCGCTCCTGACTCCGCGTCCCTTCGCGATTGGGAAGACTTTGGTTTTTTTCATTTGTGGCTACGGTCTTTTCTGCCATGTCGTAATCCTCCTATTCTCAGATTCGTTCCTCACGCTACCTTCACGTTGATTTGCTTCGGCTTCGCTTTTTCTGCTTTCGGCAGAGTGACCAAAAGTATGCCATTTTTGTATTCGGCGCGAATCCCTTGCTCGTCTACTTCCACCGGCAATTCCACGGTGCGGACGAATTTGCCGCTCGCTCGTTCACTGCGATGAAAAGCTTCCGGCTTCACATCTGCAGTGATGCGGATCTTTTCTCCGGAAAGCGTCAAGCGATTATGTACGATGTCCACATTCAGAGACTCGGGATCAATGCCCGGTGTCAATGCTTCGAGATAGATCTTGTCTTGTTCCTCAAACAGGTTGACCAGCGGATATCGTCGCGGGCTACTCCCCGGTAGAAAAGCGCCTCGCCGCGCTGGTTCTTGCCTCGCGACAAAGCCTTCGAAGGCTTTATCGACCTCGCGCCGGAGCATTTCCATTTCGTCAAACGGATTCCATTGCGCCATGGGACTACCTCCTCGTGACATGATCGCGGTGAAGTTAGCCATGGATGACCGCTTGTCAAGCAGAAAAATCCTGGCGCAAAGCCCGGCGGCCGCTCGGATGCCGAGCGTAGACCTGCCTTGACAGTGTTGGGAGCGATGTTTACGTTCCCGACAAAAACCGTCTTAAGGGAGGAGTTTATGGACTTGGTCAGATGGGAACCATTCGAGGGATTGAGCAGAATTCAAACTCGCATCAATGATCTCTTTGATGATGCTTTCGGGCGTGCTCGCAGTTCGTCAGCGCCCGCCGCCGGGGTGTGGTTTCCGGCTGTCGATATTCTCGAGAGCAGAGACTCCTACTTGATCCGGGCCGAACTTCCAGGAATGAAACGCGAAGATTTCAATCTGGAGGTGCACGATGGCTCGCTGACGCTTAGCGGCGAGCGGAAATTCGAGGAGGCTGCCAACGGCGTGGAATACCACCGCGTCGAACGGGCGTCGGGAAAGTTCTCTCGGTCCTTTTACCTACCGCAGACCGTCAAAACGGAGGCAATCAAAGCCACGTATCGTGACGGCATTCTAGAGATCCACGTGCCGAAAGCTGAAGAAGCTAAGCCGAAGCAGATCGCGATTAGCGTCAATTAATTGAGTTCGGTTGTCGTACGAAAAAGGGAGGCAATTTGCCTCCCTTTTTTTGCGCTAAAAATCTTAACTCGGATTAATCGACCGCTACGGGTGAAAAAAAAGGGCGCCCGTGGCGCCCCTTTTTCGGAATGTGCGAGAGAAACTTAGTAGTCTTCGTGTTCGTGCGGCATCGCCGGTGCTTCTTTTTTCTTCTCCGGCTTGTCGGCAATCATCGCCTCGGTGGTGATTAGTAATCCCGCCACGGAAGCGGCGTTTTGCAGAGCCGTCCGTACCACTTTGGTCGGATCGACAATACCTGCCTTGACGAGATCCTCATATGCGTCGGTCGCGGCGTTGAAGCCGACTGCGCCTTTGCTGTTCTTGACTTTATCGAGCACCACAGAGCCGTCTGCGCCAGCGTTGCTCGCGATCCAGCGCACCGGTTCTTCGATGGCCTTTTGTATAATGCGCACACCAACTTTTTCGTCCTCAGACACCCGTAGGTTCGCAAGAGTGGCAGAGGCGCGTACGAGCGCAACCCCCCCGCCGGGCACAATGCCTTCCTCAACCGCAGCGCGCGTCGCATGCAGCGCATCTTCGACACGAGCCTTCTTTTCTTTCATTTCCACTTCCGTTGCCGCGCCGACCTTAACGACCGCAACACCGCCGGCGAGCTTCGCCAGACGCTCCTGCAGCTTTTCGCGATCGTAGTCCGAAGTCGTCTCATCGATCTGGGCGCGGATCTGGTTGATGCGCCCCTCGATCGCCGACTTCTTCCCGGCGCCTTCGACCACGGTGGTGTTATCTTTGTCGATAATCACCCGCTTGGCGCGGCCGAGATCTTTGAGCGTTACATTTTCCAGCTTGATCCCAAGCTCCTCAGCGATCATCTTGCCATCGGTGAGGATTGCGATGTCCTCGAGCATCGCCTTGCGCCGGTCTCCAAAACCCGGAGCTTTGACGGACACGACCTTTAAAGTGCCGCGAATCTTATTCACCACCAGCGTTGCCAAAGCTTCGCCTTCGACTTCCTCGGCGATTATCAGCAAGGGTTTTCCGGTTTTGGCCGCAGCTTCGAGAACCGGCAGCAAATCCTTCATGCTGGAAATCTTTTTCTCGTGAATCAGTAGATAGCAATCCTCGTAGACGCATTCCATGCGCTCCGGATCGGTGACAAAGTACGGCGACAGGTAACCGCGATCGAATCGCATGCCCTCCACGAGGTCCAAGGTGGTTTCCAACCCTTTGGCTTCCTCGACCGTGATCACGCCCTCTTTGCCGACCTTGTCCATCGCTTCGGCGAGAATGTCGCCGATGGTTTTGTCGTTATTGGCAGAGATCGTGCCTACCTGAGCAATTTCATCCCGATCG
>JADMIO011827034.1_pt1 | contig 43271 bp, 45 predicted proteins | sample 8958161 | NCBI WGS metagenome assembly JADMIO01 (sample SAMN16585339, study PRJNA669376) | soil metagenome | isolation source: Crop rotation soil | place: USA: Cullars Rotation, Alabama | collected 2011
CAACTTGTCCACGTGGAATTCTAAGCTTAGGATCCCAAGGTGGTGGTAAGGCGGTGATCATTGGCGATTCACGCCGGGATAAAACAGAGGCTTTATTGCGCAAGTTCGGCCGTTTTATTAAAAACCTGAATGGCGAATTCATAACTGCTGAAGATGTAGGTACCAACCCGCGCGATATGGAGTTTATCCGTATGGAAACCCAATATGTGATGGGTGTACCTGAAACCATCGGTGGCAGCGGCGATCCTTCCCCAATTACTGCGCAGGGTGTTTTTATGGGCATTAAGGCAGCTGTAAAAGAGCTTTACGGCAACGATACACTGGCAGGCCGATCAGTAGTTGTGCAGGGGATAGGCCACGTAGGTGAAAACCTGACCCGTTTGCTCCGCGATGAGAACGCTATGGTGTATGTAAGTGACATTAATGAAGAGCGTACCGTACAGGTAGCAAAAAAATATGGCGCCAAAGCGGTATCGAATAATACCATCTTTGATATCGACGCCGATATTTATTCGCCATGTGCTTTAGGTGCAACAATTAACGATCAAACAATAAATAAACTTAAATTTGCAATAATTGCAGGATCGGCAAACAATCAGCTCGAGGATGAGTATATTCATGGGAGGAGGTTGCTTGAGCAGGGCGTATTATTCGCGCCTGATTATGTGATCAATGCCGGTGGTGTAATTAATTGTTATTCAGAGTTGATGGGTTTCAGTAAAAAGCGTACCTTACAGCTTACAGAGAATATTTATGAAGCAACGCGCAACGTATTGAGGTTATCGAAAGCTGAAAATATTTCAACTATCGAGGCCGCCAACAAAATTGCAGAAAAACGTATATCAGACATCAAGAAAGTTAAATCAACCTATTAGTAAACACAATTAAATACACACGGGACTACCCCCTAATCGTTCTTTACCACTATGCTAAACAGAAGACACCTACGTGTAAAAGTATTACAGGCATTATATGCCTACCATCAGTCTGATAACAAGGAAGTAAAACAACACGAAAAGAATCTGCTCCAGAGTGTTGATATGGTATACGAAATGTATATCTGGATGCTTTCCCTGATTTCGGAAGTGGTGGAGTACGCCGAAACCGACGCCGAGGAGCGCAAACACAAACATCTTCCCACTGCCGAAGATCTTAACCCACAACTTAAAATTCTTACAAACAGGTTTATTCTCTCTTTAAAAGCGAATACTGAATACCTGGCTGCGCTGAAGAAATATAAAGTATCATGGACTTTTGAGCCCGAGCTGGCAAAATCGTTATTCATCATCCTGAAAAATTCGCCGGAATATGCGGAATACCTGAAGAAAACAGATGATACAATTCAATCAGATAAAGATATTATCAAGTTTATTTTCAAGAAAGTAGTCCTGAAATCGATGCTGGCAGAGCAGGTTTTTGAAGATAAATTTATTTTCTGGCCGGTTGACAAGGATGTATTGCAGGCGCTGATCGCGAAGACATTTAAAAACTTCTCAAGCGATAATTACAAAGAGAACAAATTGGCCGAGGTTACTGGCAATTGGGAGGAAGATAAGGAGTTTATTATCAGCCTGTTCCAGCAAAGCATACGTCACGACGATCAATACCAGGAGATGATCGGCAAAAAAACACAGAATTGGGAGCCTGAGCGTATCGCTATGATGGACACCCTGCTGATGAAAATGGCTATCGCCGAATTCATCAATTTTAATTCTATCCCGGTAAAAGTGACGATCAATGAATACCTGGAAATATCGAAAGAGTTCAGTACACCTAAAAGTAATTCGTTTATAAACGGTATTTTAGATAAGATTTTATACGAATTGAAGGCCGACAACATAATTAAAAAAGTAGGGCGCGGCTTAATTGAAGAATAAGTAAATTTGAACTGATAATTAGTACTAAATAATTAAAGATCAATGAAAAATTTGTTTTTGGCACTGATAGCGGCAACCATGTTTATGGTGGCATGTAATTCTAACGGGAACAACGTTGCTGATAATGGTTCAGCCTATTCAGCTACTGCTGACAAACCAGCCATGAAGTTTGAAAAAGACACGCATGACTTCGGTAAAATAATTACCGGCAGTAAGGTGAGCTATGAATTTAAATTTACCAATACCGGTAAATCGCCATTAATTATAAAGGATGCGATCGCTTCATGCGGTTGTACCAAGCCTGAGTGGCCATCTGCGCCAGTAAAACCCGGCGAAGACGGTGTGATAAAAGTGACCTTCGACAGCCGCGGCAAAATGGGTTTACAGGATAAACAAATAACAATAACCGCCAATACTAACCCGGCACAAAACCTGGTTCACTTAATTGGTGAAGTAACAGCAAAATAATTTTTATATAAAAACAATGATAGCGACAATTTTATTACAGGCAGGTGCCGGTGGACTAGGTAGTTATGGTTCGTTCGTTCCACTGCTGTTGATCATAGTAGTATTTTATTTCTTCATGATCCGTCCGCAGGTTAAGAAACAAAAAGACCAGAAAAAATACGTTGAAGAGCTTAAAAAAGGCGATAAAGTGATAACTACTGCAGGTATACATGGCAGGATCGTAGATGTGTCAGAATCAACTTTTTTGGTTGAGACGGAAGGTGGCCACAAAATACGTTTTGAAAAATCAGCTATTTCGCTGGAAGCTTCAAAGGCGTTAAATACGCCCCCGGCAGTAGCGAAGTAATTTAAGAGGTAAAAGGCGAAAGGTGAAAGGTGAAGGGTAATTAGTGCCTTTCACCTTTCACCTTTAAGCTTTCACCTCAAAAAAGCTTTACCTCATAAATGGCAATTGTAAAACTATCGGCATCGGAGCGGAGGCGTCTTTCTGCCTTCTTTACCTGCTTAATATTAGCAGCGGTGGCTTGGGTTTTTACAACGCTGTCCAACAACTACAACTTTACGGTGAAAGAGGTATTGACCTATAAAAACATGCCTCAGAAACGAGCTTTCCATTCCTTACAGCCCGATACGATCAACACCACTATACAGGGCACCGGTTGGGATATGCTGTTTTCTAAAATGAACTTTGAGAACAGGAAGATAACAGTCGATCTGCATACGCTGGATAATAAGGATTATGTAGTTCTGAGTTCACAGCTAAAAGATATAAACGAGCGTAAGGATTTTGATAACCAAATCATCGGCTTTAGTCCGGATACACTTTATTTCGACTTCTCTAACCGGGCAGTAAAGCGGGTACCTATCCGTTTAATTTCCAATATCAAATATCAACAGCAATATGCGCAGTCGAACGATGTGGCAATAAGACCATCGTATGTGACACTAACTGGCCCCGGCAGCGCACTGGAGCACATTGAATCCTGGGATACGGACTCGCTTAGGTCTGACAGCGTTAATGAAACTATAAGAACAAATGTCGAACTTCTGCCATCAAGGGAAGGTAACGTAAGTATATACCCTAAATCGGTACAGGTAGTAATTCCCGTTGATGAGTTTACGGAAAAAGAGATATCTATTCCCGTAAAACTTGTAAACAATCATGACTATTATAAAGTGAAGACGTTTCCGCTAAAAGTGACGGTAACATTTACAACTTCGCTTAACCGCTATGCCCAAATGGATGAGGATTTGTTTGAGGCAACAGCCGATTTGAATTTATGGAAGGACCGGGGCTACACCACTTTGCCGGTAAAACTTTCCAGGCGACCGGCTTACTGTAAAATAGTTAAGATAGAACCACAAAACATTGATTTCATCGTCAGGAAATAGATGCTTAAAGTAGGAATAACAGGCAACATAGGCAGCGGAAAAACTACCGTAAGCAAGATATTTGAAATATTAGGTGTCCCTGTATTTTATGCGGACGATGCCGCAAAGCAAGTGATGGTGGAAGATGCCACCCTGATTGATGCTTTGAAAGCTGAGTTCGGAAAGGAATCTTATTTTAACGACGGTTCGCTGAACCGTAAACATATTGCCGGCATCGTTTTTAATAACGAAGCAGAATTGACTAAATTGAATGCTATCGTACACCCTGCGGTTTTCAGGGCTTTTGATAGCTGGGTGGCTGGTATAAAGAACGCACCCTATGTGGTGAAAGAAGCAGCTTTACTGTTTGAAAGTTCGTCCTATAAAATGTGCGATAAAACCATTATGGTTACAGCGCCTCTAGATCTGCGAATTAATCGTGTAATGCAAAGGGATGGCCTGAGTCGCGATGAGATAGAAAGCCGTAATGCAAGGCAGTTTTCAGAAGAAAAGAAAATCCATCTGGCTGATTTTGTTATCCGTAATGACGATACCGAATTGGTGATACCCCAGGTTTTGGAACTCCATAAACAATTTAGCAGTCATTAGTCATTTGTCATCAGTCATTAGTGTTTTTAGGCTCAATGACCAATGACCAGTGACCAATGACTAATGACAAAATGATCCTAGACGATTTCCTTTATTTCGATACCAATGGCCTGTACTGTAAATACGGACAGTTTTACATTGACCCGAAGCAACCGGTAAACTCGGCTATTATCTCCCATGCACATGCCGATCATGCTATTGCCGGTAATAACCAGGTTTATTGCACTGAAGTGACGTCTGCCTTTATGCAATTGCGCTACCGAAAAACTGCTGCAAAGAAATTTAATATTGTTACCTATGATAAATCATTTAACATCGGGGATATACAAATAACCTTTATTCCCGCCGGGCATATGCTGGGTTCGGCGCAAATATTAATGGAATACCAGGGAACAAAATATCTCTACACAGGTGATTATAAACTGCAGCCCGATCCAACTTGTGAACCAATAGAATGGGTGAAAACTGATGTGCTGATCACCGAGAGTACTTTTGCTGATCCCAGCGTTATCCATCCTGATCCTGTTGAAGAAATAAAGAAGCTGAATGACATCAAAAGCAATATCCTGTTGGGGGCCTATGCATTAGGAAAAAGTCAGCGCATAATAAATCTGATCAGTGATTATGCACCGCAGAAAACCATTTTGGTTCATCATAAGATAATGCCGCTGAATGCGATTTATGAGAAGTTTGGTTTCCAATTGGGAAAATATCAACTATACAGCCGTAAGCTGATGAAAACACAGCAGGAGTATGTATACTTAGTTCCGCCTTTTACTTTCGACAGTTATATCAGGGCGACAGGCGTGAAACGGTTATTCGCCTCTGGGTGGAAAAACTTGCAGGTAAATCAGAACGATACGCTGTTTATTTCTGATCACGCGGATTGGAACGATATTTTGCTCACGGTTGAAAAAACTCAGCCCGAACAGATCTGGACTTTGCACGGTGATGGGAATCATTTAAGAAAACATTTTGGCGATGCTATCTTTGTGAAAATTTTGAATTAGGATGCTGGTAGAAAATGTTGATTATTACATTAATGAGGATGGAAATTTTGTTTTCACCAGGGAATATCATTTAAAGCGCGGATACTGCTGTAAAAATAAATGCCTGCATTGCCCGTGGGACTATGGGAAACAAAAGGAGCCTGAGTCTAAACAAATTAAGAAATAATCAACATCTTTGCATTAAGTTATTATAAAGTGAAAGACGGTATGCAAATAGGGGAAGAAATACAGAGCAATAAGTTTGAGGATAACTACCATAAAGCGGTTATAAATATTACTTATACGCAATTATGGCTGACTAACACCTTCCGTTGCAAGTTTGAAAAGCATAACCTTACTCAGCAGCAATTTAATGTGCTGCGTATACTGCGCGGGCAATACCCTAATCCGGCTACCATCAACATGATCAAAGAGCGCATGCTGGATAAAATGTCTGACGCATCCCGCATTGTTGACCGTCTTATACAAAAAGGACTGGTTTCCCGCTGTACCAATAATAAGGACCGCCGCGCCGTAGATATCCGCATCAGCGAAGCCGGGTTAGAAATTCTATCCAAAATGGATGAGGAGTTCAAAACCAAAGACATGCTGAAAAATAACCTCACCGAAGAAGAAGCGGGCAAGTTGAGTGATCTGCTGGATAAACTGCGGGGGTAATCAACTTCTGTATTTCAGAATTACCTGTGAGCGTTGATGTCATGCACTCGAAGCATGGTGCGCAAAGGCCTTTACACCTTGCATTAACGCTTATGCACAGTTCATGATGCCCAACACACTATGCTTTGAGAGCCTCAGCATGCAATGTCATTAAGTTAAGAGCAATCCCCTCTTTTTTGCTTGCAAAAGAGAGGGTGGTCGAGCGAAGCAATGACCGGGTGAGTAGATTGTGAGAGCAGCATTATCGCAAATGCATGGCGTATGTTTACTCACCCCGACTACGCTACGCTGGTCGACCCTCTTCCGTAAAAGGAAAAGAGTGAGAAGAAATTCATTTTTCCTAAACTTAACGACATTGCTCAGTATGACGGCCTTTTCTTTTTAAGTTTAAAAGTATTTAATCCCCCCAAAGGCCGCGAAATAGGAGTTTTTATGTAATATTTCTACCTGTTTAAAGCCGACTTTAGTCAATAAGGCTAGTTGAAAATTTAAGGAACGGGGTGTATCCTCATGGGCCACATAGTCTAATACTTTTTGCCTGTATTCGGGGCCGCCAAGTGTATCTAAGTAGTCACTGTATTGTTGGTTAAACAATTTACTTAATGGCGGCGAGTCGTGGGTTATCAGGTCTGATATCCAGATGCTTCCACCGGGTTTTAAAGTTTTATAAAATTTAGTAAAAACGTGTTCCCAATCCGCATCATCACGCAAATGGTGCAGTGTAGCCGCAGCCAATATAATATCAAAGTGGTTGTCCTGTAAGTCAAGGTTGCGCATATCATCCTGCAATAAAGTCACTTGCCCGTTAGTTTGCGCTGATACACGTTCTTTTGCCCGTTGCAGCATAGGCATGCTCAGATCATTCAGTGTACAATTCAGGTTATTGATCTTGCTTAGCATTTTCAAGGTGTAATTACCCGCGCCGCAGCCAATATCTAATAATTCCTTTGCATTCGGATTGACATATCTGGCTGCTTCTGTGCAAAGTTCCATTGTGAGCGGTGCATCAATGGTGGTTAATTGGCCAGTATCCAGGTTGGAAAAACGTTCTACATCATTATCAAACCGGTTCCTGATTTCGTCGTTCGTTGATTTTTTTGAATAATCTATCTGCATGTTTATAATGGTTTTGTTTGTCAAAGCTATCTGCTTTTGTCATATTTGAAAAATATCAATTTTGTTAATAATTGATATCTATTAAGTATCAAATGGAAATAAGACATCTCCTTTATTTTAAAACAGTGGCCGAAGAGTTACATTTCAGGAATGCGGCTACCAGGCTTTTTATTTCGCAGCCACCATTGAGCCGACAGATAAGGGAATTGGAAGAAGAACTGGGCGTAAAATTATTTTTGCGCAATAATAAACGTGTGGCCCTAACGGATGCAGGTAAATACTTCAAAGCGGAGGTTGATGCAATTTTGGCCCGGTTGGAAGAAAGTAAAAACATAGTAAAGCAAATTCATACAGGCGAAAGCGGCGAGTTTAAAATAGGTTATATCAGCTCTGTATATCAAACTTATCTGGCCGAGGTTTTAAAGTCTATGCACCAATTGTTTCCATACGTTAAAACCAGTTTATACGAGGTGCCTACCATAACGCAGATCCACGAACTTGAACAGGGAAAGCTGGATGCCGGCATATTGAGAGCGCCGGTTCATTCTGAAAAATTAGCGGTTAAGAGCTTGTTTTTTGACCCTTTTGTTGTGGTTGTTCCGGCAAACGGCAAACAGTTTAATACTTACCAGGAAATGGTTTTATTGATCAAAAACAGTCCTTTTATATTTTTCAATAAAGAGTTTGCCCCGCATTATAATGATAAACTGTTGGAGATTTGCGAACGGATGGGTTTTAAGCCTGATATAACCCACGAGGCTAATAATGTACATTCTATATTACAATTGGTTGAAGCCGGCTTGGGGGTTTCCATTTTACCAGCCTCACTTAAGCAACAATATGCTTATTTGCAGGTTTCTTTTGTCGAACTGGAAAATATCCCCGTAAATACCGAGGTCGTACTGGCTTATAAAGCATCCAACAAAAGCGCTGCTTTAAAATGGTTTGTTGAGAATTATAACAAGGAGTAAAAGATAGAAGTCTTTGCATTTATAACTCGCTCCAAAATCCCATTAAGGCCAAGCCTATCCCCACCAACACTGCAACCAATTTCCTAACCGTAAACTTGTGATCTGAGCTTGATTCAAACAGGATGGTAGTAGATATATGCAAAAATATCCCGATCACCACGCCCATTATCCGGTTAAAATATTGTTGCAGGTTGCCTATGCCGCCTGTGCTTAATGCATTGCTAAGAAAATAACCAGCAGGCGCCATTATGGCGAATAAAACGACAAAGGATATGGTTTTGCCTTTACTCAGCTTGTTAGTTAGTAAAACAGTAGCTAATGCGAACGCCGCGGGAATATGGTGTAATGCAATGCCCCAAACCAATTGATTCTGATGCCCTTCGGCTAATGGCATACCTTCCAAAAACGCATGTATGCAGAGACTGATCAGGATACCCAACGGAAACGCCACATGCTCATGATTGGGCTTATGCATGTGCCCGTGCTCGATACCTTCAGAGAATTGCTCCAGTACGATCTGGAATAGGAAGCCGATCAGGATAAAGACACCGACATAATTATCATTACCGTGGTAAGCATCTGGTATCAGGTGCAATACGGTAATGCCAAACAAATAGGCACCACTAAAGGATAGTACCAGTTTCAGGTTTTTATGGTTATCCCCTTTAAACAGGAACACCGACATGCCGCCAGAAAAAGCGCCAAAAAACAAAACCAATATCTTCCAGAGTGCCATTAAAAATCAGGTTGAAATTTTTTAAATACCAGGTAGAATAACCATCCCACAAAAATGCCATAGAGCGCACCAACGGTAACATCTATAGGAAAATGAACGCCAACATACACTTGCGCAAAGCAGATCGAGCCGGCCCATAAAACGGCCCATAGCCATATCCATTTCCATCGCCTGAAAAATACAAAGCTGATAAAGGCAGCCATAGCAAAATGATCGGTAGCATGGGTTGACGGGAAACTATAACCCGTTCCGCAGGGAACACGGATGGTTGCTGTTTCTGAATCAATCGGATCGCGGCAGGGGCGGACGCGTTTTATAGTATTCTTCATCAAATGCACACTGGTAAAGTCAGCAAAGCCAGCAGAAAGTGCAAATAAGATAACAATAAGAGCCCCTGTCTTTTTAAATTTCAGCAGGCAGAAAGCCAGGATAAAAATATACAGTGGTATCCAGGTGCGTGGGTTACGCAGGATGGGCATTAGCCAATCAAAAAAAGGATTGCTGAGATTCTGATTGATGTAAAAAAATATGTGCCGGTCTAACTGTATAAGATGTTCAAGCATCTGATCTTTTGCAAATAAATATTAATCGGTCCGAATGTTCTGCATCAAATCCTTCCAGTCCGTAGCTGCCAAAAGTACTTATAATTTCAAAACCACTTTGTTTAAAGAATCTCATAAAATCAGCTTCCATAAATGTGCTTACCATTTCTTTAAACGAATAGCTCTCATTGCCATGATCGAACGAAATAGTTTTGATGATCTTATTCCCACTAATGGTTTTCTGAATATGAAACTCAATATCTTCTACCTTTTTTACATCATTGGGCACAACACTTTGCAATATTTTGTGGCTGTTGAAATAATCAAGCACCAATATCCCTCCCGGTTTTAGTGCATTATGGAAATTGATGAGCGTGTCGACATGCTGCTTATCCGTTGCAAAATAACCAAAGCTGGTAAACAGGTTAAAAGCCACATCAAAGTAACTATCGTAGGACAATTCACGCATATCGTGCACGAAAAATCTCAACGAATCGTTCTCAAATTGTTTGGCGAATCGAATATTTTCGACAGAAAGATCGATGCCGGTAACATCATAACCATGTGTATTCAAATAGATGGCATGCCGCCCACGCCCGCAGGCTATATCCAAAAGCCTGGAGTTGGGTGGGATATGAAGTTTTGAAAGTAAATTATCGATGAAATACTGAGCCTCGGCATCATCGCGTTTATGGTATAATAGATGGTAATACGGAGAATTAAACCAGTCGTAAAACCATTCGTTAGCCATAGTGTTTTTGTATAGTCACAAATATAGCTATTTATCAAAATCCGGTCTAAGCCTTCGGATTTCTGTCGGCTATCATTCAAATATTGTTAATTTTGCACTCAAATATTTAACACATTGACTTTAATAAAATCAATCTCAGGGATTCGCGGCACCATAGGCGGCGCGGCAGGTGATGGTTTAACACCATTGGATATCGTAAAATTCACTTCGGCATTTGGTGCCTGGGCCATAAAACGGTCGGGTAAAAAGAAGATTATTGTTGGTCGTGATGCGCGTATATCGGGCACTATGGTTAATAACCTTGTCATCGGCACTTTGCAGGGTTTAGGTATCGATGTGATCGATCTGGGCCTTTCTACCACACCAACTGTTGAAGTGGCTGTGCCATGGGAAAAGGCTGCAGGCGGTATTATTTTGACCGCCAGCCACAACCCAAAGCAATGGAACGCGCTTAAACTGCTGAACGAAAAAGGCGAGTTTATCAGCGATGCAGATGGAAAAGAGGTATTAGATATAGCTGAGAAAGGCGATGTTAAATATGCTGATGTAAATGAATTGGGCCAGGTCACCGCTGATAATAGCTATGTGCAAAGGCATATTGATAGCATATTGGCGCTCCCATTGGTTGATGTAGCTGCTATAGCTAAAGCTGAATTCAAGATCGTTATTGATTGCGTTAATTCAACCGGAGGCATATTTGTGCCGGCTTTATTGAAGGCGCTGGGCGTAAAAACCGTTCATAAATTATATTGTGATCCTGACGGCAACTTCCCGCATAACCCGGAGCCATTGCCCGAGAACCTGATCGCACTTTCAAACGAAGTAGTTAAAAAAGGAGCACACCTTGGTATTGCCGTCGATCCGGATGTTGACCGCCTGGCATTTGTTTGCGAGGACGGCAATATGTTCGGTGAGGAATATACATTGGTGGCAGTTGCCGACTATGTGTTAAAGTACAAAAAAGGAAATACGGTATCTAATCTTTCATCAACCCGTGCCTTGCGCGATGTTACTGAAAAAGCAGGAGGCGAATATCATGCTGCAGCGGTAGGCGAGGTGAACGTGGTAAATAAGATGAAGGAAGTGAATGCAGTGATAGGTGGTGAAGGCAATGGTGGAGTGATCTATCCTGAATTGCACTATGGCCGTGATGCTTTGGTTGGGATAGCCTTATTCTTGACTCATTTAGCTAAATATGGCAAGTCAGTTTCAAGTTTAAGAGCTTCGTATCCGGGGTACTTTATTTCCAAAAATAAGATCACGCTGACTCCTGAAATGGATATTGATCGCTTGCTGCTTAAAGTTGAAGATAAATACAAAAAGCAACCCCATTCCACGATAGATGGCTTGAAGATAGAATTTGATAAAGAATGGGTACATTTGCGCAGGTCAAATACTGAGCCGATCATCCGTATTTATTCTGAAGGAAACTCAGAAACTATTGCAGATAACCTGGCCAATAAGATCATTACTGATATAAAAGAAATCTTAAATTTATAACAGGATTATTGACTGAATTCGGATTTGGCAGAGTAAAAAGGATTTTGGGGATTCTTTCTGTTAATGAGTTCAAAGCACTAATCTCTAATTAACTGATAACTAATTACTTTCCCATGCGTGTCTATTTTGATAATGCTGCTACTACGCCTATTGACCCTGAAGTTTTAAAGGAAATGTTTAAGGTGATGGAAAACAACTACGGTAATCCGTCATCCATCCATGCTCATGGCCGCGAGGTTCGTTCTATTGTAGAAAAAGCCCGTAAAACTATCGCCAATTTATTGCATACTTCACCTGCCGAGATATTTTTTACCTCCGGCGGTACTGAGGCTGATAATACTGCCATTCGTTGCGGAATAGTGGATAATGGCTTAAAACATGCAATATCCAGCCGACTGGAGCATCATGCAGTGATCCACACTCTCGAAGCGATGCAAAAGGCAGGCACTATCAAATTGAGTTTTGTTGATACAGACAACAAAGGCAATATTGATTATACCCACCTGGAAGAATTATTGAAGGGTAACGACCGCAGCTTGGTATCATTGATGCATGCCAACAACGAGGTTGGTACTCTTAGCGATATGGATCGTATAGGTGACCTGGCCGAACATTACAATGCTATTTATCATTCTGATACAGTTCAAACTATGGGCCATTACCGCCATGACCTGAGCAAGCTTAAAGCTCATTTTATGGTTGGTGCAGCACACAAGCTTCATGGTCCAAAAGGAATTGGCTTTTTGCATGTGAATCATAAAGTGAAGATCAAACCATTTATTTACGGCGGTTCACAGGAACGCAATATGCGTGGAGGTACTGAAAATGTATACGGTATAGTAGGTCTGGCTAAAGCCCTGGAATTGGCTTATGCCAATATGGATGATCACCAAAGCCAGATACAGGCACTCAAGACTTATATGATCGGTCAATTAAAGGAAAATATCCCGGCGATAGAATTTAATGGCGAGACTGACCCGGCTAAAAGTTTATATACTGTGCTAAATGTATCGTTCCCTTGCAGCGATATGGCAGATATGATGCTGTTTAATTTGGATATCGCGGGAATTTCTGCGTCAGGCGGTAGCGCATGCAGCTCAGGAAGTGATATTGGCTCTCATGTACTGACTGCTATCGGCGGCGATCCTACGCGTCCGTCCGTGCGTTTCTCTTTCTCAAAATACAATACGAAAGAGGAAGTAGATTATACCGTATCAAAGGTGAAAGAATTGTGCATGACGTATGCCTAATTCGCTCTAAATTTATCGGTAAATTTATTTCACTTTAAGAAATAAATAAAAACAATAGGGTAATCCGGCAGGTTTATATAGTATACAAAACGTATAAACCTATGATAAGTGCAAAAGAAAAATCCGGCCACGTGCAGGATAAAAATAGAAAACCGGAAAACCGCAGCTCAAAGAAAGAGACAATTTACCCCCACGAAGGTGAGGTGAGCCAGCAACAGGAAGGCGCAGATTCTTCATTTACAGAGCGTAACGATGTTCCTCCGCCAAATAAAAAGGAATTCCCTTCGGTTGGGGCGGCTAAAACAGACTTTGAGTCTAAAAAACTGGGACGTACTACCGGTCGTATGATCGGTCACGAGCCCGGAACAGAAAGCATATAAAATTTATTGGAACAACAAATCACGAGACTATTAAGCCTTGTGATTTGCCTATATTAAATCTATCTATCATGAGTGAGTATCTTGATCCTGAAGATGAAGTTCGGGATAAAAACAAAGCATCAAAAACTAGTCATCTTTTCGGAAACAACAAATCCGGCGGGTCGCTTGAAAAGAAAGGCCCGGCAAAGGATAAGCCAAAAAAAGTGCTGAATGAAGACGGAAGTCTGGCCGATTTACCTTACAATAATGAGCCCGGAGGAGGCGCTTTGGAAGGTACAGTAGGCATCGGCACATAAAAAGAAAAATACCTTGTAAAGACCAAATAAAGTCGTACCTTGGTATTAACATAGCAAACGTTTTGGAGTTATGTCCGGAATTATTGCAAATCAGTCGGGTAGCCAAATATCCGACGGGCGTCGACAAGGCGCATCAAAAAAGAAAAAAGGCTCTGGTCAAAACCAAAGCCTTTTTTCTTTTAAAGGTATTTTCATGATCAGTTAGCCATCATTTTCAAGAATGTAGCCAGCTTCTCTTTCATTTCCCTGCGGTCAACTATAAAGTCAAGGAAACCGTGTTCCTGTACAAATTCTGCAGTCTGGAACCCCTTTGGAAGATCTTTTTTAATTGTCTCTTTAATTACCCTCGGACCTGCAAAACCGATTAGTGATCCAGGCTCAGCGATATTGATATCACCCAACATAGCATAAGATGCTGTTACACCACCTGTAGTAGGGTCAGTCAATAATGAGATATAAGGAATTTTAGCCTGGGCCAGTAGCGCCAGCTTAGCTGATGTTTTAGCCATCTGCATTAAGGAGAAGGCTGCCTCCATCATGCGCGCACCACCCGACTTGGATATCATCAGGAAAGGTACTTTATGCTCGATACAATAATCGATCGATCGGGCGATCTTCTCACCAACTACCGATCCCATCGAACCGCCGATAAAATTAAAATCCATACAGGCGATCACGATATCCTGGCCGTCAATTTTACCAGCTCCGGCGCGGATCGCATCTTTCAAGCCAGTTTTATTGGTGGTTTCGGCTATTCTGTCAGTGTATTTTTTGGTATCCTCAAAATGCAGCGGGTCGCCAGATTTTAAGTTCGGATATAGCTCGGTGAATTCGTTATTATCAAATAAAATAGAAAAATATTCTTTTGAACCTATGCGGATGTGGTAACCGCAGTAATGGCAAACGTATTGGTTTTCAACTTGTTCGCTGTAGTGCAATGGTTTTTTACAGTTCGGGCATTTGTTCCATATGCCGTCCGGGGCTTCTTTCTTTTCCTCGGTTGTAGTTATTATCCCTTTTGATTCTCTTTTAAACCAGGTCATTTGTTAGTTGTGCCTCCAATTTCAGTGCAAAGAAACAAAAAATATTATAGAAGTGGCTAAGCATTAAAGCTTGCAAACCACCTAAATGTTTTATGTACCTAAAGCTATTGCAAAAATCTTAAAACAGAGCACTTCTCAAATTTGAATTTTGAAGAAATTAAAATGAGATGACTGTTAAATGAAAATATGGCAAAATGCTCTGATCTGTATTAAAAATTAGATACTTGCATGACATAAATCAGGAAATTTTATAACTTCGAAGCCCCAATAAGGACTAGGGAATTTAACAAAACCAAGGAATTTTAAAGCTAATGGATTTAAAAAATTATAAAGGCGTTTTGCACGGCGACCAGGTGCAGGAGCTGTTTGAGATCGCTAAAAAGCATCAGTTTGCGTTACCTGCTGTTAACGTAACCGGTACCAATACTATCAATGCCGTAATGGAAACTGCAAAAGCGGTTAACTCGCCGGTAATTATTCAGGTATCGCACGGTGGCGCGCAGTTTTATGCAGGCAAATCAATGGACAATTCACAGTTGCAGGCTACCATTTTAGGCGCTGTTTCTGCTGCAAAACACGTTCATCTTTTGGCTGAGCATTATGGCGTTGCAGTAATTATGCACACCGACCATTGCGCTAAGAAATTATTACCATGGATAGACGGATTGCTGGATCACGGCGAGAAATTCTTTGCTGAAACAGGCAAACCATTGTTCTCATCTCACATGCTGGACCTTTCTGAAGAGCCAATCCAGGAAAATATCGAAATTTCTGCTAAATACCTTGCCCGCATGGCTAAAATGGGTATGACACTGGAAATTGAGTTAGGTGTAACCGGTGGTGAAGAAGACGGTGTTGATAACAGTAATGTTGCGAGCCATCACCTATATTCTCAACCGGAAGACGTTGCTTACTCTTATGAAGAGCTTTTAAAGGTTAGCCCTCGCTTTACAGTAGCTGCAGCTTTTGGTAACGTGCATGGTGTATACAAACCAGGTAACGTAAAATTACAACCGATCATCTTGCACAACTCACAGGAGTATATCAAGAAACATTATAACCTTACTGCTGAAAAACCGATCAATTTCGTGTTCCACGGTGGATCTGGTTCAAGCCAGGAAGAAATCCGCGAAGCTATCTCTTACGGTGCTATCAAAATGAATATCGATACAGATATGCAATGGGCATTCTGGGAAGGTATTAAAAATTACTACCAGGGAAAAGAAGGTTACCTGCAATCGCAGATTGGTAACCCGGAAGGTGAAGATTCTCCGAACAAAAAATACTACGATCCGCGTGTATGGTTGCGCAAAGCTGAAGAAAACTTCGTTAAGCGTTTAACCGGTGCATTTGAGGATCTGAATTGTATCGATGTGAACAGCAAGCTGTAGTATAAATACAATTTTACAATGCAAACGCCTCAATATTTATTGGGGCGTTTGTTATTTTAACTAATTTCGAATCCAAATCTGAAAGCTCCATGTCAAAAGTAGAAGTAAAAAAAGTTGTCGATCCCGCTGAGTTGGAAAAGGTATTTGCGATACGCCGCGAAGTATTTGTTGGCGAACAAAACTGTCCGCCAGAATTGGAATGGGAGCATGAAGATGAGTCTACACACTTTTTAGCTACCGTTGACGGCGAACCCGCAGGTGCAGCACGCTGGCGCAAAACAGATAAAGGTTATAAACTGGAACGTTTTGCTGTATTGGGAAAATTCAGGGGGCATGGAGTAGGGCAGGCGCTGGTACAAACTGTTTTAGATGATCTGCCTGAGGATGCAACTTATGTATATATGCATGCCCAGATACAAGCGGTATCATTATATGAACGCTTCGGATTTGTTAAGACCGATCCGCAGTTTGAAGAGGCAGGTATTCAGCATTTTAAAATGGAAGGAGCTTGAGGTCGGAGGTCGGAAGGCCGAAGTCGAAATGAAATTAACCAAATACTCTTCCCGAATAATCCATCGCTTCCTGCAACTTATCTAAATTAAGCCCAAGGTCGATGTTTTGTTCCTGCAGGTAAGAAACCATATTCTCTGTAGCAATATTGCCTGTAAGCTCGTCTTTTGCCATTGGGCAGCCGCCATAGCCCTTTAATGCGGTATCGAATCGTTTGCAGCCGCTTTTGTAGGCTGCTTCTACTTTATGACTCCAGGTATCGGGGGTAGAGTGTAAATGAACGCCCCAGGTTGTTTCTTTAAAATTTCCCGATAGGGAAGAGTAAAGGCTTTCTATTTGCTCGGGTGCAGCTATGCCGATGGTATCTGCTAAAGAAATATATTCAACACCTTCGTCTACCAGTTTTTTTGCCCATCGCAGCACAATATCATTATGCCATTCATCACCATAAGGATTACCGAAGCCCATTGATAAGTAAACCAATAGTTTCTTGCTTTTGGTGTCGCACAACGCCTTAATACGCTTCACAATATCAAAAGCTTCGGCTATGCTGGTGTTGGCATTGCGTTGCTGGAAGGTTTCTGATATCGAGAACGGAAAACCCAGGTAGGTGATCTCTTCATGCTGTGCTGCTTCCTCAGCGCCCCTGTAATTGGCTATAATGGCTAATAACTTAGAGCTGGAGTTGCTTAGATCCAGTTTTTCCAGTACTTGTGCGGTATCCGCCATTTGCGGTATGGCTTTGGGCGAAACAAAACTGCCGAAGTCTATCGTGTCAAAACCAACTTGTAATAGCAAGTTTATGTACTCAGCCTTGATCTCTGTGGGGATAAAATGATGAATTCCCTGCATGGCATCCCTGGGGCATTCCGTGATCTGGATAGCTGAGGTCATGCGCCTAGAATTTCGTATTATAGATCATCGCCTTATGATCAATACTTTCTCTCAGCTCAGCAGTTAACGAGCTGATATATCTTTCAAAAGCATCGATCACTTTCCTGGAATCCTTTTTTATCGATCGCGAATCGCCATTGGTTGCCCGTAAATACACTTCATAAAGGCTCATTCTCAGGTTACCGGTTTCAGTCGGCCTGTAAAATGTCACGTTATGAATAGTATAACGATAGCGCTGTTTCCTCATATCAACAGTTACGGCAAACTGCACCGTAAACGGATCGATATTATCCGAGTAATTGCCGATTGTAAAAGGATTGGTGTTCAAATCCTGTGTGCTTGTAAATATCTCTTTCCCTTCCTGCTCATAACCATAAGTTTGCTGGAAGTTTTTAGCTGCCATAAATTGCAAGGTTCGGAGATAAATCAGGCTGACGCCTATGCCCGTATCAACTTTAACAGATTTCTGATAGTAAGCTGTATTGCCATCAATCTTTATCATCACCGAATCTCCCTGCGGCAAAGGCACTGCACCGTTCTTCCCCGCTTCATCCTGTGCATAGCCCATTAATGTAATAAACGTGAGGCCGATGCATAATAACAATGTTTTCATCATAAGGTGTATTTTGAGCTAATATAACAGGATATTTCTTATTCTTCATGAGTGACCAATTCCGCCTCATGCAAAGGGTCTTCCTTCACAAACTTCCGGATGATCAGCCTTGAACCGCCATTATAAGTAAGATAATTGCCTACCCAGCTAACAAACACAATTGCTTTATTCCTGAATCCTAAAAGCGAGATCAGGTGAACAAACATCCACACCACCCAGGCAAAAAATCCCTGGAATTTAACTTTACCAAGATCAGCCACCGCTTTATTACGGCCTATTGTAGCCAATGAACCTTTGTCAAAATATTTAAATGGCTTAGTTGCTTCGCCTTTTATCATGTGGAGAATATTCTCACCTGTGGCTTTACCCATCTGTATAGCTACCTGTGCCACGCCGGGATGACCTTTAGGTGTATCCTTAGTGATCATAGCGGCAACGTCGCCTATAGCAAATACATTGCTAAATCCTTCAACACGGCATATGCTATCGGTTTTTATACGATTGCCTCGCTGTATAATATCTTTATCGATGCCATCCAGCACGTTTCCCATAACACCAGCCGACCAGATCACGTTTTTGGTCTTGATTTTTTTACCGCCTTCAAAAGTGATCACTTCGCCGTCGTAATTGTCAACCTTTGCATTCAGCATTACTTCGACGCCCATTTTGGTTAGAAAATCTTTTGCAGCTTCAGAAGCTTCTTCTGACATGGCACCCAATACCCTCGGCATAAAATCGGCCAGGTAAACCTTCATTTCATCTTTATTAAGCTCAGGATAGTCTTTGCAAAGAATGTTATTTCTGAGTTCAGCTAAAGCACCCGCAAGTTCAACACCTGTCGGACCTGCACCCACTAATACGAAACTCAAATAAGGCTCACGTTCGTCGGGTGTAGTCTTTAATACGGCTTCTTCCAGGTGTTGCAATATCATGTAACGCAGGTTCAATGCTTCCGGAACTGATTTCATCGGCATAGCATGATGCTCGATATCATTATTACCAAAGAAGTTTGTTGTCGAACCAGTAGCAATCACTAAATAGTCGTATTTGATCTCACCAATGGAGGTATCGATAGTATTCCTTTCAGGATTTATGCCGGATACCTCAGCTACCCTGAAACGAAAGTTTTTTTGGTTATCAAAGTTTTTGCGGAGAGAGAAGGCTATAGAACCTGCCTCGAGGCTACCGGTTGCAACCTGGTACAGTAAAGGTTGAAATGTGTGATAGTTGTGCTTATCGAGCATTAACACCTCTACAGGTTCATTTGCTAAGGCCTTTGCTACCTCAAGGCCACCGAAGCCGCCGCCTACTATCACTACCAAAGGAAACCGGGATGAGTTTGTTGTTTCCATAATAATATATTTTAGAAGAGTATATATTATTATAAACAAAAAAGACTCCAAATGTTATTTTGGAGCCTTTTTAAGTATTTATATGACTTTATTTCAGGTCTTTTTTGCCAAAATCTACGATGATCGGAGTAGCGATACAGATAGAAGAGTAAGTACCGAAACACACACCCACCAATAAGGCAAATGAGAAGCCGCGAATCACTTCACCACCGAAGATAAATAATATGATCAACACGAATAATACCGTCAAAGCAGTGATAATTGTACGGCTTAGCGTCTTATTGATCGCGTGATTGATCACTTCTTTAGGGTCATCAGCTTTTGAATGATGCAGGCTCAGGAATTCGCGGATACGGTCGAATACCACCACCGTGTCATTGATCGAATAACCGATTACTGTCAATATGGCCGCAATAAACGACTGGTCGATATCCAGAAACGGTATAAAGTTTCTGAACAATGTAAAGAACGATAATACCATCAAGGCATCGTGTGCAGTTGCCACCATCGCACCCAAACTGAATTGCCATTTACGGAAACGCAGTAAGATATAAGCGGATATCATGATAATAGCAAAGGCAACGGTCCAGAAAGCTGAACGTTTAAGACCTTCTGCTATAGTAGCTTTAACCTTTTGGTATTGGGTTTTAGTCGGATCGTCAGTAACCTTGGTTGCCGGATTGGCATTTAAAGCATTGAACAATGTTTGCCTAACTTTAGCATCAGCAGTTGTTGTGTTTTCCTCGATCAGGTATTTGGTAGTAATGCTGATCTTGCTTGCTCCAAATGTTTTAACCTCACTGGCACCTAATACCTTGTCAATAGCAGCGTGTACCTGTTCGGTAGTCACGTTTTTATTGTCAAACTCCAGTACATAGTTACGCCCGCCGACGAAGTCCACACCGTAATTAAACCCTTGAGTAAACATAGATATAACACCAGCCAGGATAAATATGCCTGAAAATGCGTAGAATTTAAAACGGTTTTTAACGAACCCAAAATTGGCATTCTTGAAGGTGTGTGAGCTCCATGGGTTTGAGAATTTGATATCCCATCCTTTGGTGATCATCCATTCAAAAATGATTCGCGAGATCAATAATGAACAGAACAATGAAGTAACGATACCGATCATCAACACAACAGCGAAGCCTTTGATAGGACCGCTACCGAATGTGAACAGGATCAAACCAGTAATGAACGTACTGATGTTAGAGTCGAGGATTGACCATAGTGCGTGTTTAAAACCATCCGTAACGGCCAGTTTTATTGACTTGCCTAACAGCAACTCTTCACGTGCACGTTCGTAGATCAGTACGTTAGCATCAACCGATATACCGAGCGTTAACACGATACCTGCAACACCCGGCATAGTTAATACTGATCCTAAGCTGATAAGCACACCCATCAGGAAGAATACGTTGATCAATACCGCAACTACGGCTACAGTACCCGCACGGTTATAGTAAGCGATCATGAAGATCAATACTACCACGAAACCCATTACCGATGATAACAAACCTGCGTGTATAGCTTGCTGACCTAAAGTAGCACCTACTGTTGCTTCAGAAACGATCTGCGCAGGAGCAGGTAAACGACCAGCCTTCAATACGTTAGCTAAGTCTTTGGTGTCTTCCTGAGTAAAGTTGCCACCTGAGATAGATGAAATACCACCAGAAATTTTACCATTTACAGCAGGGGCCGAATATACATTGTCATCCAGAACGATGGCGATAGCTTTACCTTGTGCATTGGGGCTTGATGGAGCTGCTTCGCCAGTAATTTCTTCCCATTTCTGTGCTCCCTGGGGGTTCATATACATGGTTACTTCCCAACCGCCTTTGGTTTGGTCGATATCGCTTCTTGCGTCGTTTACAACGTCACCGGTAAGTACAGGGCCATTATCGGCACCTGCAAGCTTCATAGCGTACAATTCAAACGTTTTGGTATTCTCGCGTGGTTTTACACCCCACAGGAATTTGATATTCTGCGGCAACTGTGACTTTACGTCAGGGCTGTGCAGGTAAGCGTTAACTTTAGCAGTATCTTTTTGTGCAGCAAAACCTACAACCGGACCCGGTGCCAATTGCGGCTGGCCATTTGGGGTTTGATACATTGCAGGTGCTAAAACAGAGAACAAAGGGTTCTGGGTTGCAAACTGTGCCTTACTGGCCGACAGTGAAGTGTCTTTAGAAGCACTTTTGTTTACTTTATTTAACAATGAAAGACCAGCTTTAGAAGTATCTTTTTTGCTAGTTGAAGCAGTAGTGGCTGCTTTAGTTGTTGTATCTTTTGCAGCACTTTTGGCTTTCGCAGCAAGGAAACTATTGACATTGTTCAGTACGCCATAAGCTTCAGAGTTGTCATAAGTTTTGTAGAACTCCAGCTTTGCAGTTCCCTGTAACAGTTTACGAACACGGTCTGGCTCAGTAACACCAGGCAACTCGATCAATATCTGGTTACGGTCTTTTAAAAGTTGGATGTTTGGCTGAACTACACCGAACGCGTCAATACGGGTATTTAATACCGTGTAAGTTTGTTGAACTGCTACATCGGCCTGATCTTTCAGGAACGCTTCAACTTCATCGTTGGTTGAATTGAACTTTACGTGTTCCTTGTTCGCCTGTGTAGAGAACAAAGAAGCCAGTTTGCCATTTGGAGCTGCTTTTTCATACTCACTTACAAAAAGTGTGATGTAGTCGCTCTGGCTGGTTTTGGCGTCAACGTCGGCTTTATCCAAAGCCTGCGCCATAACAACGTCAGGGTTATTACCTGACAATGCCTTAACAAGGTCGCGCAGTGATACCTGCATGGTTACACTCATACCACCTTGTAAGTCGAGACCTAGCTGCAGCTCTTTAGTTACACAGTATTGATAAGTGTGTTTCAATATTGGATACACTGGCTGTGTCTCCATCGAGTCCAGGTACGCCCTTTCTTTTTTGGCATTGCCTTTGGCGTACGCTTTCGCATCATTCTCTACTTTATTTGCTACCCATGTAAATGACAGTTGGTATAAACATACCGCAGCCATAAGGAACGCAAAAAATTTAATAACCCCTTTACCTTGCATTGTAAATTAGAATATGTAATAAATTAGTCTATAAGCTTTTTAAACAAGACGGCAAATCTAATAAAATTTTATAACCATAGAATTTTATCTTCAAACAAATTATTGCATTAAGATGTTAAACGCGCTCGAGTGTGATGAATGAGTAAGCATACTTATGTTTTTCATCTGCCGGATGATCTTCCCGCGAAACTTCCTTCCATTCCATGTAATCAATTTCTGGGAAAAAAGTATCAGCATCAAAAGAGTGATGTATGATGGTTAGGTAAATGCGATCAGTTTTAGGCATGGCCAGTTTGTAGATCTCAGCGCCGCCTACAATAAATACTTCTTCTTCATTGGCGCAAAGTTCCAGGGCTTCATCAACAGATTTCACTACTTCGCATCCGGGAATAGTAATCTCCTGGCGTGTGATGATAATATTGCAGCGATTAGGTAACGGTTTGCCAACGGAGTCATAAGTCTTGCGACCCATAATAACGGTATGCCCGGAAGTGATCTGCTTAAAATGCTTCAGATCGGCAGGCATATGCCAAAGCAATTGATTGTCTTTGCCGATGGCGTAATTTTCAGAAATGGCGACTACTATAGTGACTGTCATTAATTTATTAGAATGGTTCATTGGTAGAGAGGTGTTGAAGCAATTCAGCATCCTCGGTAAGAACCTTGATTAAATTAGTAAAAAATTTGAGATCTTTTGAATCGCCTTTTGCGACGGCTTTCTCCAGGCTCAATATATCAGGGAAGAAATCTTTGATTTTATCGACATGCATACCAATGACCTAATGACTCAATAAACAATTATACCGCTACCGCTCCTTTAATATGCGGCCATGGGTCATAATTCTCCAAAGTAAAATCTTCAAACTTAAATTCGAAGATGTCTTTCACATCAGGATTGATCTTCATGGTCGGCAGCGGTCGAGGTTCGCGGCTTAACTGCAGATTGGCTTGCTCGATGTGGTTGTTGTATAAATGGGCATCGCCAAAAGTATGAATGAAATCGCCGGGCTGCAGATCGCATACCTGGGCCATCATCATCGTGAGTAATGCGTAAGAAGCGATGTTAAAAGGAACACCTAAAAATATATCCGCACTGCGCTGATACAGTTGGCACGACAATTTTCCGTCCGCCACATAAAATTGAAACAGGCTGTGGCATGGCGGCAAAGCCATATTTTCCACTTCAGCAACATTCCAGGCCGAAACAATGATGCGGCGTGAGTCAGGGTTCTTTTTGATCGTGTTCACCACCTGGGTGATCTGGTCAATATGCCCGCCATCTGGTTTAGGCCACGAGCGCCATTGGTGACCATATACCGGGCCAAGGTTGCCCTGCTCATCGGCCCATTCGTCCCATATCCGCACGCCATTCTCTTTCAGGTAGGCAATATTGGTATCGCCCTTCAAAAACCATATCAGCTCATGTATGATCGATTTAAGGTGCAGTTTCTTGGTCGTCACCAGCGGAAAGCCCTCCTGCAGGTTAAACCGCATCTGGTAGCCAAATACGCTAAGGGTACCGGTTCCGGTACGATCATGCTTTTGGGTACCGGTCTCCAAAACATGCTTCATCAAATCGAGGTACTGTTTCATTTTGGTTGTATTGGTTGTAGCAGTTGTAAAGGTTGTATTAGTTGTTTGATTGCATTGACTTTTAAAACCAATACAACTAATACAACGAATTCAACCAATCCTCAACTAATTTCCAACCACAAATAAAAATAATCTAATTTTGGTATCCTAAGGATGTTCAAAAATACATCCGATGTTAATCAATCTGAATGATCGTATTTCCAAGCGCCAAGATCAATATCGGCATCAACATAACCGGTCGCCGGTCGGATGGCTATCATAATATCGAAACGGTTTTTTATCCTCTAACCATTTACGACGCTTTAGAGGCCTTACCAGGTGATGAGCTGACCTTCCACTCATCCGGACTGGATATCCCCGGCAGAATCGAGGATAATCTGTGCGTTAAAGGTTATCACCTGATGAGCCGGGATCATGATCTACCCCCGGTAAACATTCACCTGCTAAAACATATCCCGATAGGGGCGGGGCTTGGCGGTGGCTCGGCTAATGCTGCTTTCTTCATTAAATTGATCAATAATTTATTTGACCTTAAGCTTTCCATTGAGCAAATGCTGGACTATGCCCGGCAGTTGGGCGCGGACTGCGCCTTCTTCATCGAAAATAAGCCCGTATTTGCTTTCGAAAAAGGCGACAGGTTCGAAGATATCCAATTGGACCTTTCAGGCTACCATATAGCCCTTGTAATGCCTCCTGCGCATGTGTCTACTGCCGAGGCCTACAGGGGTGTGAAACCCGCACCGGTAAAAGAATCTTTGAGAGAGTTGATCAACCTTCCGGTTGAAGAATGGAAGCATCATATCAAAAATGATTTCGAGGATTCGGTATTCAAGAATCACCCGGTGATTAGAGGAGTGAAAGCTGCACTCTACGAAGCCGGTGCCATCTACGCCAGCATGAGCGGCAGCGGAGCATCTGTGTTTGGCATATTCAGCAATAAACCTGATCTGTCAGCATTGGAAAAGACAAACCAGGTTTTTCATTAATTCGGATTTCGGATCTTCGATTTCGGATTTAAAAATCGGAATAACAAAATTCCGAAATCCCAAGTCCGAATTCCAAAATCAAGCAAGTCCCGCATCCTCCGCAACTCCACGATCAAACGCTTCCACACAGTCGCGTTCGCCCCAGCCCTTGGCTACGGCCGTGAGCATACGGTTTAGTAATGCTGAACCGATAGGCATCGGCGTGTTACTTTGCTGAGCGAGATCAAAAGCAAGGCTGACATCTTTGTAACCCAACTTCGCTTTAAACCTGACAGGTTCGTAAGTTTTATTTGCGATGAGTTTGCCATAGTTTTGATAAATGGGTGCATTGAATAAAGTCGAGCCGAAGAAGTCAGCTACCTGTGCACGGTCCAGTCCCTGTTTCTCTGATAGGGTGAATGCTTCGGCCATCATTTCCACAGAAGCGAAGATCATAAAGTTGCCTACTATCTTCACTACGTTGGCACCGCCAATGCTCTCGCCGAAATCTATTACACCTTGCCCTAATGCATCGAGAATCGGCTGTACGGTTGCTTTTGTTTCCTTGTCCCCGGATACGCAAATCCAGAGACGTTTAGCCGCGGCCGCTTCGGGCCTTCCGAACACGGGCGAAGCAAGGTATTTACTACCCGCTTTTTGATGCGCTGCGGCCATCTTTTCTGACGCGTCAGGGGAGATGGTACTCATCGAAATATGAATGCCCCCCTGCTGTAAAGTTTGCAGTATTCCGTCCTTGCCAATCACCGTTTCTGTGACTACTTCATCGTCCGAAAGCATGGTGATTACCACAGGTACATTTGCGGCCGCTTCGGCAGGTGTTTTGCACCTGGTGATGGCAGATTGTTCCAGCTCATCTGCCTTATCCGCACTGCGGTTATAAACCTGTAAATGATAGCCTGCGGCGATGAGATTTCTGGCCATTTCAAGGCCCATGTTTCCGAGGCCAATAAATCCTAGTTTGTTTTCCATAGTTTAACTTATATAATCTCTGTCTTCCTGACTTAGTGTATCAGGCTTTGGTTTTTGTTCTTCCGGTTCTTCGTCACGGCCTGGGACATATTTTGGTCGGCCCGGGCGGCCAACCAGCACACCAACGATAAACGAAACAACGGCCACTGCCAGCAGCATGACCAGTTTGGAAACGTAGAAGGTGGCGAACAAAAAATTGAAGGGAACCTCTTTTGTGTTTTGCATCACCACTACCGTGAGCAGCACGGTTACGAAGATGATGAACATCGTTTTTATTCTCATGACGATCTCGATTTTAACAGATGTGAAATGGATGTGGTTTTTGGGAGCACGAAAAATTCACGCCGAACTTTCGCTCCTTTTATAAATCTACAAAAAGGGTAGAGGTATCACAAATCAGCAAATTCATAGGCTCCTTTTTTACAAAAAATCAAAAGTCAAAAAATTAAAGAAAGGAGCACTTTTTAAGACCGAAATATTCTTCTCTATTTTTTGGTCGAAAGTGGGAGAGGTGTTCTGGTCGGATCGCAATCGCCTGAAAAATCAGGCCACGTTCCTGGTCGGTTTCTTGTCGAAAATTCCAGGGAAAATTGAGAGAATTTCGTCGTGCGAAAATCTGCTCTGTATACAAATCGAGATAGACGTCTATTTTTTTGAAACTCTCATTTTTCAATTCGATACACACTTAAGGAAAATGATCATTGAATTTCCATGATGAAGTTTTTTGTTAATTAATACTATATAAATATTTGATTATAAATTTTATATACTATTTAATTAGCGCCAATAAATAAAAATACTAAAAATATTAGCTTTTGAAAGATTTTCATTTTTTATTTTGTTAAATAAACGTTTTATATAAATAAAATAAATATTTGATTATTAAATTATTAATAATTTTACATGTAATATAAATTGAAAATTTAATTTGATTTTTGACATGGGTTTCCGCTCAAAAATACCTTGTTGGGCAACGCGAATTAATTACACTAAGTGAAAAATGAATTTTGCGCCTGAACGAACGAAATGGATTTTGCCGGCCTCGGCGATGGTAATTTTTTTGAATCGTTTGTAGGGCTTTAAAATGCGTTTTAGGGGCATCGACTTTGAGTGCTTTGTCAGCCTTAAAGACGGAGAATTTGCGATAGATTTTAAGGATTGATCCTGGAAATTGGAGGGAAAATAGAAATGCGGCGGTTATCCGTTTCTTCTCTTCGCCACCTGCTTTTGGGCGACCGGAAAGAGAAAGATTGTCGACAAAATAATGATGGCGCCGACCCAGAAACCCATGGTCATTTTGTTCATGTCACCGAAAAATAGGAAGGACATGATGATGCCGTATACTGGCTCCAGGTTGGTGATAAGCGCTACCCGGAAGGCAGAAAGTTCGCGCATTACAGACACTCCGGCGACATACGCAAGAGAAGTGCAGATGGTGCCGAGCAGCAAAAGATAGCCAATATCTGCACGGCCCAGGATCATCGATTTGTTGAATCCACTGGTCGCCGCAAGAAAGATCGAGATCCAAAAGAACGCTCCCGATAGCTCATAAAATGCGATCACCGGGGCTTCATATTTCTGTACTTGCCGTGAGTTGATGATGGAGAAAAGACTTGCACAGACAGCACTTGCAAGTCCTGCTATGATGCCCTTAGTGTATTGTGTCTCGAATTTGAAGATAATGAGGATACCCAGTATGATCAAAATACCGGCTATGATTTCAAGCTTTGATATTCGCTTTTTGTTGATCAGCGGCTCGAAAATTGCAGTGAATAAAGTGATGGACGAGAGGCATACCAGGCTCACTGAAACGGTGGATAATTTGATAGAAAGGAAGAACAAAATCCAGTGCCCGCCCACTATCGCGCCGGTAAAAATCAACTTAAAAAAGGTGCTTGTATTTACCCTAAAAGTGGTTTTATTAAAGTTAAAATAAAGGAACAAAGTGACCGATGCAATGAGCACTCTATACCATACTAATTGCACTGCAGAGATGGAAATCAGCTCGCCTAAAATGCCGGTAAAGCCCCAGATAAAAACCGTAAAATGAAGTATTATCAGGTTTTTATTTAGCTGCGCTGGTGCTTCTTTTCCGGTCATTATTTAGGCGCTTTTACAAGCAGATAGTAGCCTAATAAGAAGAATAAAAGGTTCGGCATGAATACTGAAATCAGTGGTGGAGCGCCCCCTTTTACAGAGAAAACCAATGCAAAACGCTCTACAATAATATAGGTAAAACATAGAATAATGCCTATTCCGAGCGGTAATCCGACCCCGCCGCGCACTTTCCTGGACGACATAGAAACGCCGATTAAAGTGAGTACGTACGTAGATAAAGGGTACACAAAACGGTGGTATTTCTCGAACTGCATGTCTAATAACTCACCTGTTCCACGCAATTGTGCCTTCTCAATATTCTTATTCAGGACGCTCATTGACATGGCGCTGTACTGGTTATCCTTTATTTCAAAGTCCTCCGGGCGCATATCCAGCACCGTATCTTTTGATCCACCATGCCAAATCATGTTCTCTTTTAAGCCATTAATTTGCCTGTCAGAGTACGCTTTCATGGTCCAAACGCGCTTCACAGAGTCATAAACTACGTTGCTGGCAACGATTTTACGGGTCATCACATCGCCGTTAAACTTCTCTAATATGAACTGATAGCCTGTTTTTGAAGCCGGGTCAAATGACCGTACGAATATGAAAGTATTCTTATCCAGCTGCATATGAACCTCATTTTTCGTAGGGTCACTATCGCTGAAATGCGTAGCCTCAAAGTCCACTTTGAGGCGATTGGTATAAGGAATCAGGTATACGTTCGCAAAAAATGATATGATAAAAAGCAGTGAAGCAGCGATAAAATAAGGCCGCAGAAAGCGATTAAAACTGGCTTTTGATGTCAGTATAGGCACGATCTCTGTCTGGTTGGCCATCTTCGCCGTGAACAGGATTACCGCCAGGAAATTGATCAGCGGCGACAGGTAATTCAGGTAGAACGGAATAAATCCCGCATAATATTTAAAGGCAATATCATGAAAGGTACTTTGCTTTTTCAGGAAGTTATCCAAATGTTCAGACACGTCGAAAACCACCATCACCACCGAAAAAATGGCCAGCGTGAATATGAATGTGCCCAGGTACTTTCGGATGATGTACCTGTCAATAACCTTCAGATATTTTCTTAAAAAGCTTCTCATTTATAATCGTTGGCCCAGGCGGTTTACCATCATGTTTTTCCAATTGTAAAACTCGCCCGAGATTATCTTTTCACGTGATTCCTTTACCAACCACAGGTAAAAGTGCAGGTTGTGTAAGGTAGCTATCTGCGCTCCCAAAATCTCGCCCGAGTGTATCAGATGCCGAAGATAAGCTTTTGTATAGTTTCTGTCTGTAAACAGGTCGCTATCAGCTTCAATCGGACTAAAATCATTCTTCCACTTCTCGTTTTTGATATTGATAATGCCCTCTTTGGTAAAAAGCATGCCGTTGCGGGCATTGCGCGTAGGCATTACACAATCAAACATATCAATACCCAAGGCAATATTTTCCAATATATTAATAGGTGTACCCACACCCATCAGATAACGCGGTTTTTGCTGTGGTAATATATTGCAAACCAATTCGGTCATGGCATACATTTCCTCGGCTGGTTCTCCAACGGATAAACCGCCTATAGCATTGCCCTCACGCTCAAAAGAAGCAATAACTTCTGCAGATTTGGTCCTCAGATCCTTGTAAACTGAGCCCTGCACTATAGGGAACAAAGTCTGACTATATCCATATTTCGGCTCTGTACTATCAAACCTATCACAGCAGCGTTTAAGCCAGCGATGCGTCATTTCGATAGACTTTCGCGCGTAACCATATTCGCACGGATAAGGCGTACATTCATCAAAAGCCATAATAATATCGGCCCCAATAGTGCGCTGCGTATCCATCACATTCTCAGGTGTAAACAGGTGTTTCGAGCCATCAATATGTGAACGAAACGTAACACCTTCCTCTTTTATTTTACGCACTTCGGTAAGCGAATAAACCTGGTAACCGCCACTGTCAGTCAAAATAGGCATGTCCCAGCCATTAAATTTATGCAGACCACCGGCTTTTTCAAGCGTATCCAGTCCTGGTCTTAAGTATAAATGATAGGTATTGCCCAGTATGATCTGGGCCTTTATATCGTCCTTCAACTCATGTTGATGAACGGCTTTTACGGTGCCTGCAGTGCCTACAGGCATAAATATTGGTGTTTGTATAGTGCCGTGATCAGTGGTGATTTCGCCTGCGCGAGCCTTCGATAACGGGTCTTGTGCTGTTAAACTAAATTTCATTTCGAGGCTGCAAAATTAGTCATTTATGTTTGATTTGAAGTTGGTTGCAGTAGTTGTAAATGTTGTAAAGGTTGAAATAGATTAAATTTCATTATTCTAACTTCTGCAACCACTCCAACCTCTACAACTTCTCTAACTTCTCCCAACCTCCCCCAATTTTTCCACAATACGGGCTTTCAACCCAAAACTTATCCACCTTATATAATACAATCGCGGTTTTTTTACAATTTTACCCTATATATAATATATTGACCCGATATTGGAAACCTATTTACCCGACGCGCTTTTCATACTTTTAACTTTCTGCTTTATAGTTCAGCTGTTTTACCTTATATATTATCATAACAGACTGAGGACATATAAACCGGCTGATGAATTAATAAGGTCTACGCTTCCTATTTCGGTGATCATCAGCGCCCGTAACGAGGCTGAGAAACTACCGGAAAACCTGCCTTTTATCCTCGAACAGAACTATCCTGATTTTGAAGTGGTTGTGGTAAATGATTGCTCCGTGGATGATTCAGAACTTGTTTTAAAGGAACTGAGCGCTAAATATCCTCGTTTGAAAGTAGTTACCGTTACCGAGAACGACCGCCATAAAACAGGCAAAAAATTCGCCCTGACCATGGGCATCAAAGCATCCAAAAATGAGCATTTATTGTTTACGGATGCAGACTGCAAACCAGCTTCAGACGAGTGGATCACCCGTATGGCGGCCAATTTTACAGGCGATACGGAGATCGTCCTGGGTTATTCTCCTTATTATAAAACCAAGGGTTTCCTCAATGCATTTATTCGCTTCGAGACTACAAAAACCGCTATTAGCTATCTATCCACAGCGCTGTCGGGTCATCCATATATGGGCATAGGCCGTAATTTAGCTTATACTAAAACATTATTTTTCAGGAACAAGGGCTTTGGATCGCATATGCATATCATGTCCGGCGATGATGATCTGTTCGTAAATCAAAATGCTACGGCTGAAAATACGACGATTGAAATTCACCCCGATGCCTTTACTTTTAGTCCGCCTAAAAACACTTTTGCCAGTTATTTTGTTCAGAAGAGGAGGCACATGGGCGTAGGGAAAATGTATAAGAATAATCACCGCCGTATGCTGAGTTCTGATGCGGTAACAGGCTTTTTCTTCTACATATTGCTTATATTATCTCTCGTGCTGGATTATGATCCGCTGCCTGCTTTGGGGTTGTTCCTTTTCCGGCTTATTGCGCAGTTAGTTGTATATTCAAGGGTGTACCCTAAACTGGATGTGAAGAACTTATTGTGGTATTTACCATTTTTCGACCTTGTTTATTACGTTTATTTAAATATTTTTGGATTGATAGGTACTTTTATAAAAACTACACAGTGGAAGTAAACGCAAATTTTACCGAAAACGCAAAGAACGATTTTCACCTGGTTGTGAAAGCTCGCGAGGGAAATCAAAAAGCTTATGCCGACCTGATGCACAGGTATAAGGATTCCATCTATTTTATGGCGCTTAAAATGGTGAACAACAAGGAGGACGCTATGGACCTCACGGTTGAAACCTTTGCTAAGGCGTTTGAAAAGCTGGAAAAATATCAGCCTGATTATGCATTCAGCACCTGGCTGTTCCGTGTAGCAACTAATAACTGTATCGACTTTATCCGCAAAAAAAAGTTGAACACGATGTCCATCCACGGAATGGTGGATGATGACGGGGAAGAAAAAACGCTGCAAATCAAGGCTGATGTACTCAACCCCGAAGAGACCTCTATCAAGAAACAGCAAACACAGGAGTTGAAAGTACTGATTGAAAGTTTACCTGCACGTTACCGCAACCTGATCACCCTGAGGTATTTTGATGAATTGTCATACGAAGAAATAGCGCAACAGCTTGACCTGCCTTTAGGTACAGTTAAAGCACAGCTGTTCAGGGCAAGATACCTGCTGGGTAATATCATTAACCGTTTTAACAGGGATGACATCTGATATCATACTCAAATATTTCCCTGATCTAAGCCCTGCACAACAGCAACAATACCAGCAACTGCCCGAACTATACAACTTCTGGAACAACCAGATCAACGTTATATCCCGGAAAGATATTGAATCTTTATTGGAACGGCATGTATTGCACTCATTGGGTATAGCCAAAGTAATGTCCTTTTTGCCCGGTGAAACGGTATTGGATGTGGGTACTGGAGGCGGTTTCCCGGGTTTGCCACTAGCCGTTATGTTTCCGGAAACTCAATTCTTTTTGGTTGATTCTATCGGGAAGAAGATAAAGGTTGTTAATGAAGTAGCTAAAGCAATCGGTCTGAAGAATCTGAAAGCTGAGCATATAAGGGCTGAGCAAACTCCTGGAAAATTCGATTTTGTAGTTTCCCGCGCGGTAACTCAATTGAAAGATTTCTACCCCTGGGTAAAAGACAAATTCAATAAAGAATCAAAAAATCAATTGCCGAACGGCATATTATATCTAAAAGGCGGTGATCTTTCCCAGGAGATCGCTGAATCGAAACTTGCAGTAAAGCAGTATCATTTGAAGGATTATTTCACAGAGGAGTTCTTCGAAACCAAGCAGGTGATATACATAGTTGGAAAATAAATCAATGTCATTTCGATGAGCGTGTTGGCTAGGTGTGATGGGAGCGAAGAGAAATCTTATAAAAGCGGCTTACAGACCTCGCAAGGCGTATAAGATTTCTCCTCACCCGACCGCTCTTGTCCTATCCTGTTCGTCGAAATGACAATTTTTTATTAAGTCATCTGATTAATTTTTACCTGTCTTTGTGGTGTCCTTCTTTTTCTTTTTAAAAAGGTTTAAGGGATTTGGCGGTGGTGGTGGCCCTGCCGGTTGTGCAGATGGTCCTGACGGTGTCGACGGAGTAGTCGTTGTAGCTGCCTTCTCATCATTCTTTTTGGTGGAAGTAGTGTCCTTTTTATGCTTTTTGAAAGGGTTGATCTTCTTCAACAGTTCATCAGGTGGCGGTGGTGGCGGCGGTCCGCCCGGAGGTGGTGATGGTTGGCTTTGCGCAAATGCATGCGTTGAAACGCAAAGAAAAGCCATAAATAAAGGAACTATAAGCAGGTATTTTAGCTTTGCCGAATGACCTTTGCTGTTTTTGATGTTCTTCATCATACCTCTTGGTTTTAAGATGATTGTTTGTTGGATGCAAATTATTAAAAAATTAATCTGGAGAGCTACATTTTGCAAAGCTTTTATATTAAATTTTTATGCTGAATAAATTGCTAAAAATTTGAGCAATTATAACTTTTTTGTAACTTCATGGCCTGATACCTGAACTTTAAAATATGTCCTTACTTCACCGTATTGCTTTAACTTTTATAAAAAATATTGGTCCTGCCATTGCCAAATCCATGCTTTTTCACTTTGGTGATGAGGAGCAGGTGTTTAAAGCACCCAAAGCAAAATTAACCCAGGTACCGGGTATAGGCGAGAAAAGATACGTCGACATCAATTTTAAAGCAGCACTTGAACGTGCAGAAGAAGAGCTCAATTATATTGAGAAGAATAACATTAAGCCCATCTTTTATACAGATCCGGAATACCCTAAACGTTTAAAGAATTGTATCGATAGCCCGATACTATTATATGGTAAAGGTGATTTTAACCTTAATCCACGTCATGTTGTAAGCATTGTGGGCACCCGCAGAGCAACAGATTATGGCAAGCAGCTCTGTAAGCAGTTGGTAGAAGAACTACAGCAATACAATGTTTTGATTGTGAGCGGACTTGCTTTAGGAATAGATACCTATGCTCATAAGGAATGCTTAAAGCAAGGCATACAAACTGTGGGAGTATTGGGCCACGGGTTTGATCGTATGTATCCGGCACAAAACCGTTCCTTGGCGGAAAAGATGCAGGAAAATGGTGGTGTATTAACCGAATATCCTTCTGGTACGATACCCGATCGCGAGAACTTCCCGCAACGAAATAGAATAGTAGCAGGTATGGCGGACGCGACTATCGTGGTTGAAGCCGGTATAAAAGGCGGCGCGTTAATTACTGCGGAGATTGCAAATTCTTACAATCGTGATGTTTACGCTTTTCCGGGAAGGATTGATGATGAATTTTCAGAAGGCTGTAACTTCCTGATACGCCATAACAAAGCCGGATTGCTAACCTGCGCTGCAGACCTGGCCTATTGTTTAGGCTGGGAAAAAATGGATGACGGCAGACCGGCAGTAGAACAATTATCCCTTCCTATGGATCTATCAAATGATGAACGGATCATTTTGGATATCATCCATCAGCATAAGTCAGCGCTCGCTATCGATGAATTGACGCTGAAAGTCAACATGCCTATGAGTCAGCTTGCTATGAACCTTCTCAATATGGAAATGCAGGGATTTATAAGATCGTTGCCGGGAAAAATGTATTGTATTAACTGAAAACACGATTGATGGATTTTAAGGATTATCCAGATTGATAATCATATTTCAATCTTTCAAATCTCTTAATCGTGTCAGTCTTCCTTCGGTGAGCTAAACCACTCCAAATGTCCGGAATCATAGGTTAATTCCTTCCAGGAATCAATATCAAACTTGATCAGTGCAGCAGCTCCGGGTGATACTTCACGTATCTGTCCGGTAAAGTAATGCACTAATTGCGCTATACCGGGGTTGTGGCCAACCAGGCCTATAAAATTATGATTGTCAGGAAATTCGCTGATCACATACAGCAGTGACTGTTGGCTTGCATCATAGATTCGCTGATCTTCTGTCGGTTTATGCAGACTTAAATGTTCTGAAAGTATATTGGCTGTGGCTAAAGTACGCAGCGAAGGACTGGTTATCAATATTTGAGGAGAGGCGCCGGCGCTTTCTATTCGCTCTGCCATAATGGTGGTATCCCGCATCCCGGAATGTTTAAGCGGTCTTTCAAAATCGCTGTAACTGTCATCGTGAACAGCTTTGGCATGGCGAACCAATAATAGTTTCTTCATATTGCTTTGGTTTAAGCTTTGTTAGCGAAATCTATAACAGTCTGTTCGGGGATATTGTTCATGCATTTGAAATGTCCAAGCGGACATTTTTCAAGACCGAACTTTGAGCATGGCCGGCAAGGCAGATTTATCCCGATCACTTCCGCATCGTTTACCATATAAGGCTGTACCCCAAGTAATTCCGGAACGGTACCACCCCAGATAGAAGCAATCGGCACGTCAAATGCTTCGGCGATGTGTGTTAGCCCTGTATCAAACCCTAAAACCCGTTTCGCTTTCGAAACTAAATATACGGATTCGTCCAGTGAAGTAATACCACAGGCATTGTAAATATTTGACCCAATGGCGTTTGTAATAATATTTCCGTTTTCTTTTACGTCATTACCCCCAAGCAACAGGATAGGAGAATTGATCTCGCGACATATATTGATGATCTTCTCATTCGGCATGCGCTTGGTAAAGTGCGTGGCCCCAATTACAAAAGCTACAAAGCCTGACTGGTGTGACGTGGGCAATAATTTTGCGAGATCGTGTTCTGTTTTTATATAATAATCGATAGGCTTGCCATCGTTTTTAACACCCAAAAACTTAACCGTTTTCATATAGCGTTCCACCAGGTGTACGGGCGGAACAAGTTTAAGATTGAACTTAAGACTGAGCCACTTACGAATACGTTGTTTTTTATAAGAGGAAGATTTGATGCCTGTCCGCAGTTTGATCAGTGAAGTGCGGAGATTACTATGCAGATCGATCAGATAGTCATATTTTTCTGCTTTTATTTCTTCGATGGTCTCGGCTAAAGTCGGTTTTAATAAGAGCAGTTTATCCAGGTGCGGGTTATTATCGTAGATATATTTAAATGCTGGTTTCGTTAAAAAATGCACTTCGGCATCAGGTAATTGCGTTTTGAGGCATCGCACCACGGGCGTTGTGTAAATAATATCACCCATCGAGCTAAAGCGGATAACCAGTATCTTCATATTATTTGGTGATCTGTTCCCTGATCTTTTTGATGATGGATGTAGAAGAATATCCCTCCACAAAATCAATGGTTTTTACTTCGCCGCCGTTAGCCATTACCTCTTTAGCGCCCACAATATTTTCAATGGAGTAATCAGCGCCTTTTACCAAAATGTCAGGCATCAATGTGGTTATCACGTTAATCGGTGTATCTTCTTCAAAGACAACTATTGCGTCTACAAAAAATAGGGCAGCCAACAAAGCAGCGCGACTATTCTGATCGTTCACAGGCCTATCTTCGCCTTTTATTCTTTTTACTGAGCTATCTGAGTTTAAGCCGATCACCAGTTTATCACCCAGCTCCGCTGCCTTGGCCATATAGGTAATATGCCCGATATGCAGCAGATCAAAAACGCCATTTGTAAAAACTACTTTTTTGCCCTCGCTTTGCCATTGTGCGATGAACGCTTTAAGTGATTGTAAGTCACTTATTTTGTTGAGCAATGTTTTTTCAAGGTCGTTTCTCATCGGTTAAAACTCATCATCAACAGCTTTGCACAAAATATGACCGATCAGGATATGCATTTCCTGTATGCGGGCGGTAATATCTGATGGCACAATGATATTCAGATCGCACATCCCATTCATTTTGCCACCTTTTCGACCAGATAAGCCAAGGGTTTTGCACTGCAGTTTTTGTGCTGATTCAAAGGCTTTTAGTATGCCTTCACTGTTTCCGCTGGTGGATATACCGATAAACAGATCGCCCGGTTGCGCCAATGCTTCCACCTGGCGTGAGAATACAAACTGGTAGCCATAATCATTAGCTATAGAGGTTAAAGCTGACGTGTCGGTGGTGAGCGCAATCCCCGGCAAGCCCCGACGCTCCTTCACAAACCTTCCGCTCAATTCGGCTGCAATGTGCTGAGCATCAGCCGCACTGCCGCCGTTACCAGCTATCAAAACCTTCTTGCCTTCCTTCAGTGTGCTTACAATCACCTCACACGCTTTCTCAATATCCGCAGCAAGCGAATCAATCACTTTTTGTATCAATTGCTGATGATCGTTCAGTTCCTCAATAACCAGTTTATTCATTTTATGTTTCTTTGGTCAGTTGGCCTGACCGTTTGTTATATCTTCTAAAATTTCGTCAATAGTTGTTGTGGCGCTTCCTACCCGGCGTATTACAATGGCGGCCGCATGGTTTGCCAGTTCGCAGGAATCTTCAATAGTCATGCCTGAAGCCATGAAGTAGGCGATAGTCGCTAATACAGTGTCTCCTGCTCCGGTTACATCAAATACAGCAGTGGCTTTAACCGGTAATAGCTTATAAGCAAGCTCATCCAGAATAACCATACCTTCTTCTGACAACGTAACAATCAGGTAATCAACTCCCGTTTGCTTAAAGATCACTTTTGATGCTTTTTGCAGATCGTCGATATTCTTAATTCGTTCGGTTTTAGCAGCTTCAGCCAGTTCTTTACGATTAGGCTTGATAATAAATGCACCTTTATATTTCTCATAATTCAATCCTTTCGGATCGACGATCACTTTCTTTTCCTTGCTTTTGGCGAGTTTTATTAGTCTTTGGGTTAGGTCCTCAGAAAACAGGCCTTTGCCATAATCAGAAAATAACACGATATCAGCCTCATTGATATAATGATCCAATTGATTCACCAGTTCATCTTCCAGCTCGCTCAGAACAGGATCTGTAACTTCCCGGTCAACCCTTACCAGTTGATGACTACCTACTACAACGCGCGTTTTTACGGTTGTCGGCCGATTTCCATCTTTCAGTATTGCATCGGTTTCAATGCCTTCGCTTTCCAGAATCTCAATCAACCTTAGGCCATACGAGTCTTCACCGATCAATCCACCGAGTGTCACTTTTGCGCCTAATGCGACAAGATTTTGAGCCACATTTGCTGCACCACCCAATGTGGTCGATTCATTTTTTACATTGACGATCGGAACCGGAGCCTCAGGCGAAAGCCTGGTGGCATCGCCCCAGATATAATGGTCGATCATCAGGTCGCCGATGACGAGGATAGCAGGCGGATTTTGCTGTTGTTGTATGTGACGTACCTTATCTACTAGCATTTACCTGCTTTTTTGATTCGAACTCTTTTTTAATTTCTTCCAGGGAAAACGTATTTAGACACATTTCCTTATATAAACCGCCCTTTCGTGCAGCTAAAACACCGTAATGCATATCCGAAAAACCTTCCACACGGTGCGCATCAGGGTTGACAGATAGTTTAACACCCTTGTTCAATGCATATTGGTGCCAGCGCCAATCCAAATCGAGACGTAGCGGGTTTGCATTGATCTCAATAATCACATTGTTGGCCGCACAGGCATCGATTACCTTTTGATAATCAAATTCATAGCCTTTACGACTGAGTAACAGTCTCCCGGTCGGGTGCCCCAAAATAGTGGTGTAAGGATTTTCGACAGCTTTGATCAATCGTGTAGTTGCCTTCTCCTTGTCCATTTTCAGGTTGGAGTGAACTGAGGCCACAATAAAATCAAACCGCTGCAATATTTCATCCGGATAATCCAGCGAACCATCGTTTAAAATATCGGATTCGATCCCCTTGAAAATATGAAACTCGGTAATTTTTTTATTTAAATGGTCAATTTCTTCGTGTTGCTGTAACACCCGCTCGATACTTAAACCTTTGGCATAGAAGGCGCTTTTACTGTGATCGCATATCCCTAAATATTCCAGTTTCAGCTGATCGCGGCAATACAGCGCCATATCTTCCAGTGTATTCACGCCATCACTCCAGGTACTGTGATTGTGCAATGTGCCCTTTAAATCCTGGTAAGTTATCAACTCAGGCAATGCATTATTAGCAGCCTTTTCAATAAAAGTATCGCCTTCACGAAGTTCAGGCAGTATGTAAGCAAGGCCCGCTTTTTTATAGATCGCTTCTTCGCTGTCAGCTTGTTTAACATTATCGGATATTCGAGCCAAAACAGCCTGAACATGATCTTCAGCGCCGGTTTGTATGAATAATTCATTATGAAATGACAAGTTATTTACAACCGAAATAGTCACTAATAGACCATTTGCAGTTTCACCGCTAATAGTATGTTCATTAACCGATAAATTTTGCAGAATATCTGACTGAGTAAGTATTTCAACATCTGCTCTTACCTCAGATGAGCCAACAATGAAACTTAATTCATTAATGATCTCGCAGCAGCGGCTAAACTCTCCGGTATAACTTACACTTGAACTCGGAAGGACGCCCTGTAACTTTTGAAATAATTCCCCGGCAATAGCATCAACCTGAGCATAAAGGAATTTGCCATTGCTCGCCATCCTGAATTCGATGACTTTAACAATTTCTTCCTGTGTTTTTAACCCAAAACCTTTGGCTTCTATCAGGCGGTTTTCATTACAGGCGTAGTATAATTCACCTACAGTTTCAATACCCAATTCGTGCCAGATAATGCCGATCTTCTTAGGGCCGATGCCTTTGATTCCCAACATTTCTACAATGCCTTCCGGCGTAGCGGCAAGCAGATCGGTTAAGTCTGTGATAGCGCCTGTCTCCAATAGTTCCACTATTTTGGATGCTGTACTTTTCCCAACACCGTCAATCTTCTCCATCTCAGCAAGGCTTTTGCCTGCAATGCGATAGGGGAGTTTATCCACCTTAAATGCAGCATTGGCCAGCGACTTCACCTTGAACGGGTTCTCGTCGTGCAATTCCATCAGTTGCGACAGCAGGCGAAGCGTACGGGCAATGGGTTTGTTTTCCATAGGAGGTTTTCGGACGGTAAAAATACAAATAGTTCATAGATAATAGTTCATGGTTCATAGCGGAAAATCGCTTGTGAAGCGTTGTCGTCTATTTTTGGCTAAAGCCTCTTTGCTTTATCATTCTATCCGTCCCATAAATGGGGCGGCAATGAATTTTACTTTTTGTATTTATTTATTGCCGTTTGGCTTTAGCCAACGGATAAATTGTAATAGTTTTAATGGCTTTAGCCTAAAATCTATACGCCATGCATTTTAACGACCATTGATAAAAAAATACAAAAGCCATTCCTTTCGCAGAAATGGCTTTTGAAATAAATAGCTATGATCTATATACTATGATCTACTTAATCACAATATCATAAGGCATACGCATTTGCGGGGTGCGTGCCATTTGGGTGAGACCTTTTATTTGTTCGTAATAGCGATAATTGTCGCCCAATTCTGATTTTACAAAATGCGCTTTCATTTGGGCGCTGATATCTGTACCGAATTTATTGAATACACCTTTCTTTTGCTCAGGATATTCAATTAGTTTGAATTTTTTGATGTTGGCTTTTTTTGATGCTGACCAGATTGCGTCATTAATGTTGCCTAAACGGTCAACCAGCCCAAGTTTTACAGCTTGTTCGCCGGTCCACACGCGACCCTGACCGATACTGTTAATATAAGCCTGTGTTTTATGACGGCCTTCGGCAACTGCCTTAGTAAAATCATCATAACCATGGTTTACATTATTTTGCAGGATGGCCCTTTCTTCGGCTGAAAGCGGCCTGCTCATATCGCCCAGATCAGCATACTTTCCTGTCTTTACACCATCAAATGTGATCCCAAGCTTATCATTAAATAATTTTTGCAGGTTAGGAATGATCGCGAAAATACCAATAGAGCCGGTTATAGTGTTAGGTTCAGCAATGATTGAGTCTGCAGCGCATGAAATATAATAGCCACCGGATGCAGCCAAATCGCCCATAGATACGATGATCGGCTTAACTTTTTTAGTAAGCATTACCTCCCGCCAGATCACATCGGATGCCAGCGAACTGCCACCCGGCGAGTTTACACGAAAAACAACCGCTTTAACATTATCATCCAACCTTACCTTGCGCAACGCAGCCGAGATTTTTTCTGAACCTATGGTATTATCATCGCCCTCGCCACCATTGATCTCTCCTGAAGCATAAACAACGGCTATCTGGTTTTTGATAGCCTTCTTTGAATCATCATCATCTTTTGATGTGGTGGTGTTACCAGCTGCATAATCACCCATTTCAACCTTATGCAGATCTGTTTTTGAGCCCACCCCGGTGCGCTCCCGTAACTCGTCCAGCACTTCGTCTTTATATTTCAAGCCGTCAACCAACTTATATTTTAAGGCGTCTTCGGGGAGTTGTATCTTCAGATTGTTAGCAATATAAAATAGTGAGTCTTTGCTGATCTTACGGCTCTTGCCAATATTGGTGAGGAAATAGCTATATAATGAACCTAAATAGGAGTTTACCTGTTCCCGGTTGGCATCGCTCATTTTAGTCAGCACGTAAGGCTCAACTGCGCTTTTATAAGTGCCAACCTTAATTACCTGCGCTTCAATACCCAGTTTATCCAGGGCGCCTTTAAAGAATGTGATCTCCGAATTAAAGCCACTAAACTCAAACATGCCTTTAGGGTTAATGTAAACCTTATCGGCTACCGACGCCAGGTAATAAAAACCTTGTGTGTATACCTCAGAGTAAGCGATTACAAACTTGCCCGATTTCTTAAAATCGATCAGCGCGTCGCGCACTTCTTCGGTAGTTGCCTGTCCCGAAAGCATGTAGCTTTCATCCAGGAAAATGCCTTTGATATTTTTGTCGGTTTTTGCTCTCTTTATATTGGCGAGGATATCGTTCAGGCCTAAGTTTTTGTCACCATCGATGCCTAAAAAATCGAGCCCTGAAAGCGGGTTGTAGGGAGTGCGTTCGGGTATTTCTTTTGTAAATGCGATATGCAGAAAGGAGTCTGAATCAATTTCGACATGCTTATCTCCACTTGTTGCCGCCATTATTATTCCTACGATAATAACCAGAAATATCACACTACACAAAATAATCCCCACCACCGTGGCGAAAACAAATTTGAAGAATTGTTTCATTAAATATTATAAATCTTTTATCTATGCAAACTTAGCAATTCGATATCTATAATATTAAGAGCTTTATCTATAATATTTGTTACAACAATGATTAATGTTTTTTTGTTATTGGGGAGCAACCTTGGCAATCGGCAAGGCTATTTGCAGAAAGCCATCGACCTGATTGAGACTGAGTTAGGAACTGTAGCGAAAAAATCATCAATTTACGAAACCGAAGCGTGGGGTAAAACCGACGAGCCTAATTACCTGAACCAGGTAGTACAGGTTAATACAATGTTGTCAGCACGACAGATACTCGACAATATATTGCAGATCGAAACGAGGATGGGACGGGTGAGAGAGGAGAAGTGGGGATCGCGGATTATTGATATCGATATTTTGTTTTATAAGCAGGATATTATTAATGAACCGGGACTTATAGTTCCGCATCCTGAGTTGCACAACAGGCGTTTTACACTGGAACCATTAAGTGAAATTGCCCCTGATTTGGAGCATCCTATACTTAAAAAAAGTATTTTTCAACTTAAAATCGAACTTAAAGATAACTTGATCGTAAAAAAGTTATAATTTTGATTTAACACACTCAATATTTTCAACTGAACTTATAATAATATACAGCCTAAACATGCCGGATAACTCAGCACAGGATCTTGATTTGACATTTTTATACGAAATTGCTGATGGCAGCGACGAGTTTGTCGTTGAATCTATTGACATGTTACTACAGCAGGCCCCTGAAATGCTGAACAGCATCGATCAGGCATTACAATCAACTGATTGGCCTGCCGCTGCTGCATCTGCCCACAAACTGAAACCATCTATGGGCTTCTTTGGGATGCTTATTTCCCAGAACTTATTGCAGGAGGTAGAGTTGCTTTGTAAAGCAGGCGGACAGGAGCCAGACCAGATAAAAGAAAAATATTTCCAGGCGAAAGACCTGATCGAAACCAATCTTACTGCGCTTGCACGCATAAAAACCGAGAAAGAAGCCGGAATTTAAATTTTGTGGACAGTAAAGCTGTAGCTCTCCATGATCAGGTTAGCTAACAGGCTTTTGCAGGCTTGTTCTACTTTTGAATTAGCAATTTCTTCGTTTTCAGCTTCAATTTCGCTTTCCAGCACAGTGGGATCCGAAGCTTGGAATTCACGTGACTTGAAGTCGCGGCC
>JADMIO011545376.1_pt1 | contig 43266 bp, 37 predicted proteins | sample 8958161 | NCBI WGS metagenome assembly JADMIO01 (sample SAMN16585339, study PRJNA669376) | soil metagenome | isolation source: Crop rotation soil | place: USA: Cullars Rotation, Alabama | collected 2011
CGCGACAACTTGTCCACGTGGAATTCTAAGCTTAGGATCCCAATGTGCTGGAAAGAAACTGCCAGCAATGTTACAGCTGGTTATATTGCTGATGTTATTGCTAATGCCGATACCGTCAAAGCCTTTGGCCGAGAAAAATTTGAGCTAGCCAACTACCGTCACAAAGTCGGCGACTTTATGTTTAAAACTAAAGCGACTTGGACTTACCACAACCTAAAAATTGATACCATTGCCTCGCCGTTGTATGTTTTGGTTAATACCATTGGTTTAGCCATTGCCATTTATATTAGCGCTGGTGAAGCCCAGAGCTTACAGGTGGTCTTCATTACCTTTAGCTACTACGCGGCGATGACTCGGGTAATCTGGGAATTTAACGAAATATATCGCCGCATTGAAACGACCTTCAGCGATGCCGCTCAGTTTACTGAGTACTTGTTGGAACCAGCTAGGGTTACTGATATACCGCAAGCAATGATGCCCAAAATTACAGCCGGAGAAATTGAACTTAAAGATGTTACTTTTCGCTACAGCGACACTTCCGGTAGTCACTTATTTAAAGATTTCTGCTTAAAAATTGCCCCTGGTGAAAAAGTAGCATTAGTCGGCCACTCCGGTGGCGGTAAAACCACCATTACCAAATTGCTGCTGCGCTTTATGGACATTGAAAGCGGTCAGATATTAATTGATGGTCAGAATATCGCCGAGCTAAAACAAGCGGAATTTCGCCAGGCTATTGCTTATGTTCCTCAGGAACCAGCGATGTTTCACCGCAGCCTAACTGATAATATTCGCTATGGTCGTTTGCATGCTACGGAGACTGAAGTTAAAAATGTTGCTAAAATGGCTCACGCTGCGGAGTTTATCGAAAAGCTGCCAGAAGGTTACGATACTTTGGTTGGTGAACGAGGTGTTAAATTATCTGGCGGACAGCGACAGCGCATTGCTATTGCCAGGGCACTAATTAAAGACGCCCCGATACTAGTCCTAGATGAAGCCACTAGCGCTTTGGATTCCGAAAGCGAAAAATATATCCAAGATGCGCTCTGGAAATTGATGGAAGGCCGAACCGCTATAGCCATTGCCCACCGCTTAAGTACTATTCAGCGGATGGATAGAATCATTGTTTTGGATGAAGGCCGTATTGTCGAAGAAGGCAGCCACAAAGAACTACTAGAGACGGGCGGTATCTATGCTAAGCTATGGGCCCACCAATCCGGTGGCTTTTTAGAAGATTAACCACCCTTGAAGGACAACCTACGGTTTTCCTTCAACGCGCCTTTTGGAATAAATCCAAATTCAGCTAGAAGCTGAAACGGCGCTACTACCTTTCCCTAATTAAAACTCTACTCTTTTTTGTCGGCGGCCTGTTGGCCAGCAGCTTCGGCTTCGGCGCCTTCAGCGGCATTGCCTTCAGCTTTTTCACCCGCTTCAGTGCTCTCGCCTTCAGAAGCTTCTTCGCCTTCCTCGGCAGCTTCCTCGGCCATTTGAGCTTTGGTTTCAACGACGGTAGCAATGGGGTGATCAGCTTCGGTCAACACGGTAACGCCGGACGGTACTACCAAATCGGCTATTGTGATCTTATCATGTAGTTCGACCAATTTAGTGGCGTCGACTTTCAACTCATCAGGTAAGTCTTTAGGTAGCGCTTCTACTTGGACATGATCTAGTTGATGTAGGACCATCAAACCAACTTTTTCGGCCGGGATTTCACCTTCTAAGTGAATAGGAACTTCTGATTTAACGGCCTCGTCTTGGCGGATTGCCTGGAAAACAACGTGTTGCATCCGGCGTTTAGCTGGGTGGTAATGTACGTCTTTAATAAGCGCTAAAAAGTCTTGGTTAGCAACTTTGAGTTGCAGCGGGTGGTGCTTGCCGGCAGTAGCATAAATTTTTACTAACTCTTGCTCGGGTGCCATAACATGCACGGATTCCTGGCCATGATTATGAATAACGCCGGGCACCAAGCCGTCGGCTCGCAAACCGCCTAAACGCTTGCGTACAACTTCGCGTTCTTGTAGGATTACTGGTTCATCGGCACCAGACATATCTAAACTATCTCCATTGCTTTAAAAGCCATTATAACAGATAAGACTTCTTGCGCCAAGCTGTTACAATGAGGTAGATGTTTTTGAGTGTTGACCATATTATCCAAGTTGGCGGGCTGCTAGCCATTGCCGCTATCATTTTTGCCGAAACCGGACTATTGGTCGGTTTCTTCTTGCCCGGCGATACGCTGTTAATAGCCGCTGGTGTATTGGTCAGTAATGGTAAATTTCATTATCCGCTACCTGTTATCATTGCCGTAGCCACAATTGCCGCCATAGCTGGTTATCAAGTTGGTTACATTATTGGTGAGAGGGCCGGCCCCAGAGTTTTTAAGCGTAAGGGCGGTGTATTATTCAAAGAAGATTATCTTACACGTACCGAAGTATTTTTTAAAAAACACGGTGGTAAAACTATTTTGCTAGCCCGCTTCATTGCGGTGGTACGAACGATTATACCGCTGGTGGCTGGTATGGGCAAGATGGATACGCGCAAGTTTTGGTTTTATAACATCACAGGTGCCATTTTATGGACCACCAGCATTACTCTGGCGGCTTTCTGGGTTGGCAGCCACGTGCCCAACGTTGATAAGTATTTAATTTATCTAGTACTTTTGGCGATTATTTTAACTGGCGGTACCGTGTTAGTGGAATTAGTTAGAAGCGGCGCCAAACGTCACGAGCTTAAAGACGCCTTAAAGGAAGAGCTTGGTTACTTTTTTAAAAAAACTAAACCTACAAAATAGCTTTTAAGAATTGACCAGTGTAGCTTTTATTGTTTTTGGCTACCTGCTCTGGTGTGCCTTCGGCTATAACTTGGCCGCCGGCAGCGCCGCCGTCCGGGCCCATATCGATGATGTGATCGGCAGATTTTATAACATCCAAATTATGTTCGATAACTATCATGCTGTTGCCGGCATCAACCAAGGCATGTATTACATCTAGCAATTTAGCGACATCGGCCATATGAAGGCCGGTGGTTGGTTCATCCAATATATAAAGTGTGCGGCCAGTGGGCCGACGCGATAACTCGGTAGCCAGTTTTACTCGTTGGGCCTCGCCGCCACTTAACGTGGTAGCCGGCTGGCCCAGGGCTATATAGCCCAAGCCAACATCAACCAAGGTTTGAAGCTTGCGAGCAATGCTAGGAATATTGGCAAAAAACTCCAACGCCGTTTCGCAGGTCATGTCTAACACATCGCTGATGGTCTTACCTTTAAAGTGAATTTCTAAGGCTTCGCGGTTATAACGCTTACCATGACAAACTTCGCATGGCACATAAACGTCAGGCAAGAAATGCATTTCGATTTTTATAACCCCGTCGCCGGCACAATTTTCGCAGCGGCCGCCCTTAACATTAAAGCTAAAGCGTCCCGGTTGATAACCGCGCAATTTAGCCTCGGGAGTAGTGGCAAATAATTCGCGAATCGGCGTAAACACACCGGTATAAGTGGCCGGGTTAGACCGTGGCGTGCGGCCAATCGGCGACTGATCGATAACTATGGCTTTATCTAGGTTTTTAATGCCCTCAATGTCATCATGCCGCCCCGGTGTAGCGTTGGCCCGCATCAATCTGGCGCTAAGTTCCTTGGCCAAAATGTCATTTATCAAACTGGATTTACCCGAACCGGACACTCCACTCACCACTACTAGCTGCCCTAACGGTATTTTTACATCAATGTTCTTAAGATTATTTTCTCGGGCCCCTTTAATCTCCAGGCATTTATCATTGCCTGGGCGGCGCTTCTTAGGGGTTTCGATTAATTTATCGCCACGCAAAAACTGAGCGGTAATGCTGTTCTTCACCTTGGCCACTTCCTCTGGGGTGCCGGTGGCTACTACTTCCCCACCATGAATACCGGCGCCAGGACCGATATCGACTAAGAAATCGGCTGTTCTAATAGTTTCTTCGTCGTGCTCGACCACCACTACCGAGTTACCAATATCCCGTAGATGCTCCAGGGTGCCAAGTAAGCGTTTATTGTCGCGTTGGTGCAAGCCAATGCTTGGCTCGTCCAAAACATACAGTACGCCCTGCAGTCCCGAGCCAATTTGGGTGGCCAACCTAATACGCTGAGCCTCACCTCCAGACAAGCTAACGGCGCTACGCAGCAAAGTTAGGTAGTTTAGGCCAACATCCTGCAAAAATTTTAGGCGGGCATTAATTTCTTTTAGTATCTGGCTGGCTATTTGAGCTTGAGTAGCGTCTAGTTTGACGTTCTTAAAGAATTCTACCGCTTCATCAATACTAAGTTCGCAAATATCCATAATTGATTGGCCATCGACAGTAATGGCTAGTACTTCCGGCTTCAAGCGCTTGCCGCCGCACGCGTGGCAGGGTTTTTCCTGCATAAACCGTTCGATATCACGGCGAATAAAATCGCTCTCAGTCTCTTTATGTCTACGTTCCAAATTAGGAACCACACCTTCATAAGTAGTATTAAAGCTGCGGCCAAGACCTAATGATATGCGATAAGTCTCATTGCCGGTACCGTACATAATTTTATCGAGTTGGTCCTCGCTCAACTGACTGGTGGGTACATGCAGGGAAAAGCCGTAACGATCAGCCACTGCCTGCAATTTTTTGGTGTACCAGGTGTCGGTATTAATTCGGTTGTAGGGGCGAATAGCACCCTCGGCAATTGTTAGTCGACCGTTTGGGATTACCAATTCCGGGTCAACTTCTAAACGGCTGCCCAAACCGGTACAAACCGGACAAGCGCCGTGCGGGCTGTTAAAACTAAAAGTTCTAGGCTCTAGCTCTGGAATGGCTACGTCGGGGTGGTCAACACAGGCGTACTTTAATGAATAATAAGTATCTTTATTAGTGTCAGCGTTATTTACAGTTAGTAAACCGCTAGAGATATCGAAGGCTTGCTCCACACTTTGAGCCAAGCGGCTGCGACTATCTTCGTCATTAACTACCCGGTCAACAACAATATCGATATTGTGTTTGTAGTTCTTATCTAAAGTTGGGAATTCATCCAAGGCATATACTACACCGTCTACTCGCGCTCTAGCGTAACCCGCCCTCTGGTACTGTTCGGGAATATGCTCAAAGGCACCCTTTTTATCAATAACTACCGGGGATAGAATCATCAATCTAGCTTTAGCGTCAGTCTTTATTATTTGATCCATTACAACCGTGGTAGTTTGACGAGTTACCGGTTTGCCGCAGACTGGGCAATGCGGCGTGCCAGTTCGGGCGAACAATAGACGCAAATAATCATAGATTTCGGTAACCGTAGCCACCGTACTGCGGGGATTACGGCTGGTCGATTTCTGGTCGATACTAATGGCCGGACTTAAGCCGTCTATTTGATCCACATCAGGCTTTTCCATCAAACCCAAAAATTGCCGGGCATAGGCGCTTAAAGATTCCACGTAGCGACGCTGGCCTTCGGCATAGATAGTATCGAACGCCAAGGAAGACTTACCGGAACCCGATAGACCGGTAATAACCACTAATTTGCCGCGCGGGATCTCTAAAGAAATATTCTTTAAATTGTGTTCGCGGGCCCCCAAAACCCTAATAGAATCACTCATGCAGTCGAATGATTATACAGGTTTTTACCGACTTTTTCTAGAGCTAGCGGCCTTCTCGTTCTTGCTCGCGGGACTTTTTAGAAACCATTAATCCCTGCGTTACACGGCCCGATTTTTCTGTAACTCTTACTATGCGCCAGTATAAACCTGTTTCACTGCCAACTTCGGCTATTTCTTGCTTAAAGTGCTCGCCGTCTTCTGTAGTATGAAATTGGTCTTCTTCAATGTGTGGAGCACCCAAAAAGGCCTCTATTCCTTCTACTATTTCCTGAGCACCCTCGTCACTTAAATGTCGAGCCATTAGTCCTCTACGGCCAGGAGCAGCCTCCACCCGGCGACTTAGCTCGTCGTTTGATATGTAGGACTCGGAATCATCTCTATCTTTACTGATAAGAAATAGGGTTAGTGGTTCAATTTGTGAGGCATCAGTTTGATACTTCGCAATTCTTTCAATAGCTAGTTCATTGGCTGCTCTAATTAGTTCACGTTCATATTCGAATTTTTGCCTAAGCTCATCTGCCTTAGTCAATATAGAATCTGTAAGTTCCTGTATAGAAGAGCCAGGCCCGGATCTTTCTATCAATCTCGCAAGCGTATTTCTGGATGTACTTGTGGCTTCCAGTATCAAGCTTTTTAATTGGTCAGGATCATCCGGTTGCAGACCTAGAGTCTCAACATTTTCCTCTGGTTCCTCGGCTTCCAAACCCATTAGAGCTCCAGGATGATAATTATGACCAGACGAGCCTACTTCGTAACTTATTTCATGAGTAAGACCTCTTGGCGCGTGAGAATATCCATAATGAGTTGTTTCAGGTTCAATGTCAGATTCAGCGCCGCTAAGTTCTTCGGGCCGGTCTTTCTCTAAGATCTCAATAGCATATTCGAGTTCGCGCATTGTCTTTCGTACATGATCTAGATTCCATGCCTCTCTTTCTCCTCCGCCACCACCGGCAAGTCTACTTTGAGCACGGCTGAGGCCCTCGATTCGATTTCTGAGAATCTTTATGGCCGCCTCATAGCCTCTATTCTCTGCCTCTTTAATTGCCTCTTCTTGATCTATTTCTCCTTCAGGACTTTCTTGCCTAAGATCTCCCTCGACATTTTCTGGGAAATGTCTATTGAAATCATCTACTGCTTCCCTTAATTCATTAGGGTCTACTGGCTCGGTATCGTGACTAAGAGAGCGTGCCATTTTTTCTAGAAGATACATGATTTTTTCTACTGCCGCAGCACCCTCTGTTTCATTTACCAGATCTTCTGACTCTTCAAGAAAACTATCTCGTGCTTCACGAAGTAGTGTAGCTGTTCGCTGGCGCTGTTCGTCATGCAAGCTCAATCTTGCTGCTGCTTCATAACCACTTATTTCTCTTTCAAGGTTAAGTCGACCCGGTCTAGAGCCTTCAGCGGCTAAGCCGACTTGATCATCATCGTGTGCCATATTTTATCCTTTCGCTTACCTTTGCCAGACTATCGATTCTTGGCTTTCTGATTGCTGAGCAGGTTCGGCCGTAGGGGTAGCAGTAACTGGAGCAGTACTTGGCGTTACAACTTTACTGGGCTGTGGCATAACTGGTACCCACGGCTTATTTTGAACGGTTGGTACTTTGGGCAGACTTTGTAATTGCTGCAACCCCGGCGGGGTAGTCTGAGCTACTACCGGCTGGTCTGGAACGGCTGTAGTAGCCGATGACTGCCCCTGCAGTTCTGCCATGAAACGTTTGGCCAAATCTTCATGCGCCTGAGCTGTCTCTAATAAAGCTTCAATATCTTGCTGACGTTCTTGAGGACTAATACTCAAATCTGGCTCAGTTTGCTTGAACTGAATTACGCGGCGCAGGCGCTGAGCCTCGGCCATCAATTCATTAACCTCTTCGGGATCGATAGGCTCTGTCCGTTTAATAGGCTGAACAGTTGAAGTTAAGGTTGGTTGCTGCGGTTGGTCATTTTGCATAATTTTTATGTTTTAATTACTAACCTAATATTAACACCTGTGCCTAAGGTGTCAACACTCGTTTATTAAGCTTATGTTAAATAAAGTATTTGCTTTTTATGCAACTTAATAGTACAATCCAATTAAAAGTTACTCTTAAAGGTGTGAAAATGTTAGATTTCTTCATAATTTTGGGCCAAGTTCCCTTCACTCATTATGATCTGAGTTTTAATCAGATTGTATTTGGCGTGACCACCAGCAGTCTTATTTATTGGGCGGCTACTCACCGCCGCTTCCTCAGCCGCAAATGGCTGCATTTAAGACTTTGGTCTTACGTTGCCCGAATTCGTTTACAGCAACGTCACTTAGCCTAAATCTGGTATTATTGATTGCCCGTACAGGTTAAGTTCTTCTAATAAATAGCGTTGTTGATCTGTAAGATCAGGCCTTTTAGCTTGCTGCTCTAAATCGTTAAAATAACGGTTAGCTCGACTTTGATCATCACCCAGAACCAGTTTTTTAAACCTAAAATTATCCCACACAGTTCGTTCTTGGCTACTTAAACTTTTGGGATAATTTCTAGCCTTATAAAGCGGGAAGAGTAGCTTTAGCCGCTCATCCACGAAGGTTGGCTGCAATTTATTAATAGTTTCAGCGTCGACAGCTCTAATAGCACTCATGGCTGCTTTGTCAGCATCGGTTATAAAGCCATCGTAAAGCTGTTCGTCAACGGTTAGAATATCGGTCATCAACTTGGTTTGTTTTTTTGGCTTAGTGAGCTCATAGGCTTCTAGTAAACGTTTATCGAGATCTTTAGCTGCCTTTAATTTTTTAAAATTAGCCTCTATGTCATCCATAGAAAGTTGCAGCCTGTTAAGGCTGGTTTTATCTAAAACGTTCAGAGGAGCGATAGCTGGAGCTTTATTAAAGGCCATGGCTTTGACCGGAAAATATGGCGCATCCTTAGCAAAATCCCGCCAAAGCTTGGCCAGCTGAGCCGGTTTAAGTTTAATAAACGGCTCTGGGTCGATTCGCAGGTCGTACATTAGCGCGCCAGTGTCAGTCGATGCTACCATTACCGCTACAGTTGTCTTTTCGTACTGGCTGGGGTAGCGGCCGCTAGTATAAACCAGCGGTTGAGCATTAGTGACAAGCGGCGCTACGGCTTTTTTACCTCTGATCTTAAACAAGTAGTCAAAAATTTTTGGCTGTTTTGTTTTAATTAACTTAGCCAGATCAATAACCGCCAATATGTCGCTAAGCGCATCATGAACATTAGCGTGTTCTAGCTTATTAACAGCCGCTACCATCTCTAGCCGATTAGATGGTTTACCGTCGATATCAAATGGCCAATTTATGCCGTTCGGTCTAAGCGCTCGAGTCATACGTACCACGTCCAATAAATCCCATCGGCTGCAGCCGTCTTTCCAGTGCCATTCGTAAGAGTCGGCAAAATTACGCCACAGTGTGTAGCGCATAAATTCATCATCAAAACGGATGCTGTTATAACCAATAAATACGGTGTCCGGTAAAAAGACGTTTTTAACTAAATACTTAATAAACTCAGCTTCTGATATACCTTCAGTAATTGCTTGTTGCGGAGTAATACCGTGGACTAAAACAGCGCCTGGATCTGGTAAAACATCGGGAGAAAGTTTTATTAAAATATTGTCCGGTTTGCCTAGTGGTTTTAGGTCCATATCCGTACGTTGACCGGCAAACTGCATAATCCGGCTGGTACGCGGATTAAAGCCGCTGGTCTCTAAATCATAAAAATAGTAGGTCATCAACTTTCATTGTAGCGTTAATTAATTGCTTATGTTTTGTATAATTAAGCTAATGCTTAAGAGATGGGCTACAGTCTTATGATGCCTCAAATTTATGAGGCTATCGAAAAAGCGATTGCCGATGGCGTCCGACCGCAGTATTTGGCCGGCATGTTGATCTATAAAGGCTATCCGTCAGCGGTGGTTAATCAAGCTGTAAATGCCTGGCTACAATCCCACGGCCGCTTGCAGCAAAAAACCGACTTTAAAGACTGGCTTAAAAAGTACAAGGGCAAGGCTTTTGGTTCGATGATCATTATTGTGATCATAGGTGTTATTTGTTCTTCCATAACTCTACTAAAGCCATGGCCAACCAAAATTATGGTTGATTCGGCCTTTGGTAATATTCCGGCACCTGGATCGCTAAAACCCTATACCCATACGGCCGAGCTTATCCTGATCACCTCTTTAATGACGCTAGTTATTTTCCTGGTTGGCGCATTTTTTGAAGTAGTTCGTGATTTTACGGTTTTGAAGTTGGGCTTTAAACTCAACCGCGGTATTAAGTCTGAATCTTTCCGACACATCTTGCACTTGCCGCTTTACCATCAGGAACGGCTGGCTAAAGGCGACTATATTTACCGCCAAAATATTTTAACTAATAGTCTGTCAGATTTAGTGCTGGATACTACTTCGGAAATTGCTCAGTCGGTAATAATGATCCTGGGTATTTTGGTTATTATGCTTAAATTTAACGCCAAGCTAACACTTATTAGTGTCATCGTTATACCGTTTTTATTTTTGCTAATTAAAATTTTTGGGCCGTTACTGGGCAAATTGGCCACGGCGCTAACCCAGATAACTAGCGATACTTCGGCTGCGATCACCGAAGCCGTAGATAACGCCGAGACAGTCCAGTCATTTAACCTAGAGGGCAAGCAGCTAGCCAAAGCAAATAATTTATGGCAGCAAGCTTATAAAGTTAATCGCAAGGGCTTACTGCTTAGTCACCTTTATCGCTCCAGCAATAGCTTACTAATAATTTTGGGCACGTCGGCGGTTATGTACTTAGGCGGTACCGCCGCCCTGCACCAAGAGATGACATTAGGTCAGTTGCTTATCTTCATGACATATATGGGCTACCTGCTAGAGCCGGTAGAGACTTTAGCGGCCGAGATTGCCGCTCGTAATCAAAAAATTATTGATGTTAGCCGGGTTTATGAGGTGTTGAGTGATCACGAAGGTATAGAAGATCTTCGTAAAGAAGCCCATTTGCCGATTAGCCGCGGCCGGATTGAATTTCAAAACGTCAGTTATACCTATAACGATACCCAAGTATTAAATAGCGTTAACTTGATTGTTGAAGCTGGGCAAAAAGTTGGGGTGATTGGTCCTAGCGGCGGCGGTAAAAGCACCTTGCTTAAGCTGCTGCCGCTATTTATCGAGCCCGACCAGGGACGTATTTTAATTGATAATATCGATACCCAGACGGTTTCTCTAAGAGAGTTACGTCAAAATGTGGCCTGGATAAGTCAGACACCGCAGCTATTTAATGAAACTATTTTAGAAAATTTGCTGGATGGCGATGTGCATCGGCCGGTAAGCGAACAGGAGTTGGAGCGAGCTATAACAGTGGCTAACGTTAAGGAATTTACCGATCGCCTGCCAATGGGCCTGCAAACTACTGCCGGCGAAGGTGGTAACTCTTTAAGCGGTGGGCAACGCCAACGGGTAGCCATTGCCCGGGGTCTGATTAAAAACGCACCGGTAATTTGTATGGATGAGCCAACGGCGGCGCTAGATAGTAAAAGCGAAAACTTTATTCGCGATTCCATTGCCCAGCTAATTGAAAATAAAACAGTTATGATGGTCACCCACCGAAAGGCATTGCTAGACCGTATGGATGTTATTTATGTCATGGAAGACGGCCAATTAATTAACGTAGACGAATTGGGGGGCTTAACGGCTTACTTGCATAAAATCAATAACACCGAAGCCGAGAACTTTAAAGAAGCCGAGATTCGACGTCAGATGCAGGTTGAAGAGCAAGAAAAATTAACGGCTGAGCATCAACGCCTAGCAGCACTAGAGGCTGAAAATTATCGATTACAACAGATCGCCAGAGGCGAGCAGCCAGCCACCGAAGGCTCAATTTATATAGAACACTAAAGATATTGGTTAGACACCGCCGTGTCCAGCTCCAGCAAATGGATTGACCGAATGGGCAGCTTGCTGAACACCGTGCTGAATTGCGTGATTGGCTACATTACTGTCAAAAGCTGCAGCTACGGGATGTGGCGCGCCACCAGCCCAGGCCTGGGCGCCAAAGTTAACTGGGCCACTAGTTAGGTGTGGTGTAGTTTTAGGTTCGAGCGCAACCTGGTGGACAGGCGGCTTAATAACCGGTTCGATAGGATGCGGTGGTAACGGTCCGCCACCAATATGAGGGACGATCTTTGGTGGAGTTACTTGGCGAGGGGGCGGAAAGACGGGTGTAGGTCGAGGTCTGATAGGATCACCAAAATCGTGCGGAGGGGCCGTAATTGGCTTAATGGATGGGGGATGGATTTCCTTTGGCATAGGCATCGGATTGGGCGGAAAACCAGGGGTAGGAAGAGGCTTAATAGGATCACCAGCATAAGGCATAGGCCCACCGGAATGAGTAATGGGTCGGATAGTAGGCGGTAGAGGATGAGGCACTGGAAAGGGTCCATTTTTTTCTGGATAAGTAGCCCTAGGAGCCGTGGGATCCGAAGGGAGCGCAGGCATAGCGTTAGTTGGCGGCATTGGAGTAGGCGCAGGTATAGCAGAGGCCTTTGATAACTCTGGAGAGCCAGCTTGAATAGCGAATGGAGTAAGCTGACGAGATGCGCCACCACCATCGCCCGTCAGAGGAGCGGCAGGATGACCGGCATTCGGACTATTAGCAGAAACTACAGTCTTATAGGTAGGCGACGGCATGTAGCCTTGGGTGCTAGGTGTAGAGGTTTTGTAAGTTGGTGAAGGCGTGTAGCCTTGTTTATTCCTATTAGCTTCTTGGGCAGCGTCTCGCATTTGAGATTGAGTCATATGCGCACCAGAAGCCACAGTGCCAGCGCCGGCAGCTGTATACCACGTTCCGTTGCCTTTTTGGACGATAGCTCCCGACCCGGTGACTTTATATTGAGTAGAATTATTAGAGCCGTTGTTATTAAAATCTTTATTGTCTTTGGCCGTGTTGATTATTGGACCACTAGGGTGGGGGTTAACCACTTGACCAGGCGCTTGATGATGAAATCTTTCATCCATTTCCATAATTTTTCTCGTTTCTTTTTGTTTTAGATTGTTAGCTTTACAATACTTTGCTTAATTTAAACTGTCAACTTCTTTAAATCAGTTATCCACATCTATCTAATGCAGGTTGTTATGTGCTCCAGCGCTGTAGCCTGATTTTGGTTTAACACTAGTAATAGCGCCTGCTCCGCTTGAAGTAACATGTTTAGGCGCCGCTTCCGGACCCTTAGGCCCGAAAGTTACTACCCCTGCATGAGCTGCTGGCTTAGCGGCGGGGTGGGTAACAACCACGCTATGACTCACGGGTTTAGGCGCGGCGTGGGCCGGCGCCGGAGTATGAACAACTGGATGTAAGGGACTAGCAACCGGATGCGGGGCTGGTTTGGCGGCCGGATGAGTAATAACCACGCTCTGTGGTTTATGCGCTGGGGCGGCTATCGTATGTTTAACAGTTGCTGGATGTGACGCGGTAGAATGTGTTGTCTGATAGGCTGCGGTATGCTGTAGAGGACTGGTTGTGTGGTGAGCCGGTGTGGTTGCGATTGGGTGCTTAGAGGCTGCTGGCTGCAGCTTAACAACCGGTCTGGGCTGAAGTGAAGCTATCGGATCGTGGATGGGGCTGGTTATAGCGCCGTATGAGTTAGTCGGTGGATGATAAATAGGTGATGGTTGGCTTGAAGCTACGAAGTGAGGAGTTTTAGGTGCTGAGTGTGCTGTTTGTAAAGTGGGATGCGCCGGTGACGGGACAAAATGTGGCGAAGCAGCAGGACTAAACGGATTAGACGCAGTACCGAAAGAGCCAGTCGGCTTTTGAGTACCCTGAGGCACAAAGTGCGGATAGCCTTTAGGCTTATCATGTAGAGCTGTAGTGGCTGTAGAAGTATGATGAGGTACATCGGCCCCGCCGCGACCTATGGACTGATGGCCAGTTGAAGCTGTTACCTTTGGCGGTGTATATCCTACCGGAAACAGTGGATTTGATTTATCGGCATATTGAGGTGTGGCCTTATTAACTCTATAGGGCCCATGGCCCAACGCCTGTTCTACCCTTGTACCATCACCAAAAGTGGTAACTGTCATACCTTGGTAAGGGTGAGTAACACTTTTAATACCGCCATGAGCCGGAGAGGGGTTGTATTTTTGAGGGGCAGCAATGTGGGGCACGGCAACCTTAGGCTTAGCATGTGCCGGATCTTTAGCGCCAGTAGTGTACTTACTAACCCAACCCAGCGGACCACTGTGCGGCGGAGCAGATACGTACGTGGTTTTACCTGTTTTAGGATCAAGGCTACTGACGATACCAGTTGAATCTTTATATAGCAGCTTGCCGTCTTTGGTTTGACCAATTGAGTGGTAAGGGGAATTAGCGTTTTTAACCACCACGTCGGTTTTTCCGTCGGGGCTAGTGTAGGCTACATCGCCGTTTTTAAACCTATAGTCCACTTTATAGCCAGCAGTATCTGATGAGTTAACTTCTGACTTATAGGTTATTATCCGTTTTTTGCCATTGGGATAATACACAATTTCTGCGTTGGGTAATTTTGCGGACTTACCTTGCTCTGAGTCACCAGCCATTTCAGTAGCAATAAAAGTAGCTAGTCCGGCTTCAGCGCCTAAACCTATCCTAGCAGTGGTTCCCAAAGCCGACGCGCCTCTGCTGGCACCAACTTTGGCAACCGCCCCTATACCGGCTCTTAAACCACCTCTCTCTGCAGCAGTAGTCGCGGCTTCGTCCGCCACGCTCGCTGCGCCACCATTAGGATGCCAGAGATTAGGCTTTGGTGGACTCGGGGGCTTTGGCAACTCTCCTACCGAAGGTCCACGTGACCTTACAACATGCTCATCGCCTGAACCATTATGACTGGCAAGCTCTGAGGCATCTTTGGGAACTCTAAAGCCTTCCAGATCTCCATCATGAGGCCCACTGGTATGTTCAAAAATTACGCTTCTACCGCCCCAGTTACCGCTGGTAGCTGGGTCGGCCCCTTCTATTGGAGTGAGGTCCACTTTAGGTAACTTAGGTCTTGGGCCGAAATCATGTTCGGGAGCAACTGATTCGCCGCCTGGGCCATGGACTGTTCCTGAACCACCAAATCTAGTCTTCAAGCCACCCAGGTGATCACTTGCTAGTCCTTTAGCTTTAGTTCCGGCGTTGCTTACTCGCCCAGTTAAAGTCTTTGCTCGGGGAAGACCTAATTTTTTGGTCGCAGCGCCGTAAGCGGCTACACCAACGCCAGCCCCTGTGGCTTTACCTAAAGTATTATTCATGCCAGGAATATGTTTAGCGGCTTCCCAGCCAGCGGCGCCGGCAGCGATTTGACCAGGCCGTCCAAAACCCTTACCCCGAGCTACTCGAGCAGCTTGTAAGCCGGCAGTTCCACCGGCAACCTGGCCTGGCAGATCATTAAGACCAACGTGCTTAGCTGCTTGCCAGCCGATAGTAGCGCCAGTAAGATCAAACGCGTTACCAGCCACAGTGCGACCGGCACCTTTTAATAGGCCTTTTCCGGCGTCGCCGGCCGCTGTAAGGGTTGCTTCGGTGGCTCCAGTCGCACTATTTCTAAAACCGGTTACCCGACTTACCAGTTTACCGCCTCGTTCGCCGATTGTTGGCTTTGGTAGATGAGCACGAATTTCTTCGAATGTTGGATGGTAGCGTGCGGCCTCTGGGTCTAATTCCGCAGCTGGATCTCCACTACGTAATTTGCCCTTTACTCTATCAAGTACTTTCCCGCCGCGCTCAACAGCTTGGCCTCCCCTTTCAGTAGCTTTAGCCCAGTTAAATACCCGACCGCCCTGCTCTTTTAGAGTGGTGCCACTCAGACGTTCGCTTACCATGTCTTTAGTTTTGGTCGCGACTTTACCCGCCTGTTCGGTTTTTGATTGATAAGCACCAAAGTGTCTGCCGATAGCTCTTGCACCTAAGTAGCCAGACCCTCCGCCTACAAGTTCTGCTGCTTTTTTATTCTTAATGTGAGCCAGCTTGGCTACTTCTTTACCTGCCTCCATGCCGGCAGCAGCGCCAAAGAGCTTACCAGACATACCAAGGCCGTCTTTAACTCCACCGGCACGAACTAGCTTGGCGGCTTGCCAACCAGCGGTACCTCCGGCAATTTGACCCGGTATATCATTAAGCCCAGCGTGTTTGGCGGCTTCCCAGCCAACAGTAGCGCCAGCTACTTCGGGTAAGCCTACACTCTTTTTATGTATATATTCATTGGCTTGATCAACATATTTTCCAGCTTTGCCGGGTAGTATTGATTTAGCTTCAGGAGTAAATTTTCGCTGGGCCTTATCATACGCCAGCGCGCCTGCCCCAGCGCCAATAACTTGACCGGTTACACTTTTGCCTCCCAGGTGTTTAGCGGCTTCCATACCCAGCGCTACGCTTGCAATGGCACCAGGTTCGCCAAGTCCTTTACCGCGGACCCAACGCGCAGCCTGCCATCCTGCGGCTGTCCCGCCGGTTTGGCCAGTTAAATCATTAAGTCCAACGTGCTTAGCAACTTGGCGACCCACTGCAGCGCCAGCTACTTCTGCAGGAACACCCACGGTCCTTCTATGTAAGGCTTGAGCTGCCGTGGCGCCCGCGGCCGCGCCCGCTGTCTTATCGATAAGATTATTATGGCCAAAGTACTTAGCGGCTTCCCAGCCAAGAAGTCCACCGCCAGCTTCGTATGGTCCGATCCCTTTGCCTGCACGCTTATACCAAGCAAGTTTTTTGGCTTCCTCATCGGCGGCTCCGGTTATTTTCGGATCAGATATAATGCGACCATGGGCATCTGCTACCACTAGACCATTAGTTGGATTTACTGGATCAGGACCCACAGCCGGTGTACCACTCATTTTTTATTTCTAATTTTTGTTTTGGTTAGTTTCGTTTTTTATCTTACTTGGACCTGTATTAAACTGTCAAGCTTTTTTGTTACTTCTTGCAAGGATAAGCGATACCAGACCGCGGCGCTTTGGTTTTTCTCTTTGTAAATCTTCTAGCGAAACCGTTTCATCAAATACTTTAAGAATTGCTACGGCTTTCCTGATTGATTCCTCGTCAGCAGCAATATATTTATCCTCAGCTGCAGCTACCAAAAATTTCACATGCAACTTCGTAGCTCCGGAATCATCGGATATTGGTGCTGTTTGAACACGGCATTTAAAACCGTCTGCTGCTACCTTCCATACGCCTAACTCCGGCGGATCGTAACTATTCATATAATATGGTGATACTTCTACCTCTTGCCCGGCTAAGTCAGGATGAGTCTCTTCCAGAACTGCTCTAAAGATTTTTTCATTATCATGAAGAGCCCTCAGCTTAGGGAAGACTTGTTGAACCGCCGCTTCTTCGTCGAGCGTTAACTCCTCGGTTCTTTTTAGTTCTGTGATTACATTAGTCATATTCAATATTCTAGATGGCCGATTTCAGGTGAACCGATAGCTATTTTTTGATCAGACTCGATACCTTGGCGCTCTAGCTCGCGAATAATGCCCATTTTAGCCATGATGTCACGCAGGCGCTGCTGACCGGCAAAGCTAGTAAAATCAGTCCGTCGGGCAAAACTCTCAATTTTTTGGCCGCTTACTAAGAAGCCGCTATCAGTTTTTTTAACCTGCCAATTACTTTCGCTTGGTTTTAAGCCAATAATTACCGGCCCCGTCTTCTTGGCCTTAGGCGACGTTTTTAGATGATTATTTTCCACCTCTTTAAGGACCGTTCTTAACAAATCTGGTATTCCCATACTACTGGTGCTGGCAATGGCTAAGACCGGCGTAGATTTGGGAGTTACTTTCTTAAGTTCGTTCAGCCGATCCTGTAAATGGTCTGGATCAAAGCCGTCAGCTTTAGTCAAAGCCACAATTTGAGGTCGCTTACTTAAGTCGACTTGATAAGCTGCTAGCTCCGCCATAATCGTCTTATAATCGGCCGCAATATCTTCACTATAGACATCTATTAGATGCACCAATACTTTCGTACGCTCGATATGGCGTAGGAATTCATCACCTAAACCCTTGCCGGCATGGGCACCTTCTATTAAACCTGGGATATCGGCAAACAGCAGAGTGTTTTTGCCGTCTATATCAACCACGCCTAAATTAGGGCTAAGGGTAGTGAATGGATAATTGGCAATTTCTGGTTTAGCGTTGCTGATAACCGACAGTAGCGTTGATTTGCCGGCGTTTGGCAGGCCTACCAAGCCGACATCGGCTATCATCTTAAGCTCTAAGACGGCTTCAAAATTTTGGCCGGGCTCACCTTTTTCAGCCACCTGTGGCGCCTGACGGGTAGAACTTACGAAGTGAGCATTGCCAAAACCCCCCTGTCCACCCTTTGCGATAATCTCTTCCTGGTTATCGGCCGTTAAATCGGCTACGGTATGGCCGTCTCTATCATTAACTACAGTGCCTACCGGAACCTGTACTACTAAATCTTGGCCGTTTCTACCGTGACGTTTGGCCGGACCGCCGTTTTGACCGGGCTCGGCCTTTAATAGTTTTTTGTAGCGAAAGGCTGCCAGGGTGTTTTGATTATTACTGGCTTTTAAAATAACGTTGCCTCCACGGCCGCCATCGCCACCATCTGGGCCACCCTTGGCCTTAAACTTCTCGTGATGAAAACTAACCAAGCCATTGCCACCGTCGCCGGCTTTTATACTTACTTCAACTCTATCCACAAACATATCTATAGGTTATAGATTAATAGGTAAAGGGTAAAGACATATTCATCTGGAAAATAGCCCGAGCAAAAATCACACTTTTTGCCCGGAGCGATAAGAAATCTCTTCGGGTTTCTTATAGGTTAATAAAGGTAAGCTATGCCACCGGCACCCGGCGGGATAGTACGATAACTTACCCGGTCCCAGCCTTCTTGGTTCATCTCGGAAATATTGGCGCTGCCATCAGGGTTAACACTCTCCACAAAACCAACATGATCGTAATTAAACCAAATTACGGCGCCGGCCTGGGGTGTATTACTAACCGGCAATCCACTGGCTAGGTAAAAGGCTTTCCAGCTATAGGCGTCCCCCATATTAGGCGGCACTGGCCGGCCAATTTGCGCTCGGCGATAAGCAGCCCACCAAGTACACCAGCCGCAGTCGTAGCCATTATTAATGCCTAAGGAGCAAGAGTTGTATTTGTGTACACCACTGCTTGGGACATTGATAAAAGACGTCGCCAGGGATAGAGCTGCGCGGGCTGGTAGAACCGGCTGAACGGCATTAGGTATCCATATTACTTCACCGTTCATCAGGCCACCTTCAGCGTCGTTAACGGTTATAAAGGTATCTTTATTAGCTTGATATTTAGTTACCAAACTGTCCACCGTGTCACCGGCCTTTACAATATAAACAATGCCCTCACCCGGGGGAATTAACAGATGAGTGCCTGCTGGAATTATATCGGCGTTAAGATTATTGGATAATTTTATACTATTAGCGCTAACCCCGTATTTTTGACTCAGCGCAGTGATGGTATCGTTAGCAACCGAGGTGTAGTTAATAATATCGTGACGTGATTTTTGGGCCGTAGAAACAACTTGGGGCTTAGCCAAAACTGTTGAGTCGTTGGGGGCTAAAGCTAGAACGATGGCTGCTGAGTCAGCACGATTACGCGCCATAGTCAGCTCTGGAATATCGGTCATCTGTGCAGCTTGATAAGCTATTTGCTCGGACGAAAGTTGGTCTAAGGGATTAGAAACTGACTTAGCGGTAGCGGCTGCGCCATTAAGAGTACTACTACGAATAGTTTGACTAGCTGAGCGATTAATACCAATGAAAAGCCCAATAATTAGTAGCAGAGTCAGATTACCGGAAATTATACCCCAGCGAATATAACGACGCCTGGTTTTCTTATCCCATCTGGATGTGAAATTAGCGGGCTTCGCCATTACACTATCAAGACGCTGGCGGCTGCTAGTTCTGACAGATCCTAGATTTATTTTCTTAATAGCCATTTGTTCCTAAAAAGAACCGTCTCAACTTAGGTTTAAGTTAAAACGGTCGCTTTAATTATACCAGTAGATAGTTTATGAACTGATTTGACCTCTGTTAGACAGTGGTTGACAAGTTTAGGGTTGAACGCATTTTTTAGTGCAGTACTGGCTAACCGCAGCGTCGTGTTCGGCCTGGGTCTGCGAAAAATGAACCTTACCATCATCACCAGCTACGAAGAATAGGTAGTTAGTACTAGAAGGATGTGCAACTGCCGATAGAGCGCTAATAGTCATGTTGCCGATAGGGCCCGGCGGTAAACCATTGTGCAGATAGGTGTTATAGGGTGAGTTAATAGCCACTGTCCGAGGCTGGTTAGCAATGTCGGCGGCGTAATTAGCCGTGACGTTAGACTGCAGCATCATGCCTTGCTTTAAGCGGCTTTCAAAAACTTGAGCGATAGTTGGCTGATAGGTTGGGTCATCACTTTCCTGCTCGATAATCGAAGCCAGGGTTATACCTTGATAAGCATTAAGCCCCTGAGCGCCAAAGCCAGCAATAATATTAGCGCTTAAATAGTTTTGCATTTCATCTAAAGACTCCTGAATAATGGTCTGAGCTGGAGTAGAAGCTTCTTTCTGGAACGAGTCTGGATATAATAATCCCTCCAAAGTGGCTCCCTGGGGGATATCCGCCAATAATGGATGATTAGCATAAGTATTTGGGTCAAAAGCTTCATCAATTTCGGCTTGACTATAACCAGCTTTAGCAAAAGTCTGCTTGATCTCGTCAATTCGCTTACCTGGCAGAATAGTAATTAGGTTCTTGGCCACCTCTCCTTTAGTCATCTTCGCAACTATCTGCTGGACGCTCATTGAGGGATTTAAGGAGTATGTACCAGCTTGCAGACTGTTATTAAAGTCGTTGCTCCGTACATAAGTTTCGAAGGCCTGAGTGTTACGGATTAGCCCATGTTGATGCAGCCCGTCGGCAATTTGCCTAACACTATCCCCGGAATTAACGGTGAAGAATTTAGTAGTGGTAGCAGAGGAAACCGGCCGCAGGTTATGCGAATACCAACTCCGCAGAGCCGCTACACCGCCAACAATTAATAGAACGAATATTAAGCCGCTGATTAGCCAAATTCTGCCTCTAAAATATCTCCGTCTAGCTGGATATTTCATGACTCAACACAATACTCTGTTAGCTGGTGAAGTGTCAATGAAGTCCTGCAGAATTATAGCCGCTGCTAAAGCATCGTCTTCTGCAGCAGTCTTAGTTTTGGCCAGCTGTTTATTGGCTAGCTTGGTGGTTAAGGCTTCGTCTTGCCAATAAAGCGGAGTGCTCAGTTTTTGTTTGGCCTGCTGGGCCCAATTACGCACCCAGGTCGTTTGCTCGGTATCTTCGCCATTTAAATTACGGGGCAAACCAATTACCACTGCCTCGGTTAACTTCTGGGCGGTTAATTTAGCAAGCTCGTCTAATAACTGCTCAGTCTGAATGGTTTTTAAGGGTTCAGCTAGTTTAGCCATAGTTGAAGCTCTGGCAATACCGCTCTTTTTTAATCCCACATCTACTCCAATCAGCTCTTGGGCGTCGCTCATGGCGAACTATTACCGTCACTCACTTGTTGTTGAACAATTATGATCTTGCTGGTTTTCTTAGGCGCTTTAGAAACCCAAAAAGGACTAAAGTGAACATCAACATTTTTGACACCGTTGATGTTGTTAATGGCGCTCTTAATATCACCAGCCTTTTGGCCCTTTATCTGATTCTTAATACTCTCTACGTCAAGTATCGGTACCGCTGTGGTGGATTCGCTGACCGCCAAGGTCGCTACGGCCGGGGCGCTCTGATTAGTAACAGTTACGGTGGCACCCTTTAATACATCGTCGGTGCTGACTTTTTGAGTTTTATTATCAAATTGTTGCTTCAGCGTATCGGTAATAATTTTGCTCAGGTCATCTTTTTTTACCGCTAAAACGCTATAAGTAACTTTGATAGAAACATTGGCTGTGCTGGCTGGCTGGCCTACAGCCGGGCTGGCATTGATCACCGGGTCACCGGCTTTAAGCGTCGAAGTAACTACGTAGTAGCCCTGGTTAGACAGATCGGCTTCAAACTTTTTAGTAAAGTCGTCGGCTGTGGAGCCACTGGTAAGTTTATTTTTGGCATTATCAACATCTGATTGACTCAAAATTGTAACGTTATTATCGGTTCCGCCAGATGCCGAACCACTAGCTGTTACTCCTGAAAAGCCAGATACCGTTGCTCCGCTCAAAGACGTATTGTATTTAGCTCCACCTTGCTGAGCCGTAATACCGGTAGAACCCACATGTGAACCGCTGGTTTTACAGTTACCATGAGAGTCGAAATTACCCGAATCTAAATCAACCGATTTTTGGGTTATGTAAGTAAGACCATTGGCACTTACACCTGTACCAGCGGGAACCGTAACAGCGCTGCTGCCACAATTAGTAAGCGTGGCTGTTCCGGTGGCTTTTTGACCGTTGTTTTGTTGTCCAGTAGCCGTAACTTGTTGAGTAGCCGACTGATCGGAAGTTTTAGATACCGCAGGGATGATCTTTTTAGTTTCGTCCAAAGCCGTAGCTTTGTCGGATGTAGTCAAGTTAAAGTTAGCCGATACCGGCTGGCTGGTAGTTTGAACATTAATTGTAGCCTTAGGCAGAATGAAGACCGCCAGAATTATAAATACAATTAGTGCCACCAATGCGGCAATACCCAGCCCCACCATTAAGCGGAAGCGGTCAAAGTTAGGCACTTTCAATTTCTTATCCTTGGCTGCTTTAGCTACTGCGGGAGTGGCGGTATCGGCAGCGACTGCGGGAGTGTCTTCTAGGTCAATTGTTTCAGGTTCATCGTCCAGGGCTTTAGCAGCGGCCAAGGCTCCCACCGGTTTTAAATAATCGATTTTAGCTGGTTTATCACTGTCCATATCCTCAGCCTCTGGCTGTTCATCAGCTATGGATTCAACTTTTGGCTCCGGTTCGGGTGTAACGCCCAAGGGTGATTCTGGTATTTCTGGGCTACTTTGCAGGTTTCTAGCCACATGTAAGCCGGCGGCGCCAGCTAGCGGTAACAATGCTGCCTCGGTAGTTATCAACACCACATTTTTAGTGGCTTTATCGGCGCTACGTTTAAGTAAGCGCATATTTACCACGCTCTGCAAGGTAGTTGTTCGTTTAGGTAGAACTAAGGCAACAATTTTTTCTTTGGCAGCCTCTACTTTATCGATTATGGCGGTTATATCGTCATCGACATCAACATATATAGTATCCTTGCCGGGCTTGGCTGGTTTTGCGGCTGCGGTAATCTTTGGTGGTTTAGTAGCGCTCATACTCTCAACATCTTATTAAGCTTGTCTTTAACGGAATTTTCACCTTCGGTAGCTCCAGAATTATAGGTGTCCATACCGACCCTTAACAAGCCCATTGCGGTAATAAAAGTATGGTCCTTAATATCGCCGGTGGTGTCAGTTATGCCAACTACTTCGTTGGGCTGAATGTGCTGGACTAAAGGTTTTTTAGTAAACGGTAAACTTTTATACCAGCTGCCGGCTTCGAGTCTGGCCATTAATTCATTAAGCGATGAGCCGCCACCGCACAGTAGAACTCGGTGCGGCAAATTGTCTAATTTATCAAACTCAGCCAGGGCTAGCTCTACCCCACTAGACCAAACATTTAGGGTTTTATCCAGCACCTTTTCGATTTCGGCCTTCTTTTCTAACTCGCCGCGATCAGAGCTTAGAGCAATTTTTAGAGCTTCGGCCTTGCCAAAATCTACATCTAATTCTCGTTCAATGGCATGAGTAAAAGCTCGGCCGCCGATACCAAACATTTTGGTTCCCTCTACCCCGCCTTCGTTAACCACCGCAATGTCAGTTGTACCGCCGCCAACATCCATTAAAATAGCGCTAACTGAGGCGTTAGGATCATCACCAACCACACTGCGGGCAACCGCAAAAGGCTCGGCAGCTACGGCTAAAAGCTCCAGATCAAGTTCTTTGGCAGTGCGCTCCAGAGCACCGATGTGTATCATCGGCGCAAAAGCTGTATACATTTCTACCAGCACATCTCGGCCCTGAAAGCCCACCGGATTAGTAACTTTATAACCATCAATATCAATACGTACCAAAGCGCTGTTAACCAAACGCACTTCTACATCTTTGCCGCCTAACTCCCAGGCCAGCTGCTGGCGGGCTTTAGCCTCGGCGCGTTCTTGAACTAAATCTATAATTCTGCCCATCTCATCGATACTAAGTTCTTTAGATGGGTTTTTACGAGTAAAACGCACGGTGCTGGTTGTGCCTTTTACCAGCTCGCCGGCTATACCAATAACTGCTGTGCGGGCGCTGACACCGGCCTGCTGTTCGGCAATAGCTAAAGCTTTATCGCAATTAGCTACAACTGCCGCGATATCGGCAATAGCCCCTGCCTGCATGTCAGATAATTCTTGATGCATCCGGCCTACCCCGATAATCTCTACTTCGTTACCAATTACCCGGCCAATCAAGGCCTTGACAAATTCGGTACCGATATCTAAAGCCACCAGGTGCTGGTCCATTGAGCGACCTTTAGCTGGTAATTTTACTCGGGGAATTTTGGACTTCAAGCGTTTCGCTTTCTCAAGCATAATCAGATTGATTATAACATAGCTAATCTGTTGATTAGCTGAAGTCCAGCTTTAGTTAAGACTAAAGAATTTAGGCTTTTTACGACGAAGCACACCTTTCCGTCGTAATCTAATCAACTCCTCTTTTTCGCCTAGCCAGAAACTAAAGTACATTAGCGAAACTGCTCCATATGCCGGCCACGCAGCTAATAACCAGTTACGACTTATCGGCGGGGTAGGCGGAAAAATGCTGGCTACTGTACCGGCTAACGCGGAGGAGTTAACGATAGCGAAAAGCTGGATGTAAAAGTTGTGATCTTCCGAATCTGAACCGTGAATCTTGATTATGTAGTTGTTTTTCTTATTGGAGCCGGTTGTTTTATAACGGTGATGCAGATTCACTACACCCTCGGTTTTTTTGCTCATCAAGGAGTTAGAGCCATCACCCCAATCAACATTTATTGCATAAGGTGGTACACCGCCGCTGACATTAATAGACCAGTCGCCGCTTTGACCGACAATGTAAGCCTGATATTTAAATTCAGTTTTGATTAAGAAAGGTTCGGGTGGTTCTGCGTCGGGATTGGGCGGTGTTTCTGAAGCTACCAGCGGTACTGGCGCATCATAAAAAACATCCACAGGCGCCGGCGAGGGCCCTGCATCGTCGGTAAAATTAAAATCTTGAGACTCTAGTTTATTAGCTCCGGGGAACAAACTAACATGCAGTTCAAAGGTCTTATCAGCCGCGCATATAACCGTGCCGTCAAACAAGTCATTATCATAAATATTTACATAACTATCTGTCGGGCAGGTGCCTCTAATAAGTACCGGGGAATCTGAAATATGAGTGCCCTCGCTAGGACTGGTTATCGTTGCCGGCTCAGTTAACGGGGGCGCCGGTACTTTAGCCTTAACAGTGAAGCTATCGGCGAAAGTCTGTAGGCTCCAACCCAATAGCAAAACTCCGGTTCCAACCAATATAAGTACGGCGAATGGCCAAGGTAACCGGCCAAGAAAAAGTTTCTTAACGCCTGTACGCGCTTTGCGTTTCGGTTTTGAACGAGACATTTTTTAGTTTTATATTTATTACGAGCACCTAAACACTAGCACAAAGGATGTTTATTTTAAAGAGTTTATTGAAGAACGGCTTTGACGCGGCGGACGCCCGCGCTGGATGATTCTTCTTTGGTGATTTTAAATTTTTTGCCGCCTTCACCAATTACGCCAGTGTGTTCTACGTGCGGTCCGCCGCAAATCTCGCGGCTGAATGGGTGATCCGGATCGCCAATGGTATAAACTTTTACCTTATCGCCGTATTTATCGCCAAACGCACCGGATGCGCCCTTGGCAAAAGCTTCTTTAGTGTCTTCTTCTTGCCAAGTTACTGGTAAATCTTTAGCAATCTGCTCGTTAACAATTTTTTCTACTTCGTCCAGCTGTTCGCGGGTAACTTTATCCGGGTGGCTAAAGTCAAAGCGAGTTCGCTCGGCGGTGATGTTACTGCCGCGCTGCACTACATGATCGCCCAATACATTCTTTAGCGCTTGATACATCAAGTGCGTAGTTGTGTGTAATTTCACAACCGCTTCCGAATGATCGGCCAGCCCGCCCTTAAACATTCCTTGGCTGGCAGTTTGACTCCGCTCCCGCTGGTTAGTCATTTCGGCATCGAAATGCTCTTGCCAAACTTCCTCAACTTTCCATCCCCTCTTGTTTGCCTCTTCAATAGTCAACTCTTGGGGGAAACCAAACGTGTCGTACATTTGAAAGATAAACTGTCCCGTTATTAGAGTCTCTTTACCGGCATTTTTTTCTAATATACTTAAGCCCTTACGGAGAGTTTGCCGAAAGAGTTTTTCTTCGCGACTAAAGGATTCGACTACTGCACCTTTACGATCCTTTACTTCTGGAAAGTCCTCTTCGTAAATCTTTACTACCGTAGGCACAACTTGTTCGCACAAGTCATGCTCAATACCTAAATCTAGGGCATAGCGGATGGCCCGACGAAGTAATCGTCGCAGTACATAGCCCTGGGTTTTGTTGCTCGGGCTTACTCCATCAACCGCCAAAAACGTGCCGGCTCGCAAATGGTCGGCAATCACGCGCATACTTTCTTTGTGCTCTTCGTATTTTTTACCGCTCAGGGTTTGTAGATGTTCGATGACTGGCCAAAGCAGACTAATTTTAAAGATATCTGGATCATCCATCTTGGCCGCGGCAATACGTTCCAAGCCACCGCCAAAATCAACGTTCTGTTTAGGCAGATGTATAAATTTGCCGTCAACTTTCTGGTAAGTCATAAACACACTGTTGCCAATTTCCAAGAACCGACCGCAGTCGCAGTTTGGATGGCAGGTTTCGCCGTATTTTTTATCGTGCTCAACTGAGGTAAATTCATAAAATACCTCGCTATCCGGACCGCCAGGCTCGCCATCTCGCATATGTTCTGGCTCGCCTTCGCGGCTCCACCAGTTTTTAGAATGTATCATAAAACTTAATCTTTTCTGCTGGCACACCTAGGCTTTGCCAAATTTCGGCCGATTCAGTATCTTTGGGCACGCTGGTTTTTTCATCGCCCTCCAAGCAAGTCACCCATAACCGCTCTTTAGGTAGGCCGATTTCTGCTGTCAAGAACTCCCAAAACCATGGAATCTGTTCTTTTTTGTAATAATCGCCCAGACTCCAGTTGCCCAGCATTTCAAAAAAAGTGGTGTGACGATTGTCGCCCACTTCGTCCATGTCTTCAGCCCTAAAACAGGTTTGACTATCGGCTATCCGTTTGCCCTCCGGATGCTCTTCGCCAAGTAAATAAGGCATCAGCGGCTGCATACCGGCAGTGGTAAATAAAGTAGTCGGATCATCCTGGGGGACCAGCAACGCCCGCGGGATAACACTGTGCCCTCGTGCCTTAAAAAAATTCAGGTATTTTTGCCTGATCTCCTGCGCCGTCATGAGGCTATTTTAACAGATTACAGCTATAATGCCTCCGTGATTGAAGTGCTTTGCTACATTTTCTATTTCATTGCCGCGACCATTTCTCCGCTACAGCGCAGACATATTGCTCTAAAGCGAACAAACGATGCCGGCCAGCTAGATTTTGCTTTTCATATAATGCTTATCACGTTTGTATTAAGCGTTATTTTAGTAGTCTTCAAGCACCCTGAACTTAATCAGAGCTGGTACGTAGCCGGTTTTTTAGCTGTAGTCTGCGGGATCTCCGGCGCAACATCTATTGGCACTCAATACATTGCCCAAAGACATGTTGAAGCAGGCATTACTCAGCTAATAAGTAATATCTACACTCCTGTATCTATCATCTTGGCCTCCCTGCTTTTAAACGAGGGGCTAGAAGCCAGACAAATTGCGGGAACTATTATCCTATTAATTGCCGTGGTTTTGGTTAGCTCTAAGCACCGAATTAGTAGATGGAGTTTTGATAAATACTTTTGGCTTAACGTAGCCTCTGGCATTGCCCTGGCTTTTTGTTTAACGGCCGAACGTGCATTAATTAAAAATAATAATATCACTACCGGAACTTGGCTTAGCTGGGGAGCTCAAGTAGTGTGCCTAGCAATTGCTGCCTTGATTGCCGGTACCAGAAGCCAACATAATCTAAAGGAGACTTCTGCAACCGGTGGTTTAAGATTTTTGCAGCAAATATCCTGGGTGGTACTTGTAACGGTTGTAGCCAATCTTAGCCTGGTTACAGCCATAACCACTTTTAAAATCGTGATTGTTTTTATAACTGCAGCTATATTTTTAAATGAGAGGGAGGATTTAAAACGGAAAATCATTGGTAGCTTGATAGCTACCGCCGGCCTGCTTTTAATGATCTAGAGCTCAAAGAAGCTTAGGCTAGCGTTTGGCTGGCGCTTTATTTTTTGCCCGGTAATTACGTAACTTAACCACCTAAGAGTGCCAGAATGTCCGACTATGAGCACGGTTTTGTAATCTTGGGACTTTAGATCCTTAATAAAGCTTCCTATTCTTTTTTCCAGGTCTTCATTGGATTCACCACCGTAAGGCTGAAGGTCGAATTCATAACTGTTCATGAGTTCTGTGCTATCTTTCCCAAAGACTGGAATAGTAGAAGTACCAGGCCTGCCAGTGAATTCTCCGTAATTGACCTCCATTAAACGAGGATCTTCGGTGATTTTTAGATTTATTTTATCGGCAATAGGCTCAGCCGTTTGAATGGCTCTTTTTAGCGGCGAGCTATAGATAGCTTCAATTTGATATTTGGAGAGTTCATTAGCTAACTCATTGGCCTGCTCTAAACCCTCTTTGGCCAAACCAATATCAAGCTGGCCAGTTATTAGATGTGTTTGATTATTTTCAGTCGTTCCATGGCGTACAACAATTAGCTTCATTGGTTTTATTTTATACTACGATGCCGCCGCCAAGGCAGATCTCGTTTGAATAAAATACGGCTGACTGGCCAGGTGTTAGTGCTCGAACTTCTTCGTCTAATTCAGCCTTCCAAAAATTACTTGACTTGTTAAGTAATTTTACTGGAATGAATTTAGCGCGGTGACGTGTACGTACATCCAATTTTTGACTCGCTTTTGGCTCCCCATTAATCCAGTGTAAATCTGTTAATTTGACTTCCTTGCTCCACAAACCTGGATCCTGCACATCAGTTGTTACATACACCTCGTTCTTCTTCATATCTTTGCCGGTAACGTAATATGGCAAACCGCCGCCAACATCTAAACCGTGCCGCTGGCCGATAGTATAGAAAATTGCCCCGTCATGCCGACCTATCACCTGCCCTGCTTGGTCGATAATATCGCCCGGCTTAGTTTCCACATAATTTTGCAAAAACTCCTTGATGCCAACTGTGCCCACAAAACAAATACCCATGCTTTCTTTTTTAGTAGCCGTAGCCAGCTTACTTTTCTTAGCCAGTTCCCTGACCTGTGGTTTAGTTAATTCTCCTAGCGGAAATAAGGTTTTATTCAAAGCATCAGAAGTTACGCGATACAAAAAATAAGTTTGGTCTTTATTGGCATCTTTGGCCATTAGCAGCTTGCCCTGCTCTGCTCTGGCGTAGTGACCGGTGGCAATATAATCTGCACCATGTTCCAGGGCCGTGTCCAAAAAAAGCTTAAACTTAACTTCTTGATTACACATGACATCCGGATTGGGTGTGCGTCCAGCTTTAAATTCAGTCAGCATATAATCCACCACCTTATCTCGGTAATCTTTTTCGAAATCGTACATTTTAAAATCAATACCCAACTGCACAGCTACTCGCTTAGCGTCCTGGTAATCTTCTTTCCAGGGGCAAGGATGACCCGGAAAGTCTTGACTCCAGTTTTTCATGTAGACGCCCGTGACCTGGTAGCCCTGTTGCTTAAGTAACAAAGCAGTAACCGAGGAGTCTACTCCTCCACTCATACCGACGAACACCTTTTTCATTGGATACTTAGTATAACAGATTAGAATGGACGTTGGCCGCGGCGCAGTCTGGATCTTATAGACTCCAGCTGATGCTTACGACCTAACCAGAAAGCTATAAAGGTCAAAACAAATAGTAGAACTAGCGGCCACCATAAAACAACTCGTTTAGTAGTAGTTGCGGCTGGGGCTGTACCGGACTTGCTGCTGGACTGCTGTGTTGGCCCATTAGATACCGCTACCAACTGCAGAAAAGCAGCAGTACCCTTGGAATCGGTAGCTTTTATACTAACGTTAAAAATACCTGACTGCTTATAGACGTGTTGAATGGTAAAGTCGCCGTCGAATTGGCGGCTAATTAGATCGGATGTAGTATTATCGCCCCAATCTACGCTAATGGCATAAGGCCCTATGCCGCCGCTAAGAGTTAGCGGCCAAGTAAGATTACTGTTTGGATCGGCTCCACGTGTAGCATAAGTGGTAGTTATTAGAACTAATGAGCTGCCCGACGGCAAACTGGCATTAAAATTCACACCCACGGTATTAGAATCCGGACCGGCCTGATTAAGAGCATCATACACTCTGGCTACCAGGTCATTATGGCCATCAAAAAGATCTATCTGAAGCGAATAGCTGCCGCTGGTACATTGAGTTGAGCCAGCAAAAACGTTGTTTTTAAATATTTCGACTAACAAACCTTTCGGGCAAAGTCCGGCCACCCTAATCGGTAAGCTAGAAAAACTCTGGCCGTTGGTTGGCACAGTGATGCTAGCAGCTTGGGTCGGCGGCGCCCCGTTGATTTGGCCTTCAACACCCAAAGCTCCATTTTGAGGATTAACCGCTGGTGGAGCTCCTGCTATTACTTTGGTTACTTGTCCTAGCAATAGGACACATAATAAACAGCCTAGAAGGTAAAGTCCCAGCCACCGAATAACACGCATACCATAACCATAATACAGATGACTAAATAGGAGCAACTTTTTGGCTAACGATGGCGGCGATGCGGCCGCCTAGAGCCCCGAATTTTGTTTTGAATCCACCAAATACCAATTATTACCGCAAGTATAATGCCGGCTATTATGATGACGAACCACAGCGGTAAATACCAAAAGACGGCCGAAGCGCTAATTTGCCGACTGGCCTGACCATTCTGCCCATAGAGCAGGACAATCTGTGCTGTATAACGACCAGGGGCTATCTTAAGCGGCACGCAGTTAGCTTGACGACCCAAATTCTCCTGGCTAGTGCTTTTAGGATTGCATACTTCAAAACGACGCGTTTGACCCATGAGAACCAAATTATCGGTAGGATTAGCGTTGTCGATATGAGCTACCACGTGTCCAAATATATTCTTAACCGCCAAACTGCCAGCTGGACTTTCGTTTAAGTTACCGTCGTTTTTTACTCGAAAAGCAAAGGTGCTGGGCGGTTTAGAAAAGGTGCTTTTAAAACCATTGTTTTGATAGGCGGCAAACTGTAAGAGTCTTAGAATTTCCGTAGCATTACCTGGGACATTCACAAAAAGTAATGTGGCGCCGCTAGCTGCCACATTAACCTGTTGCTGAGTAGTATTATTAACTGCTGTATACTCGACAGCACTGTAATAACTGCCAGCCCCCGTGTTAGCAGGAAGTTTAATACTAAATGGCACAAATTGTGACTGACCAGGTTGAAGAGTTACGATGTCGGGAACAGTTATATAAGGTTTTAGCGACCAGGGCGTCTGAGGTGTATCGCTACCCTCTAATAAAGTGGCTGTGCCTGATTCATCAGTAGCTTTAAAATCAACTACTTTGACCTTCAGTGTCAGCGGCTGGGTTTTACTGAGATTATTGATATATAAAGTGTCGTTCTTTTGAGTCCCAGCATTAAGGGTATAGCTTAAACGCGGTGTAATGCCTAAACCATTAGATTGACCAAATACCGACTGAGTATGGAAGATTAGCAGTGCTACTAAACCAACCAAACTTAAGGCTTGTATCGATATTAAGCCATTCAATAGTGAACGCCCTCGACGAAATATCATATCGCTTATAATCCTAACATAAACATATTATTGATAAGAATTAGAAAGTTGCGGTGACGACATAAGTTAGAGTGGTGGCATACACGCCTACGGGTTGGGAGTTACTAATATTGACTAAGTAACTGACCGTGTAACGATCGCCGTCGGTGGTGCCTGAATTACCAGCTACAGTGTCGCCATTATTAAAGCTAAAGTGGTTGGGATTATTATAATTAGCCGTTGCACTACCGCCACCAAAGGGATCCTGCCCCACTGCTGGTGAGCTATTAGTCCGCAAATTAACACCAAACTGGGAGTTACCCGGTGAGCTAGTGGTTGGCGAAGTTAAAGGGTTAAGGGTGTTATTGCCGGATGTCATGGTGTTACCCAGCATCCTGACTGAATAGCCAAAACCCGCATTAGTACCTACTAAAAGTTGGCTGGTACCAAAAACAGGATGAATAGTAGAAAAGCTGCCAAGTTCTAACACATTGCCGTCGGCTGATGAGCAATCAGTGGGGATAGTTAAACCAGTACAAAAATTAAGAATTGGCGGTACCTCAGTATTGATAGTTATAGCTTGGTTAATGTCGCCCACCACTGAGCCGTTATCAATCGCTGGACCACTCCCATCATTACTATTATAAGAGCTTATTCGTAAATAAAATGATCCAGTACTACTAGGATTTACGACGTTAGTAAAAGTATATGAGTTAGCTTGAGCGCCAGGTACAGATGCTGTACGCGTTAAAATAATTTGATTTGCTGATGTCGAAAAAATACTAAATCCCACCTCACCAGTCTGACCACTGAGCACAGCGCCGTTCGCATTAAGACCTGCTGGTGCCACACAGCTGATAACTAGTAAGGGACTGGTACAGTATTCAAATACCAGTGAGCCCACCGGCGTAGGTGAAACTAATTGAAAATTAACCGTATGAGTAGTATTGGCGCTAGCGGCAGTACTTTTTAGCTGTAGACTACGATTTTGTAGTTGATCGGCGGAAGCTGACGTTAAAGGCATGGTTACAGCTAGCAATATCAAGCAAATTAAACAAGCGGCTAGCCTAAATAATTTTTCTTGCATACTTAAAAGTTCCTACCCTATAAGCATAGCTAAAAAATGCTTATAGTTAACGTTTTTTAGTAAACGCCGGTAGCGATATAGGTGATGGTGGTGTAGTAAATGCCGGCCGGCGTACTTGAGCTAATGTTACCGATGTATCGCACCGAACCGGTTTCACAAGCTACACCAGCCGGAGATTGAGCAATAGCTACCGGAGCTGTTTGGCTGCCGGTATCAAAAGCAAAGGTGGCCGTACCGTGGTTAGTAATGGTTCCGCCACCATTGCTATAGTCGGTGGGCGGACCAGTAAGGGGCGCTAAGGCGCTAAGATTATATACAGCCGCATGGGTATTATCGGTTTGATCCAGAGCTAAACCAAATTGCTTAGCGCCAACTGTACTCCAAGTAGCGGTGGTACCGGCGGCGGTTATAGTATTTAGACCGCTCTTTAGAGTATCGCCAGAGTAATAAACCGTGGTTCCGTGAAGCGAGTTAGATGTCACTCTAAAGTACGAGTGAGCATCATAGGCATTAGTAAAGCTTAAAACACCATTGCTGTCGCCCAAAGTAATGGCGCCATTATCAGTAAATGGATTGCAGACAGCAGTGCCGCCGTCACCGTTAGTGTTATCAACACCAACCGAAAAGTTTAAGACTTCTTGAACTTTGGCCGTAATATCGATTTGCTGAGCAGTACTAGCAGCAACCGCTCCTTGGTCCACGATAGTGGTAAAGGCGTTATCCGAGTAAGTAGTTATTCGAGCATAAAATGGACAGTTATCATTACCAGAACAGTTAGCTGCTGTCGGGTTAGTGATGTAGTCGGCAGGCTGACCGCCGAAAGCAAAAATACCAACCAGATTAGTGTTTACTGAGGCTGCTACACGTTTGATAGCTATACAGTTGGTCCGGCCCGTACCAGGGTCATTACCGCTGGAAGAATCGCAGTTGTACGGACCGCCTCTAAGATCGGTAGAAGTATCCAGCGAGAAGCCAGCAGGCACCGCATTAATGGTCTGTGTCTGGATAGATGCTACATGAGTAGCATCAAGCCCGGTTGGCGGACTACAGCTAACCGCAAAGATAGGACTGGTGCAGTATTCAAAAAGAATGGAGCCTATATTGCTGCTGGTGCCATTATTAAAAAAGGTAAATGTAAAGGTGTGCTCGGTCTTTTGACCGTTGCCACCATGTCCAGCGGTAACGCTATTGCCTTCGGCGTCCTTGAAAATAGTTCCAACGGCCGATGAGCTCATGGATAAACTACGGCTAGTTAATTGTCCGGTAGAAGCAGACGCTTGACTGGGCACTACAACAGGGATAGCCACGCCTATTACTAACAACCAGGCCGCGGCCAATGCCGATAATCTTGCAAATATACTCTTCAATTTATGAAGCATTTTTTTATCTTATTTCTGTTTTATGTACGTTACGGGCTAAATTTAACACACAAAGGGGATAGACACAAGCATTAAGCACGCTAGTTATCCACAAGCACGACGCTCAAAAAGTTGGCGTAACATTAACGAATAATGATGTTCCGTAAGCACCGCCGGGAGTCGTGGCATTTATATTGGCGATCGCCGACATTGTATATTGAGTTATTCCACTACTTTGCAAGCTTTGAGCCACAGTATCAGTTATATCGTTAGCTGGCTGATTGAATTTAAACGAGTTAGCAGTAGCATAGCCGTTAGTAGCCGTACCGAAACCAAATGGCGGCGAAGCATTTGGCACTTGCTGAGGATTAGCACCAAAAGCACCAATACCATTGGGGCTTGGAACATTGTTAGCTACTAGATTTATGCCAAACTGTTCTGTGCCGTGCGAGGATGCTGTAGGACTAGTTAAAGCCGCAAGATAGTAATTGCCGTTATGCGGTGGGCTGCCACCAACTGTCACCACATAACCACTCGATAAATAATTTCTAACCGTAAATACTGTAGTAATAACTGCGGTTTGGCTTGGGCTAAGTGTACCAAAATCGAAGGTACCTCCAGTTACAGCCACTTCAAGCAGCGGTCTATCTGTAGTATTAAAGCCGGCGTAAGCCTGGTAGTTAGTGCTAGCTGTATTGCCTACCCCTAACTCACCTACCGAGGTTTTGGCTTTATAGTTAGGCGAGCTGTTTTCCAAATCGCCACCGGCGCCAAAAAAGACTTCATTACTCTGATAATGCGGTGAAGTATACTGGGCAAAAACCAAATTTGCCGGTACCAGAACCATCAATAATAAGGTTATTATTAGAATTTGTATTTTACGTAACATTTCCTAGTTATTGTCTCGCAAATTAACCAAAAGTGCAAAAACGCTTAAAGGGTATTATATTATGGTTAAGGTTATTATGGACGAACCTAAACCAAAAACTTCCGAGCCAGAAAGTTTGGAAAATAATACTCCTAACACTGACGCGGGCAAGCAGAGCTCTACCAATCAGGTAGTTAGCGGTACCGATACGGCTAAGCCGGCAGCTAAAGGCCGCTTGGCTTTCTTAGGACGCATTGGAAATTTTTATTTCTTCGGTTTTTTAGTGCTAGTTTTAGTGGCTTCGGCGACGGTGTTTTTGGCACTACGCTGGAGCAAGGGTGGTCCCAGCCAAAGCAATACCAAAGTTCAATCTTTAACAGATAAGCAATTGGCCGCCTTAAAGGGCAGTACTACCTTGGTGGGTGACTCTAGCCAGGTCTTAGATATACAGGGCAATAGCGTATTTGAGAGCCAAGTGCTGCTAAGAAAAGATCTGGATGTAGCTGGCTCAATAAAAGTTGGCGGTGCTTTATCCCTGCCATCCATTAGCGTTGGCGGAACCGGGTCTTTTGGTAAAGTTCAAGTTAATGATGTTTTATCAGTTGCTGGCGCTGTAACATTGCAAAATCAACTTAATGTCCAAAAAAATCTAGCCGTAGCCGGCAGCGGTAGTTTTTCTGGTGCCGTTTCTGCACCTCAACTCAATGTTGGCGGCCTGCAGTTAACCGGCGACTTGCAAATTAATCGGCACATTACTCTGGGCGGAGCCGTACCCGGACGCAGTAACGGCACTGCCTTAGGCGGCGGCGGCACAGCGTCAGTAAGCGGTTCAGATACCGCTGGCACGATAACCATCAACACTGGCAGCGGTCCGCCAGCCGGCTGTTTTGTAACTATTAATTTTGCTCAGAAATTTAATGCTACGCCACACGTTATTGTCAGCCCGGACAATTCTAGTGCCGGTACATTGCAGTGGTATGCCAACCACGGTACAACTAGTTTCAGTGTTTGCACTAATAATGCTCCTGCCGCTTCTACTACCTACGTTTTCGACTATATCATTATTGATTAAGAATTGCTTTTTTTAACAATAGTTATACAATAGGCGATAAGGAGTATCTATAATGAACGTAGCACGAGCTAATTCCATTCCAGATAGTGAGCCCGTACATACACCAGGCGAACGCCTACTTGGAGGCGTATTATTAGGTGGTGTTGTAGCAACTGCGGTTGCTTTATATGTGGGGTTTCATAAACACAAGTCAAACCCTAATACGCCCAAAAATGTGCCTACTGACACACAGCCAAGCCTTAGTTCTGAAGGATCACCAGCTTCTGGATCCAATTTCCTAGAAGCCAATGGCTTAGAGATAAACAACTAAACTCAGATGGGTGAATTACCGCCAGAGGTACCTAAAGAAGCTGAGTCGGAGCCCCAACTTATGCCTGGTAGCATAATAAGAACGGATCATAAGAGCCGTCACGGAGTACATAAACTATACTACCGAGTCACAGAGCTCCTTGAGGGCCGGATACGTCTCCAGATGGTGGACTATAATCCTGATGATCCTGCTTCATCGCAGTCTAGGTCGGATAAAGAAGGTGAAGTACCTATCGGCAGAGATTTTACAGTCGTATGGTCGCCTCAGGAAATTGATTCAGACGTCTAAGAAAACGGTAACCTGATCGGCTTTGACGTGCATTACGCCCCGGCTAATTTTAAGCTGAAAATCTGGTTTACCTTCACTTCGCACTCTGATAATCCCCGGCTCCAGCAGTGTCATAAAATTTTTATGGTGGGGCAAAATATCAAATGGGCCAGTTAGATTTATTGCCGAAACACTTTGAGCCTTTCCACTAAAATAATCATTAAACGGCGCATAGATTTTAACTTGCATGCTTAATGGCTCGGTCATTTTTGGGCTTCCTGGGGCGCAGCCGAAGCAGATGCTGCTACAGCACTAGCGTCAGTACTGTTAATAATAGTTTCAACGCCTTTTAACATATCCTCGCGACTAAAAAATTCACCTTTCTTACCTGTCAGATCTTCAGTTACAAAGGTGGTCTGGGTGAAGTACTCTATTAATTTTCGAGCTTTAGCAAAATCATTACGATCGACTGGCGAGAGTTCGTTTTCTCCAATAATGGCAATGATGCCTTTTAATTGTTCGTGTTTTTGCATTAGAGCCTGGACCTTGACGCTCAAATCATAGTGGCGTTGGCCGACGATGTCTGGACTTAACAAACTGGAGGTAGTGCGGATTAAATCAACCGCCGGACGAATGCCCTGTTCAGCAACTTTACGACTAAGCACCAGGGTGCTATCCAGCTCGTTTTGAATCATTTGCACTGCAGGGTCCGATAAATCATCGGCTGGTACATAAATTGTTTGAATGGCTGTGATAGAGCCCTTCTCGTTAGAGCTTAACCGATCTTGCAGCGTCTTAACATCAGAAAAAATTGTTGGTTCATAACCGCCTTCGCTGGGGACTTGCTCCAAAATAGAAGATAGTTCGTTACGAGCCTGGACATAGCGATACATATTGTCGGCAAAAAATAGAATGTCTTTATTTTGGGTGTCGCGAAAATACTCAGCGTCAGCAACCGCACTCAAAGCTACTAACACACGCTGCACCGGGTTTTGGTCCATTTGGCCAAAGAACATGCAGGTACTTTTTAGCAGGTCGCGTTCCTTTAGCGTTTCATAAAGCTCGTGGCCTTCACGGATACGCTCGCCAATACCAGCAAAAAAGCTCAAACCCTGGCCGCTTTTTGCGACGTTATGAATCAGCTCCATCGTCAGCACCGTCTTACCCACACCGGCACCGCCGATAATGCCAATCTTGCGGCCTTTAACAAACGGCGTGAAGAAATCAATAACCTTAATGCCGGTCTCCAGTATCTCTGGTTTAGCGGCTTGGAAAGATGTACTGCGCGGCGGTAATTGTAAAATGTTTTTACGCGCACTGTTCGGCTCGGGTGGCGGTAAACCATCCAATGGTCGGCCTAAGGCATCGAAAATTCTACCTATGGTTACATCACCCACTGGTATTTCTATGCCGTGACCAGTCCGCTCGGCCCCCATATTTTTTTGGATATTTCGATGGCCTAGAACGTTTAAGCATACAGCGGTGTTGCCATTACCTAGGTGGTCAACCAGCAGAACCGTATGGCTTTGATTATGCACTACTAATAACTCGCCAATCTCCGGACCATCTTCATCAAACTGGACGGTAACAATTAAATCTTTAACGGAACGTACCGAGCCAATGGTCATGCCGTGGCCTTTCGTAAACCGTTAATTATCTCTTTTAGCCGTTCGTCTTTAATATGCCGCCTAGCCCGGGCGAACAAGGTGTTTAAATCACCGTAAGATTCATCAGCTTTATCACGCGCTCGACTCATAGCCTGAAAACGGCTGGCGTATTGTGCCAGTTTGGATTCCATAATTAGCTGGCTCATAACAATTTGAATCATCGAACTCTCCAGGTGATCAACTACCGCATAGGTACTAGGCTCAAAGATATAGGTTTTTTCGTTAATAACTTCTTTGGAGTCGCCGGCTACTTTGCCCTGCTCAGCTACAGCAGTACTAAGGCTCATCTTTTTAACATCCTGAACCATTAACGAGACATAGGTTTGGTAATAGACAGTTGTCGAGGCATACTGCTGAATCTCTTCTATCAATGGCACCACGTTAATATTCTCGTCTTGTTCGGGCATTTTAAACGAGCGCTTAACTTTGATGCCGGCTTGGGCTAGCTGTATAACGCCGTGATGGCCAATAACGACAATGTCGTTATGCTCGGGCTTGTAGCTTTTAAGTACCCAAGCTATAAGTTTTTGATCAATGTCACCGCTAAAACCGCCTTCGGCGGTGATAATAATTAATAATTCTTTTTCGATAATAGTTTCGGTGCGCTGGCTACGACCAAAGTGAAATAACTCATCGACTCGAATTTGAGTATAGATATGCCATAGTTGGTTAAAAAACTCCTGAGAATGCTGGACCCGGTCTTTGATCTCGGCTATTCGAATACTAGCAATACCTTTAAAAATACCGGTAATATCAACCATGGTTTTCATGGCGTCTAGGTCGCCTTCTAGATCATTAAGCAGGCTCATTTCTTTAACTCCACCATGCTGGCGTTACTCAGTTGGCCGCGCAAGCTATCGTAGTCAGAGTCGGCTTTTAGGGCCGCAGCGGCTTGGTTAGATAGTTTCTTAAGTTTGGCAATATCGATGCTTGAGTTTTCCGGCAAATCCAAGACGATATCCAGCATCATTTGCTGAGCTAATAACTTATAAGTTTCACCCGGAATTTGATTAAAAACATCATACAACCGGCGGCCAAGTTTAATATCTTTTTGAACAGCAATAGCCAGCTCTGAGCCAAATTGGGCATATTCCTGGGCCTGGGTAAAGGCCGCCAGAGCCTTTAGGATACGGTCGTTTTGTTTCTTCTGTCGGTCGTTATGGCCACGTCCACCCACACGGGTAACGCTTAAGCCAACATTAATCGACGGCCGCAGACCATCGCGAGCAATCTTCATATCAAGTATCCACTGGCCATCAGTGATTGACATGATGTTGGTTGGCAGGAAAGCGGTTATATCGCCGCCGGCAGCCAAAACTACCGGAATTGCTGTCAAGCATTTTTTATTAACCTTTAAACGTCCGGCTCGTTCTAATAGCGATGAGTGAGCGTGAAACATGTCACCCGGATAAGAGTCGCGCCCTGGGCTAACGCCTGACAGCAATGCTATTTCGCGGTAAGCATGGGCGTGAGCGGTCAGATCGTCATAAATGATAACTGTATCGACCCCCAATGATTGCCATAAGTATTCGGCCATGGCACAGCCAACGTAAGGCGCCAAATAGCTCATCACTAACGAGTCAAAAATAGTTGAGACAATAACTATGGCCTTATCCAGAGCCTGATTATTTGTAAGGCGGCTAAGTAAGGTGTCAATGTCGCTACGGCGCTTAGCAATCAGTACATAGACTACTATTTGATCGGTAGCTCGCTGATTAATGGCAATCTGCGTAGCTAGAGTAGTTTTGCCGGACTTACTGTCACCCAGCAGTGCTAACCTTTGACCGCGAACAATTGGAAACAGCGCATCGACTAGTGTTACACCGGTTTCTACTTGATCGTTTAGCATTTCACGTTCATAAATTGGCGGCGCACTATTAAAGACCGGCCATGCCCCGTCGGCCGCTATTGGTCCCTTGCCGTCCAGTGGTTCACCGGTTACCGAGACCACCCTGCCCACAAAATCACGACCGACTTTGGTGTTGAGCTGATCGTGTTGCAGCACGCCAACCATCCCCGCCTTCAAACGCTCAGAGCCAAGATGCAAGACCACCAATTTAGTTTCTAAAATGTGCTGCACAAAACCTTTACTACCATCCTCAAAGATAATTAGCGAGTGACTATTAACTGGTTGCAGCCCCTTAACCTCGACTAGAAAGCTATTGACCGCTACAACCTCGCCAGTCGGATTACCGCTGGCTACCAGTCGCTGAAAATGTTGAGCACTAGTTTCGCTCATTTAGCGGCTCCGGCAATCAGTCCCACCAGGTTTTTTTTCTCATTTTCTAAACGCTGCTTTAAGCTCATATCAAATGACCGATTGGATGTTCGCAAAATACAACCGACAGCGATATTTGGTTGCAAACCTACTTGTAGCAAAATTTGTGGGTGCACGTTTGTCCGTAGCCACTCCAGAATTTTCTGCAAAGCCTGCGGCGGCGGATCAACGGCAAAACTAATATGAATTAAAGGCGCCTTATCTAGCATTAACTGCACTTGGGCTCCTAATTGTTTACGCTGAGCTGGTTCTAGCAAGTTATAGCCATTTTCCCTGGCCAGCTGATCAAGCAAGCGGCTCAGCCGGGGCAGCCGCATCTGAGTGCCTGGCTGGCGATTGGCTAAACTAGCAAAGAAATCTTCCAGCCGGTTAAGTTCTCGCTGCAAGCGCATCATGTCCATCTGGGTAACTACATCAATTGGCAATCTTAATTCCATTTAAGTACCCCTCTTAATGTCTTCTAAAATGGCTTGTTTATTAGCTTCTAGTTCGCTTAAGATGTAGTCCAACTGATCGGATAGGTCGATCTGATCACCAATGGCTCTAAGGATGTAGTGGTTGATAATACTGGCCATCTCGGCCTCAAAGCGGGCTACTACTCGAGCTTTTTGCTGTTCCGATTGAGTAGCAAGCTGCTGCTCCAAAAATGCCCGCTGCTGCTCAATAGTAGTAATTGTCTTGTCTATCGAATCCAGAGCCATCTGCTTGGCGTCCACGATGGACTGCTCATATTTTTTGAACTCTTCTTGCAGTGTGCGAGTAATTTCGGCCCGCATGTAATCATTCAATTGACTGGTGGTCTCGCGCAGATCCTGCTGTAGAAACATCGCATTTTCGCCGATTATTTTTTCAAAGTGCAGTCGGCCGCGGTTGCGCAACTCTTCACGGAATTCTTCATCAAAGATATGCTCGACATCACGTTCGGCACCTTGCTCTAAAGCACTTTGTGGCTGACCGTGGATGGTTTTTTGACCGGATACTTTATTCAAGCGCCAAGCTAACCAGCTAAACGCTGCTGTGGCGCTCAAGATTGACCCAATTACTAGTATTAACCCACCCGTATTCATATCATCCTTAAAGTCTAAGTAGTAAGTAGACCCCCGCTAGTCCAACAATAAACACCAAAATAGCCACCATAATCACCTGCACCAAGCCGCCCATTATCGACTGCTTACTTAAGGGGTTACGCCCCAAAGCGATCATGCCGCTTCTTACGCCTGCCCACAAAATAGCCCCCGCAATTACCGAGACTACAAAGAAAATGGCCAAGGCAGCGTAGATTCTGATAGCCGAAACTGATTTCCCAGCAATAGCTTGGCCCACGTGTTTTAGCGGACCTGGTACCGAGGCATCACTCTTAACTAAAGGGTTCTTACCAGGACCTATAGTTACCTCTATACGCCCAATGCTAGAGCCATCTGATCCAGATGTTAGAACATTATTTTTGCCATCAAAACTCTCTACTGCGCGCCCTAGAATATTAGATTGCCGAGAGTTAGCCTTGGCAGCGATACCCGTAATCGATGAAATACTGATGTAATCCCCGGGCTTTACACCACCTGCCTGGCTGCTAACTAACACGGGGTAAGTGCCACTAGTAGCTACAAAAACCTGTTGATTTTGCAAGCTAACGGTAACTGGCGCTTGACTGGGGTCAATAACTACACCATAAATCCTTGAAGCATCATTGCCCGGTGAGGCTTCCACCGTATCAGAGGCGGTTTTATCTAGGGCTGCTACCCAACCCGGCTGAATAGTCCCTTTGGTCTTAAACCCATGTACGATGGTGTCGGCTGAAGTTTTTACAGGAGTAAGAAACGTGAGCAATAACAGCAACGCTAGGCCGAAAACCAAAGTCCGACCTAGCCATGCTTTGGCTGCCTTAATCGTCAACCCTTGCATAACTGAGGCTAAGTATAGCGCTTTTGCTTAGAAAAGCCTAACTGTTAAACACCTATGAGACAAACCGCATTAACTGTTTAATTGTTTCGTGAATTTCGTCTGCGGTTGTAGGTCGCCCAAAGCTGAAACGCAAAGAAGAGCGCGCCGTTTCATCAGACAGACCAATGGCACTTAATACATGCGAGGGCTCGACGTTGGCTGCACTACAGGCACTGCCAACCGCTACTTGTATACCCACTTCATCCAATTGGATCATTAGCCGCTCGTTATCAATACCCGGAAAAGTCACATTCAAGATATGGGGCGTTTGGTTTTTTAAGCTGCCATTTATCACTGCCGTTGGGATTTTATCGTTCAGTTCATCAACAAATAAATCTCGCAAATTATTAAGGCGTTTAACTTCATCTTGCCGTTGATTTTGAGCAATATCTAAGGCTTTGACCAATCCATTAGCATTGGCTAAGCTCTCCGTACCTGAACGCAGTCCAAATTCTTGGCCCCCGCCGTAAATAAGCGGTTGCAGTTCAACGCCCGCTTTAACGTATAGAATTCCGGCTTGTTTCGGTCCATAAAGCTTGCTGCCATTTATACTCATCAAATCCACTCCCAGCCTCGAAACATGTAGATCAAGATAATTGGCAGCCTGAGCAGCATCGGTATGTAGATAAAGCGGCAATTTAATATTCTCTTCTGTTCGGTAGTTGCGAATTTGTTGCAATAAATTCGCAATCTCTCGCAGCGGCTGTATTGTGCCTAATTCGTTATTCACCAGCATCACGCTAACAAGTACGGTCTTATCGGTAATCAAACTTTTAAGTACTGCCGGGTCTAGTTGGCCTTGCTTATCAACTGGAATTGTCTTTGTACTAAATAATTCAGATGCTTTCCAGCACAGTGGGATCCGAAGCTTGGAATTCACGTGACTTGAAGTCGCGGC
>JADMIO011409304.1_pt1 | contig 43254 bp, 58 predicted proteins | sample 8958161 | NCBI WGS metagenome assembly JADMIO01 (sample SAMN16585339, study PRJNA669376) | soil metagenome | isolation source: Crop rotation soil | place: USA: Cullars Rotation, Alabama | collected 2011
GCCGCGACTTCAAGTCACGTGAATTCCAAGCTTCGGATCCCACTGTGCTGGAAAGTATTTCTTGTGTTACAAAGATTTCTTGACAAATACTAAACTTCCGATTAAATATTGTCCTGCAGCCTTAACACGGGAGTAAAAAAGCTTTGAAAATGAGGAATTTAGATGTTGATACACAAATGCAAAGATGACTTTACAGCATAGTTGTGCACAATCGCAAATCAAGCTCTAATCCCCAACAACGATCACCTTACACCTCCCAACCCGCACCGAATCCAACCATTGGCCCACCTCCTGTACCAAAGCGCTTCCTTCCGATCCGCAGCAGCTTTCGAGCCTGAGCTCTTTCAAGGCGCGCCAATCTCGTTCCCAGTTCACGAACGCATTATGCCCGCACAACACCTCAGCTGAAACCCATTCGCAGTGACCAAGATCAATTTTCTCGAGAAGGGAGAGCCCACGTGATAAAAGGGAGAGTGCGTGTGGGCCATCGTAACGCGTGAAGCAGCCGGCCAGGCCGAGGCTTGTGAGGCGCGGGAGGGTGATGATGAGAAGGTGAGCGAATGGGATGGCGGGGAAGGTAGTAAAGGAGATGTTGAGATGATGGAGGGTTGAGGCAAGAGGGCTCGATATTATGTGAGTGAGCATGGTAGCGGTCGAAGGGAGGGAAAAGATCGATATGAGGTAGGGAGGGAAGGCGTTCACCATTTCGTCCTCCTCATCAATTGGTTGGCCAGAAGATAATGCAAGCAATCCCATGTCGTTGACAGCTGCCGCTTCGTCGTTTTCGTCATCGTTGCTGTTGTTTTCAATTTCCGTCAAGTCCTCCCAGCTCTCTGCGATGTGGTGTGGTCGACGTCGCATCACCTTCCAGAACGTTCGAACGAATTTGACAAAGGAGATTGTGGCACACTCAAAACACAGGTCCACATAGCCATCATCAACGAACATTGGCAGTATCTTATCAGAGATGGGCCGCTCAGAGGGTGCATACCGTAAAATCATCTGCTTTGTCCGAAAAGGGATCGTTGCAAAGTCGTAAAGATCATCACTCTGTCTCTGAGCGTAGAAGGACTCGACGTTTCGCGCGACGACGCGGGCCGCGATATCGACCAGTAGCTCAACACCGCCTCTCGGACCATCTTGCGCCCTCCGCTGTCTTTCTCTTCTTCCCATCTCATTAGTTCCACCCCTGCTGTCCACGAGCGTCCATGATTCAGGGGGCGGCGGCCCGGGAATAAGCTCGAGAACCCGGGCCATGTCGGCCTCTCTCTGAGGAACGGGCGGATCTGGGTTTACAAAGCGATTACGAATGTAGTTGTACGGCTGAAAAGTCTCGCTGTGATCCATGTTAGCCCCTCTAACATTAAGACGATTGTGCTCGGCGCGGGTCTGCTCAAGGCGGAGCTTGAAGAGGAGGTCAACGACCGATGGTAATGCTGAAACTGAACTGGGTTGGCCTGCCTGTACGCCATTTGCGGTCGCTGTGGTTGATGTCTGGTAGTTTCTTAGTTGTGTTCGGAGACGTTGGCGAGAAGCCTTGGTCATTTGCTGAGTCGTTATGAGGAAAATAACAGTTGCTGCGGAATGGTACTTGGTTGTTTGACTGTCTTACTCGTGTGACGAGGTTTCCAAGACCAAGTCATGATGAATGTGCAGCCCATGTTCAACTTTATTGTCTTGATATAAAATATTAGCTTAATCATGACACATGTTAGCAAATATAAATTTTAATAATAATTACTCTGTTATTCTTATTATGATTTAATATTATGATTTGCAAGAAAAAATACTTTGATATTATACTTCAAAGACTGAGCCAGAGCCTATACTCTCTCTGATCCAATGATAATATAAAAATATAAAAATATTAGCTTGATCTTATCATATGCATGCAAATATAAGTTTATAAAATTTAGATGAGTAATAATTATATTTTACTTCAAAGACTTAACCAGAGCCTAGGCTTCTTAAGGCTAATGATATGAAAACATTAGCCTAATCTTGCCACATGCACATGAACACAAATTCTGATATATTTTCAAAATTTAATTTAGTAAGTTTTATTTAACTTCAGAAGCTTAGCAAGAACATTGATATCTTTACCACACTCTGTAGGTGCTTCAGGTGGAAAGCGTGATAGTAGCCTGACAAGGTTACGATCGGCATCTTTGACCTCTAGAACATTATTGCCGATAATTAGCATATGGTCTGGCTCCGTTGACCACTACCTGGAAAGCCAGTATGCCAAAGCCATAGATATATGGTTGATTTCTTCTTCCATGACACCAGACCTGGATGATTGCCAGTACATTCTGTCGCCATGAAATGTCGCGTGCCACCTACACTAGCTGAAAAGGCTCGTTGACGTGAAGACGAGGACGTTGTCGCCTTTGAGATCGCCGTGCACCACACCGGCGTTATGTAATCCCCTCGGTCCCACCAAATAATCCAAACACAACCTCGCCTTTTCAACCCACCCAGCGGGTGCGGCGTCAACATATAATTTGTCCTCCAGGTAGTGGTTGAGCGCGCAGTTTGCAAGCTAGACGACAAGTATTGGCCTATGCTTTTTAAAGGTAACCCCTACCATTTAACAATGTTGGGGTGGGATGCATCAACTTGATCTCTTTCATAAGAGCGTTGGCTTCATTCAGCCTCAAGAATCGCGAGTTTATATGACGATGCTCTTTGAATGCGACGGGCGTTGGCGATGAGTTGATAGAGCAAGTCCCTAGTCATCCATGGCGTTAGCTCTTTCGTTGGGCAGGCATTCTTTTTGGAGGCAAATATGACTTTTACTCTTACCCGAGTAAACGTTCATGACTAACACCAGGTCGCATTCCTCGAACACAGTCTCAGCTACAGGAATAGGCAAACTTGTATTACAAAAGGAAATTGTGCATCCTTCTTGTGTCTTGTGTCTCCTTGATGTTTCAGGCACAAGATCTGCTTCCCCGAGAAATATATACAAGCAAACCCGAGCGAGAACACGGAAGAACTAGGGGATAACTTAATTCCACTTCCGTTCATTTGGTTGAAGACGTATATGTATGTTTACTTTGTGTGGTTTTATTTCAGCACACCCCATATAAATCCATATAAATATATAACAAACATCGAATAATACCAAGCTGTAAGATACACTACAAAACGTTGGTGCTGTGCGCAGACGAAATTCAATCCTTCACCTTCACGATATTCTTCTTCTGCCCAAGCATTTCTTCCTTGAATGCCTGGATTATAACGGTTATCGCTGGCCTATACCATTGCTCGGCCGACCCGAGGAAGTTCTTAAATGCCTCATCACGTTCACCCGAACCTTCCAGGTGTCGTGCATACCAATACTGGCCCTCGGGATGACCCTGATCGGCTGCCATTTTAAACCATTCCCTTGCTTTCGCGGCATCCTTCTCTTGTTTCGCATTCCCATTTTGTACGATCATCGCAGCGCAGTAATAACCTTCAGCCGTCGCCTCGTTGCTGTCCACGAACGGCTTCACCGCGACCCAGGCGTCTTCGAAACGGGACTCGTCAAAGAACTTTTTGGCATCGCGGCATTTCCTCTTAGTCTCCGGCTCTTCGTCGGACAAGCAAAACTCCAACGCGTCGTTCTTGGCGGGTTCGACAGCACTTGGCGCAGGGTCGCCCTCCTCGGTGAAGTTCGAGATCTCATCACGCTTCTGCAGCAGCATAATCGAGATCTCGGCAGCCTTCGGGCGTTCGCTCGGTTCGCGTTTCCACGCGCTCATCATAATATCCTCCAAGGCGGGTGGGATCTTCACGGTAATTTTGGGGCTGCTTCCTTTAACGACGTGTTCGGGGATTTCGGCATTATCCTTGATATCTTCGTACGGCAGCTTTCCGTTGCATTCGGCTAACTCCCAGAGAAGCGTTCCGAAGCTGTCGAGGGTGGTGATATTTGGGAATCATTACGTCAGATTTGTGCGGGCAAGCCTAAAGGCAAGGAAATGAGACAGGCGCATTTCAACAGAGCATACCTGTAAACTTCGCACTCAGTCGTGTATTCGACCTGACTATCAACGAGTCGCTCTGGCGCGAGCCACCTGGGAAAAAAAGCAAATGGCAAAGTGTACGTGAGCATGGATTCAATGCAGCCGTCCGAAAATACAGCGCGAGGAGGAGGGACTTACCGAAAATGGGCAGTACTGTCGTTGCTACGGGCGACGGAGACATCTAGTTTATATCGGCTCACAGAGAAGTTTGCAAGCTTCGCTTGCATGTGGGAGGTCTGCGAAAGAAGAGCATGAGGGTTAGTTGTGTTCCCATGCCATTTGTCGCGTATAGGCATGGACAAAGCCGACGGGGAGCTTACCACAACGACGTTCTCGGCCCTGATGTCGTGATGGATGATGTTGTTTCTGTGAAGAAACGAGATGGCTTGCGCGATATCAAATGACATGGTCCAACGGTCTCTCCACGAAATCCTTCCCTTAGTCATCAAATCGTGAAGGTTGCGTTTCTCAGCATATTCATACAAGATGACAATGTCGTCGTCTTTTTGGTACATGCCGTAGCAGTGTCGGATGTAGGGACAATCGGACACGGAGCGCAGCAAGCCGATCTCGCGCTTAATATTGGCTACCCTCTTCTTGGGATTATAATGGATTACCTCATCAACAAGGCTACCGTAAAACATCTTGACACCATCGATGTCTTTCACATCATTGGCGTTGACCATTGCCTTGTCCGCCAACATTTTGACCGTCTCCGAAGAAGCCATTGCCTTGGGTGCTGCGAGTGCGGCTTTAAGTTGATCGGTGACATTTACTAAGTTGTTATCGATTTGGTCGATAAAATACGTGATTTCTTTGTTTAAAATAGCCCGAGTCGTCTTGATCTCGTCATAGTTTTTCTCGATTCCACTGATAATTTGCTGTGCCTGCGCCTCGGCCTTTCCCTGATTGCCGAGAATACAAAAGTTGACGGCAATCGTGAGGACCTTGGATGCGTCATGTAAGCTGTTCTCGAGCTGCTCAAATTTTTTGACGTAGTCGGTGCCACGTAAAATCCTCCGAAAGGTCGACTTGTTGCTGATCTTAATAATGAATGCTTGCATATCCATGAGCACGATGATGTACCGCTCGAAGGAGGTCGAAAAAGGTCCTTGGTCAGAGAAGAGGCCAGGCTGGCCGACCTGCGTGCGGCCGAAATCGCAAAGCATATCGTTGACCGAAATGATGTAATTCGTCAGGCGCTCGTTGGACTCCTTGAGGTAGGTCAGCGTTTCCACAACGTCACTAATGACTTTACAGATGAGAAAGGCTTGGGACAGGTAGGGTACAAACGGCTCGGCAATGACTGTTGCCTTCTCGACGAGGCCGAAGAAGTTTTGCGCAGCCGAAGTAGCTTTTTTTGCGGTTTTTCCGGTCATGGCTGAAGATTCAGATGTGATGTGGGTGTTTTGTTTTTTGTTTCGGGGGGTATGAGAACGAATTTGACTGGAGTCCTTGACAGTTGTATATTTATGCAGAATGTTGGTTTGGAGGAATTGGCCACCCCATGAGGAAAGGAGCTAGAGGAGTTTGATCCTTATCCAGCTTTACAAGGGTTCGCTTTTTAGTCATCTGACTTTGCTACGTGCAACCAATACATGCCGCGCGGTTTCAAACTTGCAAGGGTCGATATGTAGATGAGATCATTTTGTTTATTTGTTTTTGATTCATGCTCCTAAAGTTGGTTCTTGATCCCTTAATTCCTTATTTCTTGTGTGTTTAGAATCATATCCTTTAGGGTTCTTTACCTCTCCCACTAGGTAAAAAAAAAAAAAAAAAAAAAAAAAGCCTTCTACTCCCGTTATCTCAATTCACCCATCCCTAATAATGGCCCCATAGTCTCCGCCTATTGGAATTTGTCGATTATTTTCATGTCGAAACCATCAGCCACGACCACCACGTCCGTAAGGTTAACTTTATCTCTACCAAACTCGAGACGAGCCAATAGTAGAATGGTAAAAATACAATATATATTTCAACGACTGAGAATGTTGCGCCGTTATGATGTTGGGATTGGTAGATAAATTAGGCAACTCGCATGTATCACGATTACGTGTAAATTGTAAAGTAGCGGCCAGTCTAGATCTACGTATTAACACAGTCACTTGGCGTATACGCATGTAAATTGTTACGTCCACTAAATAACAGAAAATAGAGGCTTTCTCCCCTAACAAAAATTCTAGAGCGGTTCTTAACAATACACATATAAGAAAAAAATGCTGTTGAACGCGTATATATATATACATATATGTATTGAATATTAACCGGAATTATACAAACAAAATCAAAATATGAACATAACATATGGAACTGTCGTTCCCTCATTCGACCCCGGAAAGGAAAACATCATCGGAATAAGGCACCTCAACTTGTCCTTTTGGATCGAGACGATGCTCAATCTCGGTGGTCTCCTCCAGTCCATCGGTTTTCCTCCCGTTTACCGGATGGGTCCAAGCACGATTTTCACCCCGTAAACTTGTGTGCAGCCCCATCAAGCGAAGCCTTCATCGAGACCTTCTCGATCAGCCAACTCGCACGCGCTGCAGGTTTTCGACGTGTATGTCTCGGAGTCGATGACCACCTTCTTCACCAACTCCTCCGCCTTGCTCAGCAATCGGTCGAGAAAGCGGCCATGGCTCCCGGTCAACATTTTCCGCACCGCTCGCCTGTTAAGCCTTCCCTTCCTCTTCCTGGCCATCGCATACGAGTTGAGCTGCGGGATTATGACCACGTCGAACGTCTCCAGCAGACATAGCGCTGATTTCCTGCAGCGCTCGTCGACCAGATCCTTCGCTCGCTGGCGTATACGCGCTTGCGCACGACGAAACTCGCCTCGTCGTCTTGCTGGTGCTTTGGTTGTGCGCGAGATGAGATCGTCGAAAGCGAGGTGGATCCGAACGATTCGCTGGATGCCAATAGCGCCGCATTTTCAGGTGGGCAAATACCTGATAAATTAATTATTTTCACGACGATAATAAAGCTCACCATGTCAAGAAAGTTCGGACGCCGGGATCGACGGCGCAGTCGTTCACCTCCGCTTGGGCTTCACGGGGCGGTGCAACACCCTTGCCATACACCCAGACGAACGTCCATCGCCCAAGGCGCGTGTTGTACACGAGTTTCGAGTCCATCTTGGCATGACCCTCGTTGTTCGGCCAGCCGTTGTTCCACCGCCGGTGTTTGTGGTGAAGCAGTGGCTTCCACCTCTAATCTTCAGTTCGGCACCATCCCGCCGGTCTGAATTCTCATCCTCAGCACCCATGACTGCCTTACCAACGCTCCTTTGCTTTCGATGCGGGGCCTGAGGCCACTCTTCCGCGGCCTGATCTAGACCCTCGCTCAAAACGCTGCCATATTCACAGCATCCAAACGACCCCCTCGGTTCTGACGGTGCCGCAGCACGCCGTTCAATGGTCGAAGGTGCTCTCGCGAATCCTATATACAACCGATCTCACCTTTGCTTTTTCCGCTGTGAGCGATCGCAAAAAATAACCACCCCCTTACCAGGAGCCTCGAGTCTGCTCCCACACTGAGGCATGATTGCTCTCATGCACATTGTGTATATTTTACTGGGTGAATTTTCTGCAACTACCTCAATTGTTTACATCAGGCTGGAAGGTCACATTTACAGGCTGATATTATGGGCCACTCCATTCTGCGCCAATTCTGGTGGCTATGTAATTTTGGAAAGAATTTTTTCCACCTAGGTCTCCCTTACGCTCTGGGAATCTTTATTCATGGTCACCACTTCATGGCCAATTATGAAAATCTGGCCTGCATTGAGTCCTTTTCAAAGGTCTACCAGCCTAGAGGAAATCAATTCCAACAACCTTAATAATCGAATCATCCATGTCAAAGTCGTCATCCGCAAGCTTGATGACTTTCGCAGACGGCAATATCAACTCGTCAGTCACACAGGGTCGAATATTCTCATCCAAGAGCCGCTCGATCGATTTACTTTCTTCGAGGCAACGAAATCTTCAGTTGAGTCCTCCTTCAATTTTTCAGGTTCAATTCTCTTCTTCTTTGGTGCTCTACGGAATCCAAAACACCGCTCTGCGTGTCACTGGCTTTTTGGAAGGTGTCAACGCTGAAAACTTCAAATGTGATCCCAAGCTGAGGTGGGTCCTGGAAACTCCCTACGATATGCGCGATGAGGCCATGAATGACCTGCTCAAGGCCTACGAATCCAATTTTGCCGCCAAGCGTCCAAGGTTCAATATGAAGTTCCGATCCAAGAAGGATCCACTTCAATCAATTGTGGTGCACTCTAAGCATTGGGGAAAGTCTCGTGGCATGTTTGCCTTCCTTCCAATGATAAAAACCGCTGAACCTTTACTGACTCAACTCAAGTATGACAGTCAGCTTGTGATGGATCGCCTTGGTAATTTCTATCTATGTATTCCTATGCTGCTTGAGGTGCGGACCGACAACCAAGGTCCCATGTTCTCAATGGCACAAGAGGAGGGAGGATCAGGAGTGATTGCGCTAGATCCGGGAGTTAGAATATTCATGACAGGATACGATCCGAGTGGATTGGCCATCGAATGGGGAAAAAACGACATTGCACGCATCTACCGCCTGTGTCATGCTTATGATAAGATCCAAAGTAAGCAGGATGTGATCCATGGTAAAGTATTCATGGGGTTTGGTTGTATATGATAGGGATTTAATATATTAATTTGTTTTAAATATGCATTACTAGGTAAGTAGCATAAACGCAAACGATATAAACTCTATCGCGCAATGCTTTGTATCCACAAGAAGATCTGCTGCCTCGTGGATGACTGCCATCGCAAACTCGCAAAATGGCTGTGCGAAAATTACCATGTGGTGCTGTTACCAGAGTTCCGCACTCAAAGTATGATCAGACGAGGACAGCGGCGCATCCGCTCCAAGACCGCGCAAGCGATGTGCACATGGTCACACTATCGCTTCCGCCAACATCTTATCCACAAGGCGCATGAACATCCCTGGTGCCAGATCATTCTGTGCACAGAGGAGTACACCAGTAAGACATGCGGAAGTTGCGGCTGCATCCACCGTGGCCTGGGTGGATCCAAGGTGTTCCGCTGCCCGAGTTGCATGGCTGATATTGACAGGGATATCAATGGTGCACGCAATATCCTCCTTCGTTACCTCACCGTCAATCAAAAAGAGCCGGCTTCGGCTGGCGTTGGGGCCTACCCCCTGGGATCATAATGGTCCTTGCAGAACTTGTATATTTTTACATAGGCTTGCACAGAAATGTGTGGTTTGTGTAGATATGTATAGATTTAATTGTAGGCGGAGTAAACCAGTTGCAAGTGTAAAATCGGTATGACGAGTTTAAATTTGGTTGAGCAAATCGACGTCACAAGTACAGTCACGCTGATTCAAGTTCAAATGACACGTCGTCTTTTATTCAATTCTTTGACAAAAGATGTTCCCGTCATATATACAAATAACCCATAATCCGGAACCGATCAAACTGGATGTCCGCGACAAGGCTACTGGAGAAACAAAGGAGGTATCCTTAGTAGACTACGTTTGCAAAATGTGTCCGTCGCTTGCGCCCGGAGCCTACTTCTTCCCTACTCCGTACTTGTGGAATGGTCATCTTCAGACTGCGTACGCCGCCTTTAAAAACTTTGAGTACGAGTTCAGCGTTTCATATGAGAGGTATGTATAGATGCTATCTGCTTATTTGGTGAGAAGATTGATAGCTAAACGCTACGCATTGCTGACACTTTGGTTCGCGATACCGAAATAGAAAGCTTGTTCCCACTCCAGATGGCGGCCAGATTGCAGTCGACTGGACACCAGAGCTCTCGGTAAAACCCTTTGATGATACTCCAACTCTTGTGACGCTTCACGGGCTGACCGGCGGGTCGCACGAGTCCTATATCCGCAATCTTCTCAACAGGCTCACTGCCCCTCCTTATAATTATCGTGCAGTGGTTGTCAACTTTCGAGGCTGTATGTATTGTTTTTGGTTCATCTCTGCTTGTATCTCACGGTTTGCGTTTAATGAGGCCTAACTCGGCATTGGTGTGCGCAGGTGCCGAATCGGAGCTGCTGACGCCCCAAATCTACAATGGCGCTTACACCGATGACCTGCGCAGCGCGCTAAAGTATATCAAGAGCAAGATTCCGAATGCACTTTTGGTGGGCATTGGCTTCTCGTTGGGGTCGAATGTGCTGGTGAAGGTAAGAGCACCACCCTGTTTGGGTTCGCTGCGCATTCTATTACGTTTGATTGATGTCAGAGGAGTGCTGAAGTTTTTGCTCGGCAACGTTGAAAACAGTATCTCGGTGAAGAAGGGGATAAAGCGCCGTTCGTGGGAGCAATGTCAGTCGCCAATCCTTTTGATTTTGTTGGGTACGCGTTCCTCCCTCAGCTTTATTGTACATACTTCCGCTCTTTCTTTATTAAGCACGATCGCGTCACAGCTCGACCACGCACCTAGAACGCACATACGTTGGAAAGAACATTTATTCGCGCTCAATGGCTAATTCACTCAAGAAGGCCTTTTTGCGACATGAGAAGTGGCTTGTTCAAAATGAGGGGATTGACGTTGACGTGGTGCGACAGGCCCAGACTGTGCGCGAGTTTGACAAGCTCGTCACAACCAAGATCTTTGGTTACAACACGGTGAACGGTATGTTCGAGATTTCGATCTTTTGAGGCGATCGATGAGCAATCCGGAACATACAATGCTCCGACTTGACGTTTGGGGCTTCAAACTTATAGACTACTATCGCGATGCTTCCTCTTCGCGATTCATCACGAGCGTCAGGGTGCCCTTACTTTGTCTGAACGCCGTCGATGATCCCATCGCACCAGGCGAATGCATACCTTACGACGAGTGCGAATTCAACCCACACGTGATATTAGGTAGGACTTGTGCTTCTTAGCATCTAGTTTTAACATGCACACATATACTTCTAACGCGTGTCTTGTCGCGCGTCTTTTTTTCAAAGCAACAACGTCCAAGGGTGGTCATCTTGGCTTCTTTGAAGGCTTCTTCAACCCACAACGCTGGTGCATTAAACCTCTTCTCGAGTTCACACACGCCATTTTTCAATCCCGTCTTGGTGTCTCAATCGACACGGAATTGCCGTCAGAGTCGGCATCAGAACAATAGACATGGTGGCGGTATGCGCGACCTAGGCGGAGGGGCTCGGGCATTTATTGCATCATTTATTGAAGAGATTATATAGAACGAGAATATCCATTTTTTTTTTTTTTTTTCACTGTCTTTGTTGACCTTTTTCCTTTCGTTGTTATCTCAGTTTGCGCCATTTCACGACTACCAAGAAAGGCGCGTTGCGCGCGAAGTCGGGGGGGTGTGCGCGCAAGGGACCGGACCCGAGCTGGCGCGGGTCGTGGAAACTGAGAGAATTTTTTTTGGCCAGGCAGCCAATGGAATTGCTGCCTACGTCACTTTTAATTTCAAAGTCCGACGACCCACACCCTCGAAAAACCAGCAGCGCACACCTTTCGTCTTGACAACCACTCTCTCGCGTATATAAACGCTCCTTATCCCTTCATACATCCATCATCAAGGCCCCTCCATCCATCGTCCGCCCGCACCCATCGACGTTGCCCGCACGGCCCTGGGTTTTTCGCTCGCTTTTCCCGACTCTACACGCGCTTTTACCCAATTAAACCTGCTTGTTTACCTGCGCCACCAATAAAATCGTCGAAATCAACACCCTGAGATCGTCGATCATTCTCACATTCGACTCACAAGCCTCCAAATCTTTAATGATCGCATCTCTCCCCGGTCAATAAACGTTCTCTTGACCTGTCAATTTCGTCTCTAAGCCAACTCGACTTCGATCATGGCGTCCAGCGGCTTCGATGAGGTGGCGGGGAAGCGCCCGGTTGATGACGTACTAAGTGAAGGGTATGTAGGGGTTTTCTTTCCTTGTGAACCACGCATACAATCTTCGTGGTTGGCTTCATACCCCTGGGGAGTGCGATCGATCGCAAGGAAAGACAAGCCCTACCCCCGAATCACGATACTCTTGGTCGGCGGCGGGCTTATACGACCTGCAAGCTTCTTCGACACGCCCTTTCGTAGATCTAGTTGTAGAAATACTCATGCGCTCATCATTTTACTGTGGAATCAATCTAACGATTCATATTTGTATTTTCTTTTTTTATCGATCATTAAACTCGTTATCAGACAAGACAACCACCGCGAAGTGCGCTCTGCGTCAGAAGAGTCTATGTTGAAGAGAGTGAGGATTAGCGAGCTTCAAAGTGTTGCGATGGGCGATCGCGATTCGGTGATGGGCGAAGCTAATGAGGACCCTATGGAGACCAATCCCTTGAACATATTGCGCGGTCGATCCCCTGAAGAGGCACCTTCGCCCGTGTCCGAGCGCCGGCCTCTCTCACCGACCACTGAGGACGGTATGTCAGCACTCCGCATTGAAGATGTCCTTATACCAACAATCGTGGCATTACCATCATCAGCAGGGGCTTCTGTAGGCCAGGAAATAATAGCAGCCTCGGTGTCGAAGGAGGTGGGTGTCGATGGTACAACGACGAAGCGCTCGAGGAAGCCACAGAGCAATTCGTCTGGATTGGATCAGGCAAAGGTTTGTCCTTGTTGTGAACTCATGGTCATTCCATTCCGTTTTGAGAGGTGTCGCCATCGCTGATACTGCTTGCCCGCTCGAATATGCCAAAAGCATGCGTCAACGTCTGTTGTTGTTCCGCCTAACAGTCGTAAAGGTCCTGGCATGTCGCGCGATCAACAAAAATACTGCTCGTCCATTATCAAGGTTCTCAAGAAACACCGCGATGCGTTTCCCTTCCTTAAGCCCGTAGATATCGTTGCGTTTAATATCCCGCACTATCCCGACATTGTCAAAACCCCTATGGACCTTGGCACGGTGGAACAAAAACTGGATGACTACCAATACGGATCTCCTGAGGAGTTTGCTGCTGACGTACGACTGATTTTTAACAACTGCTACGCATTCAACGGGCAGGACTCGGATGTCTCAAAAATGGCAGAGAATGTAGAGGCTACTTTCGAACGGCAGCTACTGAAGATGCCCACTGTCAAGGAAGCTACTGTGCCGAAGGAGCCCGCTCTCAAGCCTCCTCCCCCTCCCCCTCCCCCTCCCCCTCCTCCCCCTACTCCTCCTCCTCCTACTCCTCCTCCCGTAGAAACTCCAGTCAAAAACGTGGTTTCTCAAAAGGCAGAAACTCCAGCACCCATAACGGTACACAAAAAGTCTGGGGGCAAGGTTGCTAAAAAGACGCCGACTCCCCCCCCACCAATGCGTCGCTTTTCCGAGGACGGACGCCCAAAGCGCGAAATCCACCCGCCGCCTCCAAAGGATCTTCCAGACTTCCCGTCGACAAAACGCAATCCTCGGAGCACAGACCCGCAGCTCAAGTACGGAGCTCAGGTCATCAGAGAACTCAAGAAAAGCCAACACCGCGATATTAACTGGCCGTTTGTGCAGCCCGTTGACCCTGTATCCCTCAACATTCCCGATTACCCAACCATTATCAAGACTCCCATGGATATTTCAACAATTGAGAGAAAGCTGCGTGATGGCGAGTATGCAAACGGCGACGAGTTTGAGGCAGATTGGCGACTGATGTTCAAGAATTGCTACACTTATAATCCCGACGGAACTTCTGTCAACCTTCTTGGCAAGCGGCTGGAAGCCATGTTCGATAGCAAGTGGGCTGAGCGACCTCCGCCGCCGCAACCAAATCTCGAAGAGGAGGATGAAGAGGAAGAGTCTACAGATGGTGAAGGTTTGGCATTGTTGAGCTTCAATCGCGCTCTATGATGCTGTCATTTTGGGCTCTTACGTCTCAGGTTGTGCGTTGTTTTTGCAGGTGATGATCGCGACAAGACAATCGCCGATCTCCAGCGCACATTGATTATGATGCAGCAGCAGCTTCATACGATGAGCCAGCCGGCGGCTAAGAAAAAGAAAGAGAAGAAGGATAAGCCCAAGGCTCACGGCGCGCAAAAGACGACGAAAATCGGCGGCGGTAAGACGGCTCCGAAACCTAAGCCAGTTAGTAAAAGGAAGCGGCCAGGGAAGGGCAAGGGCGAGGAGGAGTACCCCGAATTTACATTCGAACAGAAAAAAGAGCTTAGCGAGAGGATTAACACTATGGCGGGTGAGCAGTTGTCCGAAGTCGTCAGGATTATTCAGAGTTCCATGCCGCTGGACGGGGTACGTATCGCTCGTCCTCTCCACTGCTTGTGACGCTACTGTTAAAAGTCCTGATTCGTTTTCGCTCAACCGATCTGATAGAGGGGCGAAGAGGAAATTGAACTCGACATAGACGCACTTGACCGCCGCACTCTACACAGGTTGCATACCTTCGTTGTCGGCAAGCCCATCCCACGTAAAAGACCCCCTACAAAGAAGGCTAAGACGCACTATTCGGAAGAGGAGCACAATCGTAGGATTATGCAGCTCGAGCACAAGTTGGAGCTGTTTAATCAAAAAACCGGACCAGGTACGGCGGCAGTCATCTTTTTTCTTTCCCCCCCCCTTTTTTTTTCTGCAATCGTTTGTTGCCGAACGCGCGGCTGCGAACGCGCTCTAACGTCCCTGCGTGCGGTGGTCAGTTTCTTCGCAAGACATCAACATGAACGAAGAGGATGGTTCGTCCAGCGACAGTGACAGCGGCTCGAGTTCTTCCGACACCGATTCCGACGATTCAGGTAGTAGCACCGATTAGATGTAGATACCTTTCCTCTTCCTCCTCCACCCCACTTTCTAGTAGTGTATTAGTATAATCTTGACTTTTGCGGGTGATTGGGGGGATTGCGTTCTTTTCTTTTGCACTTTTCTGGGTTGCAATCTTGTGGGTGCCTCCTCAGCGTGTAAGTTGTGGGGGTGGTTTTGGAGGTGTGGGCGGTGTTGTAACCTGTAAATGTACTTCTAATTGTTCTTAGATGGTGGCCCCTGTTATTGCTGGAGTGCATGTTTTTCGCGGTCGCCTGTTTGCAGATAGCTGTGCCTTGTTGTCTTCAAGGTGCTACAATCCTACGTCGCGCCTCGTTCTTTTCGACTCTCTTGCGCCAAATAAACGCTGGGGTTTTCTGTATCATAGCTTCACCGACTTGAGTTCTGATCAATCTCTGTTCGTTTCCCTTCCCACCATAGACTCTGAATTTGCTGACGAACCTGCTGCGAAGGTACGTGGCCCTTTCAGAGATCTTGCTGGTTTACACTGCTTTGTCGTCCAGCGCGCAAGCAACCAGAGCACTGATGTACATCTCCCAAACTCCACCGCAGCTGACTCCATTGTACTCCCCTCTCCAACGACCGGTATCTCCGAGCAATTCTCAACCAACGATTGCCAAAATACGCATGAAGTCTCCAAACTTTAGCCCCAAATCGCCACCACGTCCTGCCGTTGCTCCGCCCACCTCGCGCCCAGCCGTCACGACGTCAACCCCGCGTCCAGTTGTCACCCCAAAGCCTCCGTCAAGATTGAGCGTCGGGGAGGCTCCTTTGAGGCCTGGTCTCGCCTTGGGCCGCCCAAAGCCCACTCCTTCTACCAGCAGCAGCTCCTCCCTACCTGGGTTGTCGAAGGTCATTCCCGGAGTTGGGATTGCGAAGCTGGCTGGAACAACGATCAATGCAACAACAGGCACGCCTGTTGATGAAAAGAAGGTTTGCAATTTATCCGGCTCGCTCTCTCTATCCTAGCCTGCGCTTGTGCGAGCATTCCTTATGATGCATCGCTTCTTTATTCTTCGATCAGGCCAATCTTACACTTCAAAACGTCGACAAATGGCAAGCCCTGGCGGCGGAGAAGACGACGACAACCTCTGCTTCAAACACGGGAGGTGGTATAAATGTGACTCCTCCCGGTTCCGAGACGGCAACGGCTACTAAACCTGTGGATTCTGCGTGGACGGAGTTTCAAAGAGCGAGGCAGGAGGAACAAGAGAGGGTGAAACGTCTTGCGGCCGAGATGGATGCGAAGAAGCGGCAAGCAGAGCTGGAGGAGAAGATGAGGAGGGATAAGGAGGAAGAGCAGTATAGGCAGGAGGTACTAGCAAAAGAGGCAAAAAAGGCTGAGGAAAAGGCGAGGATCGCGAGGATGAGAGAGGAGGAAAAACGCGCACGCGAGGAGCGTTACGTGAGTCCGTTAAATAGTTTGTCCCTGGCGACGGGGGTCGCTCGACTGCTTACAAAGTGATTGTTTATTTTCTGCATTCGCAAACCACAGAAAGACACGATTGACCTCTTTTCACAGAACATCATAATGGCCAAATTTGAGAAGGAAATGTACCAAAATCAGGATCACGTCAAACGTCAAAAGGAGGAGCTTCGACGTCAGACGCGCTTGATTAACGCGTTCAGTGGCAAGAACCTGAGACCACTGACCATGCTCGGGCAGATGAGCGAGAGCGAAAGAGCGGCTCTGTTGGGACGTGTAAATTGCGATGGGGGTCGAGGACCAAAGGAGGAAGCCGAGAGTATGGCGACGTCAAGGGCTGCTTCGGAAGATGCGAAGACTCCGACTGACATGGACATAGCAGATACAGACGAGCCTGCTTACGAGCCTGCTAATATCTGACTTTGCTAATGAAAAGTAAAAATAATCGTACATAGCTGGTTCTCATATTTTTTCTTTTTTCTTTTTTCTTTCTTTCTTTCGGTGTGGCATCTTTGGCTTTATTGCTTGTCACCTGCCACTATAAGACTTTGCGCTCGTCATGTACAGTATACATTGCTGAAACGTAGAGTAAGGCGTTTTATTTGCAACTCAAGAAAGATGCGCTTTTCGATTCTCACAGACCAATGCCATCAAATATCCTGATACTTGAAGGACCTCGATGATGCAAGGAACGGTCTCGATGACAGCGCTGAAAAGAGTCAAGGAGCTCCACAGGGTTTGAAGATCCCTGCATATATCGAATTTGTTGGCCCTTGATCGCGCAATCAGCGGAAGCACATGTACAACATACCTGCTTGCGACTTTGACGATGCCTGTCACGTCCTGATTGTCCCACACAAGAACATCAATAAAAGTCGAAGATCCCACCAACCCGTACGTGCTTGTCAATGCCTGGGTAAGAAGGTCGCGAAATAAGAGCTCGTCAATGGATGGTTTCTGTTGTCGCTCTGGCAGACTGCGACACGACGGACAGAGGTGAATTCAGCAAATAGGCATTGATTGGCAGTAACAAAAAACAAAAAACAAACAGCAAAAACAGCAATAGCAAAAAGGTAAAACAACAAACAGCAACAGCAAATAGCAAACAGCAAAACAGCAACAGCATGTATACACACAGTCTGAGCTTCAAGTACTGCCACTCAGGAGGAGATATTGTTGTTTTTGTGAAGGATGGATTTACAGCCATTGTTTTTGTGAAGGATGGACGCGGGTTTTAAGATTGCACATCTGTACCAAGGTCTCGGAGACAGCCGAGCCACCATTTTCCCTCCCGCAGTACCCATGCGACTTGCAGCTGGTTTTTTCATCCAAACCCCAAATGCTTTTGTTGCCGCTCCAAACCGCTCCAACCGCTCCAACCACTCTAAAACATGTGGCCGCCGTTTGATGACGTGCCCGAGGTCGAAGTCAAATCTTTTATTGGCGTCATTTTCTCCTGCATCGGAAACGTACGTGCTTTCCAGCCATCTCCGCATGTCATCATGCTCTACTCGTTTGCCTCTCTTGAAATCGTTTTGTCTCGCTTTCGTTGCAGATCCTCATATCCGTTGCCTTGAACATTCAAAAGTCGGCGCACAACAAAATACAACAGCAGTATCACGCTGACAACCCGACCCTTAATCCTGTCAACCCTAATGGCAACAGATTCGTTCCCGATGATGGTTACGACGAGCCCAGGCTGTCTGAGGATTCATTAATATCGCCGCCCATGTCGCCGATCTTGGATACGCACGCAGTTGCCTCTACCTACCAAGAGGAATACGTCGAGACGAGCTATCTTAAATCCAAGAGCTGGTGGTTGGGGATCTTGTTGATGGTGACCGGCGAGGCTGGCAACTTTATTGGTAAAAACAATGCTATTCCTCTGTCATGTTGGACGAACCGCGTAGCTGACTGTGAAGGCCCTATCAATTTATCAATAGCTTACGGTTTTGCGCCAGCGTCCACCATCGCTCCGCTTGGCACCGTCGCTCTTGTGTCGAACGTTATCTTGGCCCCCGCCATGCTCCACGAGCGATTTCGCATTCGAGATTTCTTCGGAGTCGTGCTAGCTGTGGCGGGTGCGGTGGTCGTCGTGATAAACTCCAAGAGCAAAGAAGTCAAGGTGTGTGCTTTTTATGAACTTCCGAACTGTCTTGGCCATTGATGCGCTTCGGTGTATTGGTCGCGCTCACCTTTTTCGTTTCAATACGTCGGTTTCGATAGCTCACCCCCGAAGCGATAGAAGCGAGCCTCAGGGAGATGCCGTTTCTGATATACACTGCGGTCAACTTTGCCGTTGGTTTATTGCTCTCGGTTTTTTCAGACACCGTAGGCCATCGTTTCATCTTCATCGACCTTGGGCTCGTCGCCATCTTTGGAGGCTACACGGTCCTCGCAACGAAGGGGCTCGCGTCTCTTTTGAGTCTGACACCGCAAATGATTTTTACGTAAGTGGCGCTCGAGTATATGTTTAACGCCGATGTTTTACTCGCTGACGAGTGGAGTCTCATCTGATGGCATTGCTCCAGGTACCTTATATCCTACTTGCTTGTCTTTGTACTCGTCTTCACAGCCATCATGCAAGTCAAATACCTCAACAAATCTCTCCAGCGTTTTGACTCTACCGAGGTCATTCCCACCCAGCTTGTCCTCTTCACAATTTTCGCCATCATGGGCAGCGCTGTTCTTTACCACGACTTTGAAAAGATGGATGCCACCAAGTTAATTTTCTTCGTATGTGGTTGCTTTCTCGAGTTTCTTGGCATCTACGTCATTACGTCTGGGCGAAGGAAGCAGCGCGCGGTCGTCAAATCAAAAGGCGTGCGCACAATTGACCCTCACAGCGCCGTCGCTCCGGCGTTCTCGCGCCCACGCCCGCGGTCTTTGCGCCTCCAGGAACCAATGGTCATCCCCAACAGCCCGCTCTCCCCGCGCTTTTTCCAAGCTCCTGTTACCCCGCGCTCCGCTCGAGGCACGTTCTCGCTTCCCTCGTCGTACCATGGCCCGTCGGTGATCACCCCACTGCTGCATGATAACCTCACCGACACCGGTGAAAACCTAATAGCGGTCGCCTATACGGCTCTCAGCGCCATGGGCGCGCGTCAGAACGCAAATCTCTTTGCCGATGTCCTCTATTCGTCTGGCAATGCGGCGCAGTTCCCTGGAATTCATAATGGTCGTTCAGGGTCCCTGCCAGCCGCTGGCCCGATCAGCCTCCCGCAAGACTCTAACGAGAGCGGGAGCGGTGGCGCGAATACCCTTCCGCGTCGAATGAGTAGGTATTTCTCGATCGATCTTGGCCGTAATCAGCCCAATGAAGTCGAGGAACGTGAGGCAGAGAGATTGACGCGGCCACCCAAGTCCCCGAAAGCGGGTGATGAAGAGTTCTTGATGCACTGAATGGGCTCGATACTTTTATTTCTTTTCTCCCTTTTTTTTTTTTTTTTTCCTTGCGGCATGTTTTATATTTATAGAGCTGTATGATTTCGCTGAAATATCTATTTAATGGTTCAATTTGTCGCGTCCTTTTCTCATGTACTCGTTTTTTGGCATTTGGTATGTTAGGCGTATTTGTAAATGCTGCTTCGACGTATCTAGGAACACCCTTGCTTTGTCGATAATCCTGTACAGTACTATCTGTCCTTCTTTATGGTATGCGACTTTGCGCACGTGCTCATCGCAAAAATTAGCTGGCGTGCTATGATGCGAGACGAAAGTTTAAACAGAATTTTTGACAAATATACAAGTACAAATGCAAGTAAGTCGTGGCGTTGCGAACAGGAAGGTCACGATAACTCTAGCTTTGTAATATACAACAAACCAAAGGTTTAGCAATAGTACAGTATATACTCTTCATGGTTACCATCACCTATTCCTCCTCGTCGTCGTGCTTATCTCTCTTCGCGTTCCACTCCAGGATCAGCTTTCCACCTTCGCCGTCAAGAACAACACGAGTCGATTGGCAGCACTCCTGATTGCTCAGAACCAGATGCCTCAGAGAGTCGCCTCTGATATGCAGATCGAAACGGCGCACACGGATCTGCGCACAAAATTCTAAAAGGGCCTTTAAATAATCTGAGAACGTTCGGATACGTAGTTCCCGCGGAGCACTGGGATCTAGGGTCATCGACTCGCAGTAGGAAGGGACCGAGTTCCTCTGGGCAAAGCCGTTGACTCGGCTCTCGGTCTTGACCAGATACACATAGACGTAGTGTTGTTTGTCGGCGATATCGAGAGCAAAGATGTTCGTCCTGCGCTTACAAATCGGAAGATAGATATAGATACGTTCGAGAACTGGGTGCTTGCGAAGATACTCGTAGAATTGCCTTGAGGTTAGGATAAGGGGGAGGAGATGAAGCGGTCGAGGAGGGGGAGGGGGGGAGGCGTCTTCTTTCCAGTTTGGTTGGGGGGGATCGGCGCAGTCGAGGTTATCCAACGTGTCCGAAACGCAATAGTCAAGGATTCGGAAGACGAGCTCGAGAGGCAGGTTTTGCGGCATCGCGCGCAGAGCGCTATCTGCGTCTGTCAGCCCGTTTGTCACCGTGACGGAGTTTCGACCTGATTTGTGACGTCACATCCCGAATCAAACTACGCGCATCGCTCGTTGCATCTGAGCTCCCTCTCTCTCGCTAAGCGCTAACACAACAGCGAAGCAATGTATGTACGCGCATCTATCCATCATCCATCAATCCCGCTACACCCACCATCTGTTCATCTGCTCTGCGAGTGTCCTTGAAACTCTGTGATCCGGGCATCAGTTTCTCAGGAATTCGCATCGTCAAAGCGCGTCCGAGATCATCCCGCGAGTGTGACAGCATCCCGTCGCTAACACCCTTCACATTTTCTCGACAAACAAAATAGAACAGCAGCAACCATGCTCATCCCAAAGGCGAACAGGAGGGCAATCTATGAGGCCATTTTCAAAGGTACGCTCCATTTTTGGCCCTTTGCTCTGAATGTATTTTTTTTACCTTTTAATTCCGCTGCTCGTAGATGGCGTTCTTGTTGCGAAGAAGGATTTCAATGCGCCCAGACACCAAGATCTCGATATCCCTAATCTTGAAGTAATTAAGGCCATGCAGTCGCTACAGTCCAAGGGACTCGTCAAGACCCGGTTTTCCTGGCAGTACTTCTACTACACCCTGACGAACGAGGGGATTGACTACATCCGCGAATGTGAGTATCTGTTTTTATTATAGTGGGTAAGGAGCCTGGTGTGAGAGCGGGGGATAGAGAACCCCTATTCATGATTGAGGACTGGAGAGTGCGAGGCGGAATAAGAGCCTTTAGTTCAGGGGTGGGTGTGTGCCGAAGAGTAGGAATTTTGGCAATTAGAGGCGCGTTCGAATAATGGGTTGAGCATACCAGAGCGATCGATCATGGAGTATGGGATGTGCGACTCCGCCGTTAATTATAGAATCTGTGTATTTTAGACCTTCACCTGCCAACCGAAATTGTCCCTGCTACCTTTAAGAAGGCCGCTAGACCCGTCGGCGCTCGCCCCTCCAGACCTGGTACGTTATCACGATTTATCCAGTTGTGTTGTGGCTTGACAGTCGGTTGCAGCGGACGGAAATGTTGGCTCGGAGGGTGGTTTTGAGGCGCAAGGACAGTTAAAGGCTGGAAATGGGATGATAACTCACGGCAACATTTGAGCGCTGGTTTAAGGACAAATTTTCGGAGGGAAGTGTTGGCGGTGGTGAGTTGGTGAATTGGAACATGTACCTCGATGGGTTAGACAAGTTTCGACAAAGGCGGCTACAGGGAGATGGCGCAATTTTTTTCCTAGTGGACGCGCTCTCACTGACGCCTTTCATCTTTTTTCCTGGCACTCAGAACCGCGCGAAGGTAATTTCCGCCCTCGCGACGAATACCGACGTAAGGAGGGTGCTTCAGGTGACTTTAAGCCCGAATTCCGTGGTGGATACGGCCGTGCAAGGCGTGACGGTGCTCCGGCCCCCCAGTAAACCAAAACCGCAACTCCTCTCCTTCCTCTTGTGCCGTCTTCCTCGCTTGTCCCCTTTGTGGGCATGTCCATGTTCTGTATTGACATTCTCTGGGAACTGGGCGTGTTTTGTAATAAATTCTTTGGCGAAGTCTTTCAGCTGTTTTGTTGGCATCATCACAAAATCATTTAAATTGATGTTGCCATCATATTATTGGTATATAAACTAGGGAATTTAATAAGAATTTATATTTGATAAATCATCTACGCAAAAGCTAAATATACAAAGGTAGCGCCTGAACAGATCAGACCTGAAATTTACTCAAACCAATATTGTACGAATATCCCAACGTACACATCTTGCTGATGTTGCCTTGCTCGAATGCGTAAAAGTTCCTTGATTGTTTTGAGTTTCAATACGTTATTGCTTGTGTTGAATGATGTTGAAACTTGTGGGTGAGGGTTTTGCACAGAGTGAATATTTAATAGGTAACCTGAACTGAAACCGAGTCAAGCCAAAAATGCAAACTTCTACATATACATCCCGGTGAGCGTTGTGTTCAGCTTCAGAGCCTCAGCCAGAGCCTGTGCTCCTGATGAACCAATGTTGTTTTCTGGATGTGGAAATATTTACTTGGACTTGTCTCATGCAAGCGAACCCTATTCTGACATACTTATAGGATTCAGCTAAATGAGGGTTTTGCTCTGATTCGGAGACTCGGCCAAAGCATGTGTCCCTTCCAAATCAATATTGTTCCCTGGGTATTAAAAATGATACCGTAGGTCAGCGATGTTCTTTCCGAAGTTATCAAAATCACTCGCTAGAACCCAACCTACTGGAAAAACTTAATTCCCTGAGTGTCATCTTTAGATATCAGACATTAATATTTCCACTCACTATTGCTCTATGCAGCGGCGTCAATCCTTCCACATCTTCGACATCCACCTTAACGCCAGATTCATTCACTAGAAATTTCAAAGCGTCGACGTTTCCGCTCTCAGCAGCAGTCCTTCCGTGCATATCCTTAGTATTCGAATATGCTCCAAACTCGTCCACAAGTAGCCTCATCATTTCAGTGACCTCCCTCTCGGTGGCAAGATATAATGGTTTGCGGTTTTTGTTATCTGTGACGTTTGGGTCAGCCCAGGCATTGGCCAAAAAGGAGTCTCATTACTTCGGTATGTCCGTTTCGCGCGACGACATGTAGTGTTGATTCTCCGTTCACGTCCTTAGCATTCGAATTTGCTCCAATATCGACAAGAAACCTTACTACTTCCATATGTGCATTCGTAACGGCCACATTTAGTGTCATGGTGCCATTTTTGCTCTTGGAGTTCACATCGGCTCTGCCCTCAACCAGGAGAAGCTTTATTATCTCGACATATCCACAATCAGCTGCTACGTGTAAGGGTGTTCAGCCATAATTATCCTTGGTGTTTGCATCGGACCTAATCGTGAGCAGCTTCACTGCCTCGATGTTTCCGTTTGATGCAGCCAAATGCAATGGTATCATACCGTTGTTGTTTTGGGCATTGGTATCAACCACGGACTCGAGCATTAGATGCCTCATTACTTCGACGTGATTGTTTTCCACAGTCATGTGTAGCACAGTCCCACCCCAGAGATTCTTGGCATTGACGTCTGCACCCAATACCCGTGTAAGTAGCTTGACCATCTTAACATTTCCTCACTTTGCTGTCATGTAAAGTGGTGTCCAGCCGTTCTCCATCTTGGAATTTATGTCGGCCCCAAACCTGGCTACGAGAAGCTGTACCAATTTGACGTGTCCATTCTCTGCGGCTTCGTGAATTGGCGTCCTACCACCATTGGTAGTGACACTAACATTTGCTTGAAACTTGCTCTCGAGCAGCTCAACGACTTCGGCGTGCCCATCCCATGAAATCCAGTGAATAGCCTCCCACCCGCCCTTGGTCTTTGCTTTCACATCTGCACGGAATTCAACTGCGAGTAACCTCACCACCTCGACATGTCCATTAGCAGAGGTGTCCGGTCATACTTGGGCATTTACGTCTGCACCAAGCTCACCTACAAGTAGCTTTACTATCTCGACGTGCCCATTCTCCGACGCCCCATGAAGTGGTGTTCGGCCTGCCTCGTTGGTGCTGTTCACATTTGCACCAAGAGCTTTCGTGAGTAGCCTCACTACATTTAGGTGTCCGTTTGTCGCAGCCAAGTGGAGAGGTGTCTGGCCGTCCTCAGTTGTGGTGCTTAAATCTGCACCAAACTCTCTTGCAAGCACCTTCACAAACACGGTGTGTCCGTTCTTCGCAGCCAAATAAAGTGGTGTCCCAAAGCTGTTGTTCTTGATGCTCGGGTCTACTTTAAACTCGACTACGAGCAACCTCATCATATTGACGCTCCCGCCGCGCGTGGCCCAATGTAATGGTGACCATCCATCACTATCTTTGGCGTTCACGTTAGCTCCAAGTTCAGCTACAAGCAATCTTGCAAGATCGACGTAGCAGTGCCCAACAGGAGGCTAGATGGAGCGTTGGGAAGCTCAAGAATTGTCTGTGTATGACGGTTGAAAAGTTCGAAAGGAATATTGTCGGGATGAAGGAATGCAGATGGTTAAAGAAGACTGGCTGCCAGTGGGTCTTGGTCCTTGATGTGCTTGAACGAGAGTGCCCATACTGACATGACGGTTTTTCCATAGGTTCTGCCAGTCCCCGACTGGGTATCTTTGAAATCGAGATAGCTGGTTGGATCTTCCCGAAGGTGTTTAAGGTATCTCGCAAGTTTAAGATTTCCCGTTTCCATGTATGCTCCAACGAGATCGATTGATAGAGGCAAATGGCCGAGATCATGTATAATCGCGAATGCTGAGGAATCCGCTTCCATTATGGTTATATATCCTTTCGCAACAGGAGTGTCGTCGTCCATTTTCATTTCATCAAGTTTGAGGGTTGACCCTCTGCTCTACAAATTCGTTACGCGTCGTTTTCCGAATTACTCCTCGAATTTCGATTGGAAAGTATCTGCTTTGCGGGTGACGACGATTATGTTTGCCACCAAGAGAGCAATCATCGAATTTGCTGTACACGAGAAGCCAATCATCATTATTTTGTAGCCAATTGACGGCGTAAAGCACTAGGTCATCAGGCGTTGAGGCGAGGCCCGGGATTTGGCCTAGATAGTCAAGAGGGCGTGTATTATCCGGCGGTAAAGGCTTTCAACAAAAGGGAAACCTACCATTGCGATGAGTGGTCTGCAAACCTTTTCGAGGAAGTCTCATCAATAAAATAACAGGGGTCTGGCAGACAAATACCAATCAATTGGTCACGTGATTGGTCGTTTTGAGACAATATATAGCGTCTTCCATCATCGTTTCGTAACAAACGCTTTTTCCACAAACAATACAACAGTCTCGCCTTGTTGACTAGGACAAGATACGTACAGTAATCGAGAGGCTCGGTACCACCGCAAGGAATACAAGATGGGCGGCCTGCTCGGCTCGGGGACAGTCATGAACGTTTATTCAGGTTAGTCTTAAAGCCATTTGTTTTTTGCCTCTGACAAGAATGCCTAATGAAAGAGCTAACGCCATGGATGACTAGGGGCTTGCTCTATCAACTCGTCGCCAACGCCCGTCGCATTCAAAGAGAATCGTCATATAAACATACTAGTCATGAAGCCAACGCCCTCATGAGGCAGTTCAAAAAAGAGATCATGTTAATGAAGAGACTCGAATCCCACCCAATATCGTTCAAATTATAAGGGTTACCTTTAAGGACCTTAAGCCAATACTTGTCGTCGAGCTTGCAAACAACACGCTCAGCCACTACCTGTACGATAAATTCTATGATGATGACTTACCTGTTGAGTGGTTTGAAAAGGTAAAGTTATGTTTGGATGTTTTGGTGGGACTGATTGGATTACATAACGCCGAAGTGGCGCACGGCGATCTCAAAGGCGACAACATCCTCGTCTTCGTCAAGCTCCCATCGAGAATTCCAACGGCGAAAATTAGCGACTTTGGTTTCGCATCCACGTTTAGCTCCGAAGAATGTAATTTCTTTTCCACAGTTCTTCGTACTTTTAATTTTCCAAATCTACTAACGCTAGCGACCTTTTTCAGCGGGTGTAGGTGGCACGCGACATTTCATGGCGCCGGAATGTACAGGCAATCATCCGGACCTGATGTCATGGAAGAAGAAACCAACCATAGATATCTATGGCTTTGGCATGGTGACCTTCCAGATTGTGGCCAACCGGAGCCAGTCCATATGATGATGTTGATGATGGTGTTTTCGAAGTCAAGGATGCCGATCGTAACCTTGTCAGACTGCTGTCAGACCCGCAAGTTTGCCAACCCCACAAAAATACAGACGCTAGGTCTCGCTAACAGAAACGGCAAATCAGACCTATCACCTATTCATCAGGCAATTAGGCGCAATGAGGCTGAACTCATAGTGGCAATAAACAGACGTGTGTCGAGGTTTATTAAGAACGATATGAACCCCATCAACCTGGACCTCCGTTGTATGTCAGAATTGATTGAACATTTCATTTTTAATTTGTGTGGTGGGAAGGGGAGTGGTAACCCGCGAATGTTCAATTTTTCCAGCTAAACACGTTAGTGACGAAGGTGTCGATGCTCTTGCCGAGTTTTTGAACTCTCATTGGATTTAAATTTGGAGGTACATCAGATATGGGTATATCATAGTTGGTGGTTGTTTGACAAATCCAGCTAATGGCTTGCGCATACTCGCTCATTTTATTAGGGAATCAAATTAGTAGCAAGGGAGCTTGTGCTCTGGCTGAGTCCCTGAGGCATAACAGAACTTTTACCCAGCTGAATCTTAAAAGTATGTCGGAATTTATAATTACGTGTATGTGGCAAGATCAAGCTAATATTTTCACATCAGACAACAATATTGGCTCTGAAGGAGCACTGGCTCTGAAAGAGCATAGGCTCTGGCCAAGTCCCTGAAGCGGAACATAACCCTCGCCGAACTGAATCTTGAAGGTTTGTTATTATTTATGAATTTATGACGAGTGAACTACCTGCAAGGTTGTTCATCCGGTTTGACAACGCGGCGTTTTTTGTTTCTCTTTCTATCTATGTCTTGCGTTTTGTACATCTCACTCACTCATATCTTGGCGTTCTCGCATGTCTTAGGTAGTCTCATACATGTCACGATGTTCCGTGTCATGTTCTGTATCATTGATTACGCCCAGCCCCCTGCACATATAAGAAGCCATAGAAGTTTACGTAGACAGAGCATCAAAAAATTTTCTTTTCCTTTTTTCTTTTTCTTTTTCTTTTTCTTCTTTCAATAAACGGTGTGTGCGCGCTCCACACGCCCTCAGAGGCATGTGTGTGCTCCACGCGCCCTTCAGAGGCCAAACACGCATTCCGGGAGTGTAAAGAGGGGGATTTTGCAGCACGCGAAGAGTTGAATTTCAAGAATGTGGCAAAATCAGGGTAATATTTTCCACATTCAGACAATATATAGCATTGGTTCTAAAGGAGAACAGGCTTTAGCTGAGACTCTGAAGCAGAGCACAACCCTCACCTGGCTAAATCTTGAAGGTAAATCATGATTTTGAATTTATAATTGCATGCATATTGAAAGGTCAGGCTAATATTTTTCACATTCAGACAATGACATTGGTTCTTTATTGATTATCTTTTTTATTAAATAATAAGTACTCAGAGGTAGTCGGGAGAGCAAGCTGCAATTTCTATCTGAAGTTTACTTGTGAGCAGGAGTTCAGTGGTGGTCTAATATATGACAGATCATGGAGGCTATCTATGTAAGGACTATGCAAGGGTTTGGGGGATTAGCTCTCAAGGAGTCAGAGAGCAAGATCTGATACATGCTTTTGCCTTAGTGTCAAACTTGTATTTAAAGATTATCATATATTTTCCTTATTATTAGCCAAGTTAATATACTATTTGTGTACAAATATTTATGCAAATCCCATGAATTAAGTCTACTTCGCTATTTTATATAAGTATAACATAAAATTCAATATGTCATAAAGAACTTTATCCAAACTGTCTTACTAGTGAGGAAAGCTTGGAAGTTCCTTACAGCAATATGGTCCATAAGTTGATGACATGGGTGTACAGGAAGTTCAGGGAAAGGCTCTTGTCAAAGGCAGAGGAGTATGACAAATGAGTATACACAGTATCGGAGGCGTATACCTGCAAGACCTGCAGCCAATGGTCAATGACAAACTGGGAGGAAAGAAAGTCTTCCGTTTGCATGAGTGCAGCTTGAATGTTGGTTTGATGTCAACAATGCACATGTGATATTTCTTCGAGGTTTATTGAATGGCTGCAAAGAATTTGAATAAGTGGATTTCCTCCCATGCACGACTCTCAACATTTTACTGCCCCCTTCGTCACATTGACCCTATCGCTCCCGAAGGATTTATTATGGGCTTTCCTTTTTGCTTTGTTGGGTGGAACCGTACCAGTTAAACACATTTTTGGCCAACAATGGCTAATGTTGTCTATCTGTGTCCAATTCGATCAACAATTGCCGACCGTCCTTTTATCATTAATGCCTTCTTAGTTTTTGTTATTTGTAGAGCGTATTAAAATGTACACTACGGCTCTCAGCGCCCCACCAATACTAAACTTCACATTGACTAAATCGTATTGTAGAATGCTATCAAATACCCTTACTCCGATTCTTCACGTCACGCAAACCGAATTAGACATGTTGAAGCCCCTCACGTCACCCACCTCACCAGGAAAGACTTTGATAGGAATCAGACAATCAAAGGTATTGACAGGAACCTCTTGGACAGCTTGGTTGTGTCGATGACAGTCATCTGATACGATGGGTAGGATGGGATGGTCTTGTGCGGTACCAGTAATGAATTCAAGGCGAATGTGCCATTGCAACCGCACTGCACCAGATAGGATGAAAGCGAATGAAAATCACACGACACACAAGGGACCAAAGACATTTGGCGAGGCACCCACCTGCGGTTGTAAAGAACTCTGGTGACGTCGACGGCGGTATACAAAGCGCGAAGCTGGTGCGGCTCGTGTTTAGGCAGAACTCGTGATGTTCGGCATGATTCTTTTTCGATACGCGCGTAATTTGGTGGACTGGTCGCAATGCGATCGTTTGCTCGACAAGCTCGCTACTTTCCAAAGTCACAGATACCTGGTCGAGTCGAGCATGTTCGCGGAGGCGTGAGCGCGCTAAGTGTCCACAAGCAAACGATCGTAAGCGCAAATGAGTCACTCACTCGATAACTAGGGACGGCACAATCCATGAAACTGATGATTCCCGAGACGACCTCGCCTAATCGAAACGCCGTCTTAACAAGGTAGAGTTGCGCGACCCGCTCATTACCCTTGCAAATATCGTAGAAAGCTGCTCGCGAAAATCGATAATTCAATCCCAGTCCTTGTCAATCTCGTTCATCCGTAGCTAAACTAACGCCTGGCATGTACCTTTTCGAAATGGGCGCGTGATCGTGTTGACGGTATTCAAGCAGCTCTTAGTCTCCTGCGATGTGAGACCCTTGGGAACTTCGTTTTCTTTTCGTCTAGTCTTTGGCGACGGTAGTGAAAGGTTGCCCCCGTCATTGCTCCCAATTAGCTCGTCAACGTAGCGCATAAAATCTTTCCGTGATGCTGTTGCATTGAGAATGCATGGGTCAGAATTAACACCGCAGACAACGATATCGAATACATGCTTGCCTTCATTATCATGCGCAACCAACGCATTCTCGACTGCCTTCACAACTGCCTCGTCATGATACATGATAACCGGATTCATGAGATCATAGATAGGCCGCGACCCGTCCTCTGAGGGAAAACGTGTGTCACGATAAGCAAGACGACAGGATATAAGATAACTTCGCAAACAGCACGGACAAGAATTTGTACCCGAGATGTGGTTGAATACTCTAAACGGTAGCTGAACGGAATGAGACGGACGGTTCGGTGCTCCTCGTTGTGTACTAATGATAAGGTTGTAATTGAAGCGTATGCTCTTTCCTCGATGCGACGGGGGTAGGTCGGATGGCAAAGAGAGTTCGTACGAGACTAGAAACAGGCGGACGCAAATAGGCCACTCAGCGACGGCACAAGAGCCAACGAATGCGTGGGACGCCGAAGGCCAACCATAAAAAGGAAGAAAGCATACATGTCTTTGTCTCCCCTGGCGCCAGCTGCAAGTCGACAAACAGAATGGATGGCGGCGTTGAGAATACAGGGAAGCTTCTTTCATCCAATTCTGATCCACTCGCAATCCCGTTCGAGCCCAACCCAAACCCAAAGACACCCAAGCTCCCCCCTCCAACCGGACCACCAGTCCCCGCGTCATTCAAAGGTCTGTACATTGTCCGTGATTTGAGCACCTCAAACTCGGCCGCGTTGAGAATCGACGCGTCTACGACGAAATGACCCACCACCTGCGCAAAGCTCCAGAGCAGTGTCTCAGTACGACGGGCCTGAATCGGCACCAGGCTGGTTTTGATTGAACTGCGCCTATGCGACGGACGAGTCGAATCGAAACTGCTGCGAGAGAGCACGTCCGAGTTGTTTGAGAAGTCGATCGAGCTGCGCGGCGTGCTGTCATCGAGAAGGGCCACGTCCGACTCGGATAATGCCTTGCTGAGCTCAGCTGTCCGAAGATTCACCAGACCCACTGTAATCTCGCCCTCGTGCTTCTCGTATTTAGTCGTCATGGCGCAGTTTGGCTCGATATCAGCTGAGAGATCACAAGCACACCGTTCAGTTTAGCGGCCAAGAGTCCGAAAACAATGAATATCCGGGTCGTACCTTCCGTCTGTTTCAAATCAAGAACCCTGATGCTTGACCGGGGCTCCTTCTCCGCTCCGGAGAAGTAAGCCACGGTGGACGTCGCCAGGGACGTCAGCGACATAGGCTTTCTAGTAGCAGCCGAATCTCCATCCGACGAAGATGCACTCTTGACCATTGGAGTCGCGACAAATAACCCATTACCCTTGGAACCCGTGTCTTCGCCATTATCGACGGTGACATCCTTTAGAGGATCACTATTTGAACGCGTGTGGTGGATCCGAGGTTTGGCCGTGACAGGGGATTCTATAATCGGGCGAAGCGAGCTGAGATGATACTTGCGTTGCGATTGCGAGGCGGAGGGGAGCGAGTTTGTGAAAGAAATCGTGCAGCCAAACTTTTCGCCAGCAAAGAAGGCTCCATTTCGAGAGAATGTTGTAGAAACTACCGGGATGTGATTTGGAATTCGTCAGAGAATTCGTAACGCGACAAAAGAAAATGACGCCATATTTCTTATCGACATGCATGGGGCAAGTATGGTACTCACTAATGACGCTCATGTGGTAGTCCAGGTTTTCTTTGAATCACGTAACGCAATTTATTGATTTTGCAGACAGTGTTGGCCGAAATTTGTGACTGGCCCTTAGCTCTCAGCTCTCTTATTTCAATTCTAAATTGGGCGGCTGGTAGTTACTTATTCTTTATTTTCAATCACAGCAATAACTTATTTGTTGGATTTTCATCTTTCTGACTCAAGTGTTGATATTGTCCCAGAACTGGAGATATATTATCTTAATTAAAGAAAGCATATGAGAAATACCATAAGAGCTGTATATTAGGAGTAAGGCCATTGGTGCAAATTAATAGGATTATTGATACTAATAGATACTTAGACCAGACATTTCATATCTTGGGTAAAACTATTGATTTAATAGCATAGCAACAATGTAAATATAATATTCTAACAAGTTAATGCATCTCTTCATACATCAATTTTTCAAAATAATAAATGACTTCTCTTGGTTTTAATGGATTAGAATGGCCTGCTATATGGTCTGGATTCCAACCCAATTGAAAACTTCTGGATCTGACCATTTTATGCATTAATAGCACTATTCCAGGGCATCTTGATGTGAGATTTGGTGATAAATAGCCTTTTGCACTTGAAGCAACTTGTCTAACTTGGATTATTCAAGTACTTGGTTGTATCCCTTTTTAATTGTTTATCTGTGTTATTTGATGTAAGGGCATCTGCATCACATGTGGAGCTATTTATTCATGCAAATATTTAAGGATGTATTTTCTTATATAATATTATAGTGAAAAGTTCATGATAATTTTTTATATTCATTAATATGCAGTTTTACACTGATACCATATAATAATATAGCATTATGATAATAGTTACTTTGATATTCTCATGATTGATATCATGATATGCAAGAGAACACACCCTAGGGGTTTATTTGGCAAGTATGATGTTATTATGTTATGATATGATATCAGTTGGAGTAATATATCACATGTGCAATTAAACATGACCTTTATCATGCTTTGTAAAAAAATTTTATGATAAAAAATATCACTGCTGATTGCACTTATCATGTGATTTATATTACTTATAACAAGATATCATATCCAATACTGATATAACATCATGCAGTTGCCAAATGGACCAAAGAATTTTTCATATGCTTAGCCTAGTTATAGCAAGCAATGGCTTATGTGAGTTCACACTGGGGAAATAACGATCTTGATTTGGTACTTTTGCATATTCCGCCAGGGATGATTTTGGCGGTGAAAATGGTGTACACACAGGCCACCCTCCATAGGTGATGAAGAGACAATCTTTTTCTCAGACGCGCGCGCGCTTTTATTACCTTGCAATATGTACACTTCCTAAATCGCTATCAATTCGAATGCACAAGTAACATAGATCGTACGGCATAATGGCCGTGGAGGGTTGCGTTCATGAATTAATCATTACTGCCTTTTCTCCCTCTTTCACGACTAACTTATGTTTTCCACCCCGACGACAAGTTGCTTGCCGCAGCAACCTATTTGGTGAAACACGTGACCTAATTAGGTGAAAACACCCAAAACGTCACGTCTACATTAACGTTCAATGTCCAAACCAAAACCATCCGCTATCGATTCCGTCGTCAACAACCTCGTTCGTGCCGCCCTGGGCAACCAGGCCGCGACCGTTGTCGATGCAGACCTTGACAAATACGTCGCCGACCTCATTCTAAAGGAAGCCGCCGAGAAACGCTCCAAGTATGACCGAGTCGGCATGCGTGCATACTTGCCCGACACAGGAGCGTATGTTTCTTACTATTTCCCTCGGCCCACTGCTTAATACGATACCATTCTGAATCGCTGATTTGAATGTTTGAATTGCAACTGTACAGGCCTCCAAACACACTCCCAAAACCAAACAAACGCTTCCTCGCAAACATCGTTAGGGCCACAGATGATCACAACCAGGCTCTCATCAGACAGGCAGAACGAGATGCAGCAGAGCGACGTGAGATCATTCTCAGAGACAATAAACGACTGGGAAATTATGGGCATGAGCGTGAGCGCGAGAGAGATAGGCTCAGAGTTGACGGAAGGATCAGACAATCTAGATCAAGGTCTCGGTCTGAGAGCAGATTGGGATCGGTAACGAGAAGCAGGAGCGTGGAGCGAAGACCTCTACGAGGTAACGGTGGGCGGGGGGGCTCATACGACGGAGACTATTCCAAAGAATCATCTTCTTTTCTAACACGAAAGCCCCAACGTTCCCTTACTTCCTCGCCATCTGTCGCCGCAACCACCAGCCAGGCCTCCCAACCCAACACTCCAGTAAAGATTAGAGGGCGTGGTACAATCACAGACTCTGTGAGGGGCTCTCAGATGGACAAGTACTTTCGTCCCGACTATGATCCGCGCACTGACACTACGTATGCTGAAGATGAAAGTGGGTGGATGGTTGATTTCAGTGATTTCGAGGCCAGCTTGGGTCGGCCAAACACAGTTGGAAGAGTGGAAGTAGTCGCCAAGAAAAAAGCGAAAAAGGGGAAGAAACGTAAAAAGGATAAGACTGAGTTGGGGCGCGGCAGTAAGAAGAAGAAACGAAAGCGCGATAGTGACACCGAGGATTCGAGCGCACCATCGAGCGAGTCTTCAGGGTCGGATGTGAGTACGGATTCTGAGGAAGATATACGACGGCGGCGGCGACGGCGGCGGCGGCGGCGGCATAAGGAGAAGAAGAAGCGACGGTCGAACAAGGATGATAGCGCGAACAAGGAAGAGCCAAAGGAGGTAGGATTGAAGGTGCGAGAATGGGATATGGCCAAGTTCGCGAGCGGGGAATGGTCGCCCAAGTAGAAGAGGATTTTAGAATGGCTTTTGAAGGTGTCTTTTTAAAGAGGTAATTTAAAGTCCTTATTAGAAGGTTGTCAAGGTTGTTCATCGTCCGCAACGTCCGCAACGACCCAAAATCACATGTATTAAATCACTCATGCATTTATTGCAACTTTGTCCAGTTTATTGCACAGCAAAAATTAAGGGGATGAGCAAGAGAGCAGTAGAAGTTATACAAATACAGAGGGATTACGCGTAAACACCGCAAAGGTGAATAAGACAAGGAGGAAAGAAATTAAATAGCGCAGAGCGACCAGCCAAATGGATGGTCTAGGATAGCGAACAGGTAGCGACAATCGCGGTGATCCTATGCGGCCCGCCCTAACGCCCCCTGTCTGATTTTGTCCGCGGGTTCCAAGTATCAAGCAAACTCGCAGCGACAAAGTGTGTTTTGCCTGATACCCTCGTGCAGGCCGACGAGGGGATCACTCATGGAAGCTGGACAGGCAAAAAGTTGCCAACAATAACGGTCTGTATAATCATCACCAAGTATTAGCAAAAAAACGAACCCCGAAGAGAAGAACAAAGGCGCACGGTAGCCGGTTAACACATACCGGTCTATAATTTGCGGGTGCGATGGAAAGAAGAATAAAAGAGTAAATTCAGCAAGTGAATCACAAAATACCCAAAAGAAAGCAAGGGCGAAAACATACATGTTGTATTTGTCCCTCCGGATCGTAAATGAGAAACAACAGCTGATGACGCTATTGCTGTCAGGGTCCGGATTTCGCAGCAAGCACGAAGTCAGCACAGCCTTTTGCCCGGCATCGAACGCGATATTGCCGTATTTCTCCCAATAGTTGACTGCCGACTCCTCCGCCATAAGCTGAAAATGAGGTGTATTAGGTCGAGCAATCAACTCCAAGAGAAAGCCCAGTCGAGCAACCCGCAACACCTTACCTGGTATATGCAAAGCGCCCCATCCCTCAAATTCTCAATGGGCACGCCTACCAGCGACGCGAACTCTTTGTTACCCTTGTATATTTCACCCGTTCTCCTCCAGAGGCACGCCGGGACCCCCATTGAACTGAAGACTCTGTCATAGTCAAGTAGCAACCGCTCAAACGCCTCTTCAACCAAGATTAGGTCAATATCGGTGAGAGACTGCGCAACAGCCCTGAAAGCTGGGCGAAAGGTACCCATTACGTTGAGGATGCGCTGTTTGCTAATGTTCGACATACTGTTGACAGCAAACCCGAGATCAAAGGCGCTAAGCAAGACATTCAAAACGACGCACAGCCCGGCCTCAAACGAGCGACAAATTTTTTGGGGGCAAAACGTACTGCGTGTCCATATATCTTTGCAGTCGCGCATACCCGTTCACATAGTTGTATGGTTTGAGGAATCCGGCCTCATACTTTGCGTTAATTACCTCCGTGAGGCGGTCCTCAAGTTTCCCGTCAGAAGGGTCAGCTGCCGTGAGAAAGAATTTCTCGGTCGCGTTAACGGCAGGATTTTCAGAGAAGGTGCTGACAACGTTCTCATCCAAGGATTCAAGGAAATCACTTAAAAGGTAGCAGAACAAGCACGTGTATGAGGTACTGGCGTTTGTCAACCTGCGAGTTCTGACGCACAGAGCGGATAGTCAAACCTGATGACGGCAAACTCGTTCCCCATCTGCTCACTCGCAAAGGTGAGGGGTGTTGACGGTATAGGATTGCCGAGCTGGTTGGCATAGGCTTGCATAGAAATGGACGGTGCGCCTGTAGTATGCGGAGGGTTGAGGGAGGAGAGGGCAAGAAAGTTTTCAGAGCCGGTAGGATTAATGTTCGAGTGCGAGTTTGAGTGCGGAACTGCTTTGGGCTCATCGTGGCAGAGGTGGCCAATGCTTCGCTTTATGCATCGCTGACAGGGCCGCCCTTTGAATAACAAGCAATGGATTGGAGTCGTTAGTCATTTACGGACAAGGCAACCTTTCGCGTTCAAAACAAAACATTACCGTCATCACATGTCATGTGTGACCGTCGGCAGTAGACGCAGGCTTTTGCAATAAGGGGCGGACGCGTAAGCACCAAGGTTGCGCAAGATCAAGAAATCACTAACGTATTTTCTGTCACGCACCGTGGGTGACCTTGCGTCGCTTGGGTCCCTGACGCTTCCTCTTGTCGTCTTTGCTATTCTGAGCAGTATCATCAGTAACTTGGTTTGAATTATTCTCCAGAGACGTGTTCGCGTTATCGGCAATATCCTTTTCGTCTACCATGCGTGCAGGTTTGTATTTATTTTCACCACCGAGAGATGGTTGTGGGAGGTTTTTTGTGTGAAAAAGAAGCGAGTGGGAAATCTTGTCGACAGTGTCAACCTCTAAAGTCACAAACTCAACAAACCCGTGGGGTGTATTTTTTGCGCTGACGTTTCCATAGTTACACTTTCCCAGGTCACAAGACCCCAAAGGAATGCGAAAGATTGCGCCTGCGCCAAGAATCAGCACAGAGTGAACAATTGGCCGTACACATCAGCATACAATGGCAAGGCTTTCTACACGTCGGCTCGCTAAAGAACTTAAAGGTTGCTACCCAAGCGAATTATTCTCATTCATTTCGCTCAGCTTCACTTCCCGCTTGTGCAGAAAACTCACGAGGTCTGCTTCCCACATGCAATTCAGAGCTTTCTGTTAATCCTCCTGATGGCCTTGCCGTGGAGGATGCCGATGACTATGCAAAGTACGCATCGTTTTCGTCAGCCTGAGACTGTGTTGGTGTCCGTATTATATTCAATTTCATCATTCTCATGCTCGTTTATGCGCTTTATACAGGTGGCGGATAGTGATTTCCGGAGCTCCTGGCACGATTTACGAAGGCGAGCGCTTCACGCTTGAGGTATTCAGCTTTCGCTTAATGGATCGATCTGCCTAGTAATTTCATCCAGCGACTCATTACGGGTAAAATTTCGTCTTTGCAGTTCAGGTTTACGCCGTCGTATCCGCTCGAGGCTCCCGAGGTACGTTTCGTCATCGCCAAATTTACTTTTAAGATCGGATTCTTAATCTCTCGCGCTTTTAGGTCGTTTTCGTTGTTCCGGGTGTCCCCATACACCCGCAGTAAGTGTTTACCCTTTTACCCAGGTGTGGTTGCCAATCCTTCGCACTCAACCGTTGATCTCCATCGCCAGTATCTACTCAAATGGGCATATTTGCCTCAACATACTGTCGGTATTTACATCGGTCGTGTGCATCTTCTTATTCGACGAGCCTCTCACACTGCTCCAACGCCAATGTACAGGTACAAGGACTGGTCGCCCGTCCAGACAGTAGCGCAGGTCTGCCTTTCGATCCAATCCATGCTTTCGAGCTGCAACAAAAAGGAACTTCCGCCCGACAATGCTGCATACGTTGCCCACGCCCATATCTCACCCAAGAAAACCGCTTGGGCTTTTCACGGCATGGCGCCTCTTCTTCTCTCCCGAAATAACACGTTGGCGTGCGAACCTGCGCTAATTTGTTTTCTTTCTTTTTTTTTTGATGCGAAATTCAGATGATACCGTCTAAGAATCTAAGACACGATGTATCGCTTGATTCTGTTGCTAGGCGAACCTTCGCCTCTTTCTTGCCGGCGCCTCCCATAGCCGATTTTCTTTTCTTCATGGAACATTAATCGGGTTTCATAATGTGTACTCTTTGCGTGTCGTGTACATAAGCTGTTGTGTTGTAGACATTTATTTGTAATTTGGATTTGAGTTCACAGGACGACGCCACATCATTGTATTCATTTCTTTTTTTTCTTTTTCGTTGTCAAAGGCAGTTCTTGAAGAAACTGACAAAATTCATGTACTGTTCGCGAAGGGGAAGACGGGTGATGGTAATGTGCGAATGGAGAAGGCGAATTGTACGTACAGAGAAAGGGGTAAATAAAATTCGCCCTCTAATGCTCATCTGTCATCGCTACCCTTGCGAGTGCCTGCCTCACGATACGCGCCTTCTCAATAAGCACCTTGATGGCTTGCCTAAAAAGGTCCTGCGGCGAAATGACGCCAGTCGCCTCGATGTTGAAGATGAAATGATCCCGCACGCGTGTCAGTTTGACAATGTCCTCGAATTCCTTGTGCCGCAAGACCTCCCTACTGACCGTGTCCTTCCTCGGGTTTAGCACCCTTGCCTTTTTAACCCCGTTCTCACGTACGACCGAGATAACGCCTTCGGGAAAGCAGTCCTTGAGTTTTTCGGCGAGATCTCCGATGACGTCTTTCTTGAGAATAATCTCAGGCAACAGGCGATATGACGCTGTCGCGACCGGCGAGAACTTTGCATGATCTTGCCCAATGCCCTTGGTACAATGCAGCTCCATCTCGAGCTCTTGGCCCGGCCGAAGCTTGGCGAGCAGAATGTCATCATGAACAGGCCGGATGGGATCATTCTTGAATTTTTCGCTCTGCTCGCCGGCAGGGACCCAGACGAGATGGCCTGATGTTACTGCATCAGGATTCAACATTAGTTTCAGGCGAAGCGAGTGAATGGAAGAATAAAAAAATGAAACCGAAATGGTGAGCGTACCTTGAGAATTGATGTATTTAATATTGGGATCTTTTTCGTCAGGCGAGGCATTCGGGTTAATTGTACATTTGACGTTTAGTTTGAACACAATCGTATTGAGATCGGTCGGCGACGAATCCTCTAATATTTATCACAATCGCGTTAACAGGCGGGGGAAACCATAGCTCCAGCCAACGGGATTGTACAACCGAGAACAACGTACCGTCCTTGAATTCGAATTTTGTTGGGTGTGCTTTTATCGGAACCATACCCAAACGGTGCGCGAGTACTTCGTCTTGGACTATCGAAGTGTTATTCATGATGTACACCTTCTCAATAGCCATCGTTGGCACCTCAGCAATCAGGATGCGACGAAAGGCATTGGCGATGGAGGCGTCGATGCCGACGAGGTCGAATTCCATCTCGGTCTCCGACAAATAATTTATGTGGATCTTGAGACTCTTTTTGAACGTCTCTAGATCCCAAGAGAGATCCATACCTGGGTAATGGCCAGGGAAGTCACTCGACGAGACCTGAACCGAGAGGTATTGGGTATATAAGGCTACGGGCTCGCAAGAAAAGAAATAAAAAAAAGAAGGGAAAAAGTTACGTACACTCGACACACGGTCTTTCTCTACCATCACGCGCGTGCGTAACAGTTCTACATTCTCGGCGAGTCTCTCCATTTTATCCTGGGAGGCGTCGTGGAAAGCAACATCAACGCGCGCGTTTTTTCTTCTTTTTTGTGACCGCTCTTCATGGTGGCTGCGCCCAACATAATTTTTTCTTTTCATGAACATGCCAAACGACATTTAAAGACGGACGACGCGATGAAGTTGGATGCAAGAGCACTGCGATACATGAGCTCGGAGGAATTTAGGGTTTTGACGGCTGTGAGCGCGGTTTTCCTCGCTGGGATTCGGAGCTTTTGCTTGCTTGGTCGGATCACGCTGAGCCTGGAGCTTTCGCGCTATTGTCTAGGTCGAAATGGGTTCAAAGAACCACGAGGTCGTGCCGACAAAGTTAATCGGACAAATCTCACAGCTGAAACATGGTGGTAGCCACAAAATCCTGGGCGAGCTCGCCAAGCGGAACCTGGTTGCCAAAGTGAAGAACAGCAAGTGTGAGTGACCGCTTTCAACACTTGCACCTTCCCCACACTTGCAAATCTCGCTGACGCTTTCGCCGGGTTGCAGACGATGGCTATAGACTCACATATGGCGGGTACGACTACCTCGCGCTAAAGTCGTTTGTTAGACGGGGATCCGTCTACTCGGTTGGGAATCAGATCGGCGTCGGTAAAGAGTCGGACATTTACATCGTAGCCAACGAGGAAGGCAACCAAATGGTTCTCAAGCTGCAACGATTGGGTCGTATTTCGTTCCGTTCCATCAAATCCAAGCGCGATTACCTGCGGAAACGGAAATCGGCGTCATGGATGTACATGTCAAGGCTGGCGGCGATGAAGGAGTTTGCGTTTATGAAGGTCCTGTACGAGAACGATTTTCCTGTGCCCAAGCCTATCGACCTGAGTAGACACTGCGTCGTGATGGAACTGATTGACGCTTTTCCTCTGTAAGTTTTCTCACTGATATTGGCTGCGCTCTCACTCTTGGTTTGCGTTGCTCACTTTTTTGCTTTCATGTCAGGCGGCAAATCGAAGAGGTTCTCGACCCTGGAAAACTCTACTCGGATTTGATGAATCTTATCGTACGCTTGGCCGCTTACGGCCTCATTCACTGCGACTTTAACGAGTTCAATATTCTCGTCAAGGAAGAAGGCACCCCAATTTTGATTGACTTTCCGCAGATGGTGTCCACCTCCCATCCTAACGCCGAGTTGTGCGTTTTCTATGTTTTCTTTTTCTTTTTTCGTCATTATTTGCTCGAGTTCGAAAGAAATGACCGATCGTTTCCCCCTCTCACCCAGCTACTTCAACCGTGACGTCGACTGCATCAGGACGTTCTTTCGGCGACGCTTTGGCTACGAGAGCCAACTATACCCAAAATTCGCGCTGGACTCTGGCCGCGAGTTCAGCCTGGACGTTCAGGTGACCGCGAGCGGGTTCTCGAGAAAGTTGCAACAAGAACTCGAAGAGGTTGGTGTTTGTGTGTTTGCTGCCATGACATTCTCTCTCCGGTTGCTTACGTTGACATGTTCGCCTTCAAAAGTACATGGTCGACGTTGAGGAAAACGCGTCCGAGGAAGGTGGTGACGAGAGCGCCAACGAGGACGAGGATGAGGATAAGGTTAATGACGAGCAGGAGGATGACGAGCAGGAGGATGACGAGGAGGGGAGAGGTGGGGACGGGCGGGTCGAGGAAGAGCAAATAGTCTCCGAGAATGCCGAAGAGGACGACGCCGTGAGCGAGCACGACTCTGAGAAAGAGATAGAATCGAGGCTTCGTGGCGTCAAGCTGTCAGATGATTCGTCCACCGACCCCGAATCCGACCTCGAACTACCTGAAAACCGCAACTTCAAGGCCCATCGCGACACCGCTCCAAACTCAAAGCCACACAAGCCGGTCCAGAAAGTGTTTGACGAGACCTCCATAAAGGAGCGCGTCGCGCGATCGCTCAGGAGCCAAGGCAACAAGCAACGTAAACACAATGGCAATCGCAACGATCTCAAGGGGAGAGAGAAGAGGAGGGAGCGGAATATTGCAAAGCATGGGTCGAAGGGAGATGGATCGATTCTTGATTAGAAAGCACATTTTTCATGTACATACTCACATTAAAGCCATTCTCCCAAGCTCGCAACACGATTTTCATGTTAAACCCATCGATTTATTAAGATACAAAGGAGCAATGGGCACCTCTCCTGTCTATATCCTAGAGCATCGAAAGCCACAACCAAAAAAAAAAAAGAAAAAGAAAAAAACATGCAAACAAAACCGCTGCTCCCAATGCCCAATTGCAACAATCGTAAAAAGAAATAAAGTGTGAACACAAACTACGCTGTAGGCTCGTCTACCTCGCCGTCGGCGACCGCCTGATGCTGCTTCAGGACGGTCACTGCCTCACCGATCTTCCCATCAAGAGCCTCCTGGTTTTCGAGCAAATGAAGCAACTCGCCATTATCCATCTCCAACAGCATACCAGTGATCTTGCCAGCGAGCTCGGGCTGCTGAAGGTGAATCAAAGGGTAGAGGCGCTCGCCAAGCATCTGCTTCTGTTGCTCAGGGAGTGCGGCCGCGAGAGCGGCGGCAGTCAGAGTGTTGCCATTGGCCGTGGGAGTCGGGGCCGGACCGTTGGTAGGAGGACGAGTCGAGGGCGAATATTTGTAACCGCCGCGACCTGCGCCAGGGCCACCTCGTGGGGCGGCAGCACCTGGAATCGGGGCAGGCGAGCCCGCAGGAGAGGCCTGAGGACGAGGACCCTGAGCAGGAACACCGCCGCGCTGGCCTCCGCGAGGTTGACGTGGGGGACGAACGCCCTGGGTGGGGACGCCAGCAAAGCCTTGAGGGACTTGGCCGTAAGGCGCCATTGGAGCGCCCGGAAAGCCCTGAGGGGGCTGATTAGGCGGCTGAGCCGCCCAGCGCGGACGAGGAACCATCTGCTGCTGGGGGTAGGCGACGCGTTGATTGGGGATGAAACTGCCAGGACCAGGATAGAACATGGGTGCACCAGGCATCCCATAAGTAGGTGCACCAGGCATCCCAGGAACGCCGGCCTGCATGCGCATGTGATTTCTCTGAGCAAGCTGGGCCTCGAGTTGACTCTTCCGGACCTCTTTGCGTTGGGCGAGCGCTACATAGATGGGCTTGGAGCCGATCATGCGCCCATTCATCTCTGTAACGGCTTTAGTAGCCTCGTCTTGGGAAGAGAAACAGACGAAACCAAACCCCTTGGAGACATTGGTCTAGGAATCGATTTTTAAGTAGAGCGAGCATTGGAGTGATCCGACGGCAATAAAAATAAAATAAAAAGATGGTTGGGCGAAAAAGTGGAGTTGAACAAACCTTCTCATCCTTCATGATCTTGGCGGACGTGATTACACCGTAGACCTGAAATTCTTGTCGGAGTCTCTCATCATCAATGTCGTCCTCGAGGTTCTTGACGTACAGGTTGACCCCCTGATACTTGCTAAGCTTTTCCATTTTGGCTTGCTCGTAGATTTTCTTGAGCTCCTCTTCGCGTTCGTGCTTCTTCTGGGCGCGAGTGACGAACAGTTTTTTGCTCTTGTGCTCGGCCTCATGTAGCTCGTCGACGGCTTGCTGGGCTTCATCATGGGTTTCAAAGTTGACAAATCCAAAGCCTTTTGAGTTCCCGGCCTCATCGCGCTGGACCACGGCGGAGGTGATCGCGCCGTACTTTTCAAACATGCTGCGAAACTCCTTATCGTCAACTTCATCGGCCAAGTTTTTAACGTAAACATTGGTGAAACGGGACCTCAGCTCATCAAGTTTTGCCTGGCGCTCTTTCTTGGGGATATGATGACCGACATAACTGCGTCATAGGACAAAAAACCAAAACCAATCAATCTCTGGAAAAGCAAGCGTAATCAA
>JADMIO010845962.1_pt1 | contig 43250 bp, 36 predicted proteins | sample 8958161 | NCBI WGS metagenome assembly JADMIO01 (sample SAMN16585339, study PRJNA669376) | soil metagenome | isolation source: Crop rotation soil | place: USA: Cullars Rotation, Alabama | collected 2011
GCCGCGACTTCAAGTCACGTGAATTCCAAGCTTCGGATCCCACTGTGCTGGAAAGCAGCAGGGGCAGTTCGGCTCGCGCATGTGCGTGCCGCCGTTCTTCGACCCGTCGAATCCGAACATAGACCCGACCATCTTGCGCACGGTCGGCGCGCTCGGCATGAAGATGGCGCTCAACCTGCAAGCCGCCGGTTACAAGGGCATCGTCACGAACTCGACTTATGATACGTGGTGGCATGGCGGCCTGCGCACCGCGCCGTATTATCACAACGCTGTAGGTATTCTTACAGAAGCGGCGTCGGTCAACATCGCCACGCCGATGCAGATTAAGCGCGAGCAGTTGCGCGCGCCGACGCGCGGTTTGGCTGACCCGCTGGTGGCGGCGACCAATTACCCGGACCCGTGGCCGGGCGGCGCTTGGACGATGCGCGACATCATGAACATGGAACTGGTGACGACGCGCACGGCGCTCGACGAAGCGGCGCTGCATCATGACGAGGTGGTTCGCAATTTCGTGAGTGTTGCCGAACGCGCCCTCGAAGCGGGTCAGCGTGACGCGCCGTATGCTTACGTTGTGCCCGCCGAACAACACGACCGGGCGACCGCCGACAAGATGATCAGCATACTACTTCAGCAGGGCGTCGAAGTGCATCGCGCTAAAACCGACTTCACGATGGACGGCAAAAAGTATGGAGCGGGGAGTTATGTCATCCTGCTCGCGCAGCCGTACCGCGCCAACGTCAAGTGTCTGTTCGAAGCCCAGCATTATCCCGACAGGCGGATTTATCCCGGCGGCCCGGCTGAGCAGCCTTATGACGTGGCCGGTTGGACGCTGCCCATGCAGATGGGTGTGGATTATGCGGAAGCGCGGGCGCGATTCGATGCCGAGCTTGAAGCGGTTGATCTGAGCAGCCTGACAGGCATGGCCATGACGGTGAACGTCGCTCACGCACTCTATCAAAAGACTCGACATATTGATGTGCCGGGCCTCTTGTTCTTTCTCCCGACTGGAAATGATGCCTATGGCGAGATGAACTCCCTGCTGGATATATCCAAGGGAGCAGTGGGTCGTCCAGACGTATGGAGACTGAAGAACCCGATGCAGATTCAGGGAGAGAATCTCCCTGCCGGCACGTTCATTGCCCACAGAGAACTGGTGGATTTGTCGCGAAGGGGCAGGCGTCTCGCCGATCCGCCGAGGGTAGATCAACGCCAGCGCGTTGTCCTCGCTTCAGCCGAGCGCATCAGCAGGCCGCGCCTGGCGCTCTATCGCAGTTGGTTGCCTTCGATGGACGAAGGCTGGACGCGCTGGGTGCTCGAACAATTCGGCTTTGATTACAAAAACATCTATGACGCGGACGTGCGCGCCGGCAATCTCAAAGAGAAGTTCGATGTCGTCATCCTGCCCGATCAATCCATGCAGCAGATCATCGCCGGCAACCGCGCCGGCGCTTACCCCGAAGAATACAGCGGCGGCATCGGCGAGGAAGGCGTCGCGGCGCTGCGCGGTTTTGTCGAAGCCGGCGGCGTGTTGATCTGTCTCGACTCGGCTTCAGAGCTTGCCTTGAAGCGGTTCGACTTACCGGTGAAGAACGTGCTCGACGGCGCGCGGCGCGATCAGTTCTACGCGCCCGGCTCGATCTTCCGCGCTGTAGTGGATACTACAAACCCGATTGCTTACGGGATGCCGCCGGAGGCCGATCTTTATTTCGTCAGCGGCACGCGGCGCGGGCGCGGCGAGGCCGACAGCGCCCCGGAGAGGCCGCGCACCGGCCCCGCCCGCGTTGACCCGGCGGCGCGCGATAGGGTGCGCGAGCAAGCGCCGAGCGGCGACACCAGCAATCTGGTCAGCGCGTTTGCGTTTGAGATCACAGACCCGCAGCGGGCGCGCTCCGTGGCACGTTACATTGACGGCAACCCTCTGCGTTCGGGGTGGCTGCTCGGCCCGCAGTTCATCGCCGGCAAGTCGGCGCTGGTCGAGGCCGGCATGGGCAAAGGCCGCGTCGTGCTCTTCGGCTTTCGCACGCAGCACCGCGCCCAGACCTGGGGCACGTTCAAGTTCCTGTTCAACGCCATCCTGCTCGGTGGCGCGAAGTAGCCAGAGCGCCACGAAATCTTTCTTGCGACGAAAAGCCAACGCGCTGGCCGACTCATCATTCGGCCAGCGCGTTATTCTGCGTTATCAATTGATCAGTCAGCGCCATTCAGTTTGCCGTTAGCGATCAATTTGCCGGCGGCGCTTCGGCCCTGAACTTCACCGCCGTCATCGTGGCGCTGAACGAATCAACGAAGTTGCCGTCGGCATCGAATATCTCGACGAACTGGCGACCCGTGAATTGAGTGCCGAGTTGATTGATGGTGATGGCGTCACGTACTTTCGCGGTGCCGGCAGGCGAGCCATCCGACGAGTTGAAGAGAAAGGCCAAGTGCGTGGCGATGAAATTGCGCTCGGCGGTGCGCTGCCAGACGCCTTGATCGGGCGCACCGATGGGGTCGGGGGTCAGCAGAAATTCGTTGCTGTCAATCAACGTGCCTTCGTTCTCGTCGCGGCCCGGCATGAACGTGAACAACACCTTCAAGGCGAAGCCATCCGTGAACGTCACGGTCGCTAGCCAAGTGCCTTCGAGGCGGCCTTTCGGGCCGGGCGTGACGGTGCCTTCAATTTGCAACTCCTGGTTTTGCGCCTCTGCTTCTGGGGTTGATGGCGGAACGCGCGCGGTGATTGCGTTGCCGCGAAAATACTTTTGCCACGCGGCGTGGCGCTGGTTGGATTGCGCCGAGGCGGCGACTGCCAGCAGCGCGGTGAGGATGCAAGCCATAAAAAATCGTTTCGGGTTCATCAAAGGGTTCTCCTTTCGTTTATCGTTGAATGGAATGGCTGAATGTTCGCAATAAGTGCCTCATTCGCGCCGGTTCATTTCAGCTTGAGCAGCGAGTTGAGGCAGACGAGCAACGGCCCGTCGCCGGCGTCGGTCGCGTGCAGGTGCGCCGCTTCGATGTCGCGGCAGATGGCCGCCAGCGAACGGTCGGCGACCAGCGCCGCGTCTTCGGCGGTGACGACTTGCACTTCCGCGTTACAGTCCGCGCACCAGCGGCGTGCGCGGCTGGTCGGCTGGCGAATCACCAGCAGCCGCTCGCTCTCAAACGTGATACGGGTCGTGCGTTTCTTCATAACCTGAGTCGCGCGGCGACGGGGCAAGCGCCGGAAGGCCGGAACCGTCGGGGTTACCGAAAGCAGGAGGAGAGAGAAAACGCCCCGGCCACCCGCCTGCCTTGTCACCCGTCGCCGCTGTGTTAGAATGAGCCGCGCGCCGCGTCTGCTTCAGATTCGCCTGCGCTCGGCTGGCTCACGACACGGCGCAGAGTACTCAAATCCCCGCAGCGAAGTCTTGCGTATTCACGGAAAAAGTTCGGAAAACCGTTCGGAATGAGTTTGGAACGAGTTCGGAATGGCCATAGATGAGGCTCATGTGATGAAGCCGGCGAAACGCTCGTATGAATTCGGCCCCTACCGCCTCGACGCGGCGGAGCGCCTGCTGTTAAAAGCGGGCAAGGTTGTGCCGCTGCCGCCGAAGGTCTTCGACATCCTGCTTGCCTTCGTGCAACGCAGCGGGCGCGTGCTCGACAAGGACGAGTTGATGCAGGAGGTCTGGCCTGACACCTTCGTCGAAGAAGGCAATCTGGCGCGCAACGTCTCGACTCTGCGGCGCGCGCTCGGCGAAAGCGAAGACGGTCACCCTTACATCGAAACCATCCCGCGCCGTGGCTATCGCTTCGTTGCCAGAGTCAAAGAGCTGTCGGACGGCACGCTCATCGTGCGCGAGCGGTCGCGCCTGACCATTGAGCAGGAGGAGGAGACGGACGCCGCGCTTGAAACGGCTGACGAGGCCGCCGGGATGCCTGCGGCGCTAGCGAATGCGAGCAGTGCGCCGCCCGTCGCCTTGTTCGACAACCGCGCTTTGTCATTAACGGCGGCGGGCGCGGCTGCGCAACCCGCGTCGTCGGCATCGGCAAACGATGAGCTAGCTGCGCACGCCTCTGCCGCGCAAGCGCCGCTCGCTGCGCCGCTCGGCAAGCGCCGGCTACTGCTCGCAATCGCCCTCGTGCTGATCGCTGCGGCGATGGCGGCGAGCTACTTTACAGGCAAGCGCGCGGGGCACAGCGAGCCGCCGCTGTTTAAACAACTGACCTTTCGCAACGGCACGGTTGCCGCCGCGCGCTTTGCGCCCGACAGCCGCTTAGTCGTTTACGCGGCGCTCTGGGAGGGCAGGCCGAGTGAGATATTCACTACATTGCCCGGCACGCCCGAATCGCGCCCGCTCGACCTGAAGAACATCAACCTGCTGGCCATCTCGCCCGCAGGCGAAATGGCGGTGCTGCTCAACCCGCGCGTTCATTTCATCAGCCAGGGGACGCTGGCGCGCATGTCGCTCACGGGCGGCGCGCCGCGCGAGGTGCTCACCAATGTTTCGGATGCCGACTGGTCGCCCGACGGCAAAGACCTCGCGGTCATCCATTACGACAAGGGGCGCTGCCGGCTCGAATATCCCATTGGTAATGTACTTTACGAAAAGGAAGTCTCCGGCTGGCTGAGCGACGCGCGCGTGTCGCCGGCGGGCGATCAGATCGCTTTCATTGATCACCCGGCGACGCGCTTTGATGATTACGGTGTCGTGACGGTGGTTGATCTCAAAGGCAACAGCCGCAAGCTGTCGAAAACCTACTTCAGCGCGCGCGGGCTGGCATGGTCGCCGGCGGGCGACGAAGTCTGGTTCACAGCGGACGAAGACATGTCGGATCATGGCCTGCGCGCCGTCAGCTTAAAAGGGAAAGAGCGATTGCTCGCACGCGCGCCGGGCCGTTTGCATTTGCAGGACATCAGCAAGGATGGGCGGGTGCTGGTGACGCGCGAAGACGCGCGCATAGGGATGATGGTGCTGGCACCGGGCGAAGCGTCAGAGCGCGACCTGTCGTGGCTCGATGGCTCGTGGCTGCGCGACATCTCGCCGGATGGGCGGACGTTGCTGTTTGACGAAGAGAACAACGCCGGCGATAAAACGCCGGCGGTTTACATACGCCACGCCGACGGCGGGCCTGCGGTCAAGCTCGGCGATGGCAACGCCGTGTCGCTGTCGCCTGATGGCCGCTGGGCGCTCACGGATCAACGCTACACGTCGCCGCCGCGCCTCGTGCTGTTGCCGACCGGCGCGGGCGAGGAGAGTCCGATTGATAGCGGCGAGATTAAATGGCGAGAGACCGGCATGTGGTTCCCCGATTCGCGGCGCATCATCCTCATGGGCACAGAGCCTGGGCACCAGCGGCGCAGCTACGTCTATGATCTCGACCACAAAGAACTACTCCCGCTGACGCCGGAAGGCACTGTCGTGATGCTGCTCGCCCCCGACGGCAAGCAAGTGCTTGAGGGCGAGATCGGCAATAACAATCAAAAGGTCGCGGTGCGCTCGCTCGACGGCGGTGCAGCGCGACCCTTCACGGCGCTGGAGAGTCTGGATACGCCCATCGGCTGGTCGGCGGACGGCCAGACAATCTTCACCTCTCAGCGCGACCTGCCCATCAAGGTCTTCAAGATCAACCTGGCGACCGGACGCCGCGAGCTTTGGAAAGAGCTGATGCACACAGACCCTGCGGGATTGCTCTACATCAACGCGCCGTCGCTCACGCCTGATGCCAGGAGTTATGGCTACAGCTACTTCCGCGTGCTGTCACAGGTCTACCTGATTGAAAATGTGAAGTAGATTATAAATCTCAGCGCGCGGCTCAGGCGTACCACTCGGCAGCCCCGGCGTGCCGGCCCCGCATTCGCGCGATGGCGTCGAGCAACTCGGCGCGCATCTCTGCGGCGGTGCCGTGCGCCCGCCGCCCGTGCCCCGGCAAAACCCACTCGAACTCGTAATCGAGCAGGCGCTCGACGGAGCGCGTCTGCTCTGCCCACGAATACCAGCAGACGTTCGGCGAGGCATACAGCGAGCCGTAAGCAGGCGACCACCACAGGTGATCGCCCGAGAAGAGAAAGCGGTTTTGGTAAAGCAACACCGCATGGCCGCGCGTGTGGCCCGGCGTCGGAATGATCAGCAAGTCGTCGGCAAGTGGCGTCGCGTCATGGCCGGTGACGACGCGCTCGACCGCGCTCGTGCGCCGCGTGATGTCATCGCGGTGCATAACGCGCTCGGCCTTGAAGTGTGCCGCCCACTGCTCGTGGTCGGCAACGTCGTCGCGGTGCGTCAGGAACATCCAGCGCACGCCGCCCATCGCTTCGATCTGCCGCGCGAGCGGGCGCGTGAAGCGCGGCGAATCAACCAGCACATTGCCCGCCGGTCTGCGTATGAGGTAGCTGGCCGCGCCGAAGCTCGACTCTGCCGCGAAGCCGCAGAAGAAGACGCCGCCGGCGACCAACTCAGGATAGGCTCTGACAGCCGGTTTCGTGTCATGCTTGAGAGTGGTGCCGATGGACGCGGTCGGGCAGGTGATGAGTGCTTTGAGCGCCGCCATCTCTTCGTCAGGGGTGCGCGGCTGGCAGTAGACGGCGGCCTGCTCGCCGATGGCTTTGAAGGACGCGGGCGCGATCTGGCGACAGAGGTCGCAGTCAATGCAGGATGAATCAACGAAGAAGTCGCCTGTGACGTTTTCCGCCCGCCGCCGCTCGATCAATGCCATAGTGATTTGAGTATAACGCGAAGCGGCGGGCGCTGACAGGCGCGAGGCGGCAGGCGCGAGGGCAAAAAATACAAGCCGCCGATGGCTTTCACCACCGGCGGCCTTTCGATTCACGATGTAGAGCCACGCCCCCTTGTGCCTCTACACCCTGAACACTCAACTGTCTGTCGCTTCTCTCAGTAATGCTACTTCGCTCAGGGCGGCCTGCTCGCCGCTCGTGAGATTGCTTTGAATGGAAGGCAGGGCCCCCATCCTCCCTTCCATCCTCCGCATTAGTTCTGCATCCCGCAGTTGCTCTGAGCAGAAGAGGTTTCTTTCAAACTGTCGAACTGCTAGAACCGCTCTTACCTTGAGCAATGCTTGTGCCAAGGCTCAAGCGTTTTCTCAGCCAAATCAAGATTGGCTTTTCACCTGTCAGCTTATATCTAATCGCTTAAAGGATTACTTTCACTCTCAAGTGATTCTTGCCGCAGCGAGCTAACAAAATCCGGCACCTTGCGCTTACAAATTGTGTCATCACGCTTTCTGCCGCCTGCCCCAAAGCCGTAGCCGTTCGCGGCAATACTCGGAAATCGCGTAAAGTGATGGCTATCACTTTACGCGCGCAGACAGAATTTGCCACCGCGCGGTTGACAGTTTTCAGTTATGAGTTTTCAGCCGCAGGCAAACGGAGCCTGCGCAGTGACGGTTCCAGTCATCCGTTTGCGTAAAGAGGACAAAAACTGGCAACCGAAAACGGACGGCTGAAGCCGTTTGAGTTGCGGTGCGACCGCCGCCTACGGATAATAGCGAGCGGAGTGCCATCGAAATTTTATTAGCAAAGGAGCAAGTCATGAGTTGTCCTGAGACTGAGCATTTCATCAACAATTGGAACCGCATACACAAGCAGACAGCACGGGCGCTGGCCGCCGCCCCCGACGACAAACTCGACTGGCGACCGGCGGACGGCATGTTCACTTTGCGCGAGTTGGTCCGTCACATCCCCGAAGCCGAGTCGGCCATCATTCGCACGGCGCTTGCTGGCACGATGCAGAAGGGCGACCTTAACCTGTCAACCGCCAGCGTCGAAGAGATCGTCCGCGCTTACGAAGAGAGCCACGAGCGCCTCGTGGCCGAGGTGGCGAAGCTGACTCGTGAACAACTGAACGAAGACATCGAAGCCTTCGGCAGAACGATGCACCGCATCGTCCTGTTGTGGGCCCAGACTGAGCACGAGATACACCACCGTGGCCAGTTATACACTTATTACCATCTGGTCGGCGTCGAGCCGCCGAAGCTCTACGCGTGACGCGGCAGGCCGCATTGATGAACGCAGAGAGCAAAGCGCAATTCCGGGCCGCGCGCCGGCGGGTTGCGGCTCTGACCGTGCCCGAATTGATCGAGCTGTTGCAGAGTCCACAACTCGCCACCCGCTTCGCCGCCGAGATGCGGTTGCGCAATCTGGCGGGCCTCTGAATGACCTACCGCCTGGGCAGTTCGCCCGACGAGCAGGCGAAAGGCATCGCCGAATGGCGCGCCTGGTGGCAGGCCGCTAGCGAGAAAGATAAGAAACGATGGCAACCGTAACCCGCAAGCCGAAAGCGGTGCAAGTTACAAAACGCTCCCGCACGACTGCTAGCAAAAAGACAACGCCGCAACCGGCGCGCGCGGGCTACGAGCAGGTGTTTGAATCCATCTACCGTATCGTTCTGAAGATTCCGCGCGGACGGGTGATGACTTATGGGCAGATCGCCCGCTTGATGGACGACCGCTATAGCCCGCGACTCGTCGGCTGGGCGATGCACGCGGTGCCGCACGATGAGCGCAACATTCCCTGGCATCGCGTCATCAATTCGCGAGGCGGCATCTCGACGGGCCGCGTCATCATTCAGGAGCCGCAACTGCAACGCTACCTGCTCGAAGCCGAAGGCATCGTCTTTGACGCGCGCGGCTGCTGCGACCTGAGCACTTATCAATGGTCGCCGGCTAAGCGAAAAACTGGAGGCGAATCCTTGAAGCCGCCGCGCAAGACAACTCGCGCGACCGGCGGCGCGAAAAAGCGGGCAACACAAGCGAGTGCCGCTAAGCGGCCATCAGGTAAGCAGACGAAGCGAGCCGCGCCGAAGCGGGCTAAAGCCACGACGAAATCCAAAGCGAGCGAATGAGATGAAAATTACGCCAGAACGCCAGCGCCTGATTCAGGAAAAATTCGAGATCAACCACTTCCCGCGCCTGCTCGGCTTCGAGATTGATGCGGTCGAGCCGGGCCGGGCCGTCCTCAGCGTTGAGGTGCGCAAAGAGTTGAAGCAGTTGCAAGGCGTGATGCACGGCGGGGCCATCGCTTCGCTGATTGATACGGCGGTGGCGTTCGCCATAATCGGCGCGAGCGAGCCGGAAGCCCGCTTCACGACGGTCGAGATGAAGGTCAATTATCTGGCTGCGATCCGCGCAGGCCGCGTCACCGCCGAGGCGCGTCTGATCCGCGACGGTCGCCGCATCATCGTCGCCGAATGCGATGTCTTCGACGACAAAGGCCGCCTCGCCGCTAAAGGACTGCTGACTTACATACGCCTTGACGCGCGCAAAGATGATGCGGAGAAGGGATGACGCGTCGTCACTTTCGCGGCGCGGCGGCAGTCGTTAGAATCAAGAGTGTGGCGGGAGCGCTGCGGCCCGCCAATCTTTTATGGCGGCAGCAAGCAATCGTAGGCAATTATAGGTTGATCGGTTATGACTCCGTTTCGCAGGCTCGTCAGTTATTTCAAACCGTATAAGCGCACGATCATCTTCGGCACGGCGTGCGTCTTCATGACCAACGTCTTCAAATTGGTCATGCCCGATTTCGTGCGCCGGGCGACCGACGCGATCAGCGAGCAGGGCGCTAACGTCAACCTGCTCAAGTATGGCGTGTGGATCGTGGCGGCGACGATGGTGCAGGGCGTCTTTCTGTTCACACAGCGGCGGCTGCTCATCAACATGTCGCGCCACATCGAATTCGATCTGCGCAACGACTTCTACGAGCACTTGCAGCGGCTGCCGTTCGAGTTTTATCAAACCCACCGCACCGGCGACCTGATGGCGCGCGCCACTAACGACCTCAGCGCCGTGCGCATGATCGTCGGCCCGGCGCTGATGTATTCGCTCAACACCGTCTTTGCCATGGCCATGCTGGTGACGCTGATGGTGCAGATCAACTGGCGTCTAACGCTGCTGGCCTTTCTCTCGATGCCGCTGGTCGCGACGGCCACGCATTACTTTTCGCGGCGCATACACGACCGCTTCGAGCAGGTGCAGGAATACTTCGGCACGGTGTCGAACCGCGCGCAGGAATCCTTAGCCGGCGTGCGCGTCATTCGCGCTTACACGCAAGAGCGCGCCGAGATGGAACGCTTTCGCGAAGTCAATCGCGAATCCGTCAACCGCAACCTGAGCTTGATTAAGCTGTCGGGCATCTTTCACCCGATCTTGCAGTTCTTCATCAGCCTCGGCTTCATCGCCGTGCTGTGGTACGGCGGCACCCTGGTCATGCGCGAGAACCTGGCGCCCGGCACAGGCATTTCCATAGGCCGGTTCGTGCAGTTCACTCTCTATCTCGGCTATCTCATCTGGCCGATGATCGCGCTCGGCTGGGTCATCAATATCTTTCAGCGCGGCATGGCCTCCATGGGTCGCATGAGCGAGGTTCTCACGACCGAGCCTTTGATCCGCGACACCGAACAGACGCGCGATATTCGTGAGATCGGCGGCGAAATCGAATTCCGCCACCTGACGTTTGCCTATGAGAGCGCCGCCGCGCCATCTTTGCAAGACATCAACCTGCGCATCGCGCCGGGCATGACGGTGGCGTTCGTCGGCGCGGTCGGTTCGGGTAAGTCTACGTTGATGAATCTCGTCACGCGGCTGCTCGACGCCGAGCCGGGCATGGTTTTGATTGACGGCCACCCGATTCGCGAGATACCGCTCAACGTCTTGCGCGCTTCGATAGGCTACGTGCCGCAGGAGACGTTCCTGTTCAGCGAAACCATCGCCGAGAACATCGCCTTCGGCGTTGACAGCACGACACGCGAAGAGATCGAAGAGGCAGCGACCAAAGCCGGCATCGCCGCCGACATTCGCGAATTCCCGAAGGGCTTTGACACGCTGGTCGGCGAGCGCGGCATCACGCTGTCGGGCGGTCAGAAGCAGCGCACGGCCATTGCGCGCGCGCTGATCCGCCGCCCGAAGATTTTGATTCTCGACGACGCGCTCTCGGCGGTTGACACGTATACGGAGGAAGAGATTTTGACGCACCTGCGCGGCATTATGCGCGGGCGCACGAGCCTGATCGTCTCGCATCGCGTCTCGACGGTGAAGGACGCCGACTTGATCGTCGTGCTCGAAAACGGACGCATCGCCGAGCGCGGCACGCACGACGAGTTGATCGCGCGCGGCGGTCTGTATGCTGAATTATACGAGAAGCAATTGCTCGAAGAGGAATTGGCCGCCAGTTAGAAGATGGCGGCTAGAGGCTGCGGGCCAGAGCCAAACTCCGGTCCTCGCCGCTGGCCTCTAACTTCTAGCCTTCAGCCCTGAATTTATGGCAGATTCGCATCACGAAGAAGAAGTATTAGGCAAGGCTTACGACACGCGCCTGATGCGGCGTTTGCTGCGTTACCTGTGGCCATACAAGTGGTACGCGCTGGTGGCGCTGGTGCTCACCATTTTGAGTGCGCCGCTGGTGCTGGCCGGGCCGCCGCTGATCAAGGCCGCGATTGACCTGTTTATGGACCCCAACCGCGACCCCACGAAGGTCGCCGGCTTTACGAAGTTCCTCAAGCACGCGGCTGAGGCGTGCGGGTTCGGCGGCAGTGCTTATCAGGGCCTCGCCTTCATCGCCCTCGTCTACCTGCTCGCCAACATCGCCGCCTTCGCCGTGCAGTACACGCAGGCCATCGTCATGCAGGCCATGGGGCAGTACATCATGTACGACCTGCGCAAAGAGATTTTCGCGCACCTCCAGCGACTGCCCGTCCAGTATTACGACCATAATCCGGTGGGGCGGCTGATGACGCGGCTGACGACCGACGTTGACGCGCTCAACGAGATGTTTACCGCCGGGGTCATCTCGATCTTCGGCGACGTGGCGATGATCTTCTACATCATCATCTTCATGTTTCAGGTCAACTGGCGGCTGGCGTTGGTCTCGTTCGCCATCCTGCCTCTGCTGGCGGCGCTGACGACGTGGTTCCGGCTGGGCGCGCGCACCTCGTTCCGCGCCGTGCGCGTGCGCATCGCCCGCATTAACGCCTTCCTGCAAGAGCACATCACCGGCATGCCGGTCGTGCAACTGTTCAACCGCGAAGCTAAAGAGATGCGCCAGTTCGACGAGATCAACGACGCGCACCGGCAAGCCAACATAGACACGATCTTCTTTTACGCCGTCTTCTACCCGGCGGTCGAAATCATCGGCGCGCTCGGCATCGGCTTGATTATCTGGTACGGCGGCGGCCAGGTGGTGCGCGGCATCGCCACCATCGGCACGCTCGTCGCCTTCATCCAGTTGGCGCGGAACTTCTACGAGCCGATCTCCGACATCAGCGAAAAGTATAATATCTTACAATCGGCGATGGCGTCGTCAGAGCGCATCTTCAAGCTGCTGGACGAGCCGGTGACGGTCAAATCGCCCGACCAACCCGTGCGCCTGGGGCGGGCGCGCGGGCGCATCGAATTCCGCCACGTCTGGTTCGCTTACAAAGGCGAGGACTGGATTTTGAAAGACATTTCGTTCGTCGCCGAGCCGGGCGAGCGCGTTGCCTTCGTCGGCCACACGGGGGCAGGGAAGACGACGATTACGAACCTGCTGCTGCGCTTCTACGACGTGCAGCGCGGCGAGATTCTTCTGGACGGCGTCAACATCCGCGACCTCGATCTGGAGGAGCTGCGCGCCAACTTCAGCATCGTCCTGCAAGACGTGTTTCTGTTTTCCGGCGACATCGCCTCGAACATACGCCTCGGCAACGCCGACATCAGCGACGAACAGTTGCAGCACGCGGCGCGCGAAGTGCACGCGGCGGATTTCATCGAGCGCCTGCCCGGCGGCTATCACACCGAGCTGCGCGAGCGCGGCGCGGGCCTGTCGGTCGGGCAGAAGCAGTTGATCAGCTTCGCGCGGGCGCTGGCCTACGACCCGCGCGTGTTGATCCTCGACGAGGCGACCAGCTCGATTGACACGGAGACGGAAATTCTAATCCGCGACGCGGTCGAGCGTTTGATGGAAGGGCGCACATCGCTGGTCATCGCGCACCGCCTTTCGACGATTCAATCGGTGGACAAAATCATCGTCATGCACAAAGGCGAAATCCGCGAGGTCGGCACGCACCAGGACTTGCTGGCCGAGCGCGGCTTCTATTGGCGGCTCTACCAGCTGCAATTCTATCAGGACGCCAAGCGCATGCTGAGCGGCAGCCTCGCCGACGATTGAAGCGGCTGGCCCACGTCAGCATCATCCCTGTAGTAGAATGGTGAAGAGGTCGTTGATATGGGAAACGCTACGCATGTCAAAGAGGAGGCCCGCAGGCTCGTTGAAGAGCTTCCAGAGAACGTCTCGTGGGCGGACTTCGCCCGGCTGGTCATCGAGCGGCAGCGTGTCGAAGAAGGTCTTAACGACCTTGACGCCGGCGCAGTTTGGACGAGCGATGATATTCGGGAGAAACTCGGAATTCCGAAATGAAGGTGATATGGTCCAACCGCGCCCTACGGTCGCTGGCGGCCATTCATGGACGAGTCTCGGCAGAATCGGAAGAAGCGGTGGCCCATCGAGTCGTTGATCGCATTCTCCAGCGCGGTGATCAACTCGCCGCATTCCCGTTTTCCGGTCGAGTCGTCGAACGCTATAAACGCCCCGGCCTTCGAGAACTGATTGAGTCGCCCTATCGAATCATCTATCGAGTAACCCGGCAGCACGTTCAGATTGTTGATGTCTTCCACTCATCCCAACTCCCTCTCTGGGAAAGATAGCCGGCGATTGAAGCGGCTGGCGCAAGTCGGAATCCAACCTCTACAATCAAACCAGCGTGGGCGCGACAATACGGATCGAGAGGAAGCCAATGGACATAGACCTCGATATGAGCGTCCTCGATTTGAATGACCGCCAGCAGGAAGCACTCAACCACCGGCAAGTCACCCTGACCTGCCCGAACGGCCACGCCGTGCCTGTCCGCTTGATGCGCGGCTCCGGCTCAAGTACCATCACCTGCCCGCAGTGCAACGAGCAGGTCGAACCGCGCCTGCCCGAATCCGCCCGCGCCTGATTCGTTAGTGATCCCGATTACATTCACCTCTTTTCCTCCGTCCGCGCATCAGAGGGCGGAGGATATCTTTTGTCTTTGCCCGCCGCCGGCTTCGTGATAGATTGTGCGGCGAACTACATTCAATGCCACTTGATGACTGCTGATGACTGCTGCGGCTCTGCCATTTCTGACTCTGTTCGACGCCGGCGATAGGACTGAAGGCGCGCTCGACCCGCTCGGTCTAGCGACGACCGGCGACCGGCTGGCGAACTGGATACTGCCCGGCATGACGGCCCGCATGAGCAGGCCGCGCTTTCTGAGCGCGATGGTCGTCGCCTCGGCGGTCTGCGACGGGCTTGAAGAAGCCATTGCCGGCGATCACCTGACGCCTGCCGCTATCGTCTTCGAATGGCTGCTGGTTGAAGGCTTCGCGCGGCGCGGCGCTGATGATCAGATCAAAGGCACGCCCGGCATTAACAAAGCCCGTGCCGCCATCGCCGCGCAGTTGCCGATGAGCGCCGTGCGTTATTTGAAAACTCCGAACGTCTTCGGTTTTCATGGTGTTTACAGCCGCCTGGCACGTCACCTCGGACTGGTTGACGACGCTTACCGTCTGTGTGACGGCGGCTATGAGTTGGTAAAGATTTGGGAACAGGAGCAACAACTGAGCGGCTTCGTAGCGGCCCTGTCGCGCGGCGCGGCGGGCGGCATACGGCAGGTGTTGCGCACGGCGGTCGAAGACGGCTTGCAGGCCGGCTACAGCAGGCGCTCAGCGACATGGCAGGGTTGGGCGTTCTTCGCCGAACACCTCGCGCCGGCCCGCATCGGCAAGCGCGAAGCCGACTACATACGTCAACGGCTGCGCGATCCGAGCGGCGACCGGCGCGAGGAGGTCTTCCGATTGATCGAGCCGCTGGTCGCCCAGGGCGACGCCGTTCAGTGGAGCGAAGCCGCTCTCGTCGAGCACTTGCGGCAGCAAGCCTCGCCGGAACTGGCGCGGCGTTTTGCCACCATCATCGCTTACGAGCAGTTTTGCCTCCTGCTGGAAGACGCCTTTGACTGGCTGCGTTACTTGTCTTCGCAGTGGGGGACGCGCCCGCTTTCGCGCGAAGATTTCGCCGCACATCCTTTTGTAATCAAGATCGCTAAAACTCTGCCGGCACGTTTGCAAGCGGCCAGTGCGATGCTCGACGATGCGCCGCCGCTAGCGCAAAGCGAATTTGCCGGGCTGGTGCGATATTTTGCTGACGTAGATGACGGCATTCAACTGGGCGACGCCATCTTGTCGCGCCACGCCGACGTGCAGCGCGCCAAGCCGCCCGAAGGTAAGCGCGAATGGTTCGAGCGCGCTGCCGATGGCAGCGTCTTCGTGCGTCCGCTGTACCGGCTCGACGAGCCGCCGGACGAGCGCGGTGGCTGGTCACGTCCTTACCGCCTGCGCGCCGTTGTCTCGTTTTGCGCGGACTTGCTGAACGCCGTTTGAGCCGCGCGCGGGCGAATATAATCTCGACTACATAATCGGATAAACCATGTCTGCACGCAAAGCGCCTGCAAAACAACTGCGCGACAAAGCCCTCAACCTGTGGCAAGCGCCGGCCTCGGCGGGCGAGCCGATGGTCTGCCTTGCCACCAGCTTTACCTTCGACGCCGCCTTCTTTGAAAAAGAGTGTCTGGGCCGCTTCCTGCAAATGGACACAGACCCTGATGAAGACGAGGCGGTCAGCTACTTGATCGAACGCGAAGAGAAACTGGCCGCCGCGCGTGTCGCGGTGATGGTTGATCGCCGCCATGCGCAAAGCAAGGCCAGCCTGCGTTGGGATGTGCTGCCGGTCATCGTGCCGCGCGCCGCCCAGCATGCCAAAGTTGCCGTGCTCTGCTGGGCCGATGCGGTTCGCGTCATCATCGGCTCAGGCAATCTCACCGAGCCGGGTTATCGCAAGAACCTTGAAGTCTTCGGCGCGCTCGAAGCCACGCGCGACGGTGGCGGCGCGGTGGACGAGGTGCTTGCCGTCGTTGAGTTCCTTGAGCAAGTCGCGGCGCGCGCGCTCGGCGACGCCACGCACCCCGGCCCGACGCGGCGCGTCGCCGAAGCACTCATCACGCTGCGCCGCCACGTTCAGGACTGGCCGCGCCGCGTCGGGCGCGCTTTGCCGGTCACGCCGGTCTTCGGCGGCACCGGTCAATCGGTCTTTGAGCAGTTGAGCAAGCTGCTGCCCGGCGGCCCCGCGCGTTACGTTGACGTGGTGTCGCCCTTCTTCGATAGGATCAGCCAGAGTGATCGGGCCGAGGCATCAGGCGGCAACCAGCGACAGGCGATTGCCGCGCTGCTTGAAGTGATGGCCAAACGTCGGCCACGCTGTGTGGATTTCTACGTGCCTTATGAAGAGTCGCCTGATGGCCGCGTGCATGTGTTCGCCCCGCGCCTGATGATCGAGAAGGCGCAGCAAGCCTGTGACGTGCGGGTGCTCAAGATCAAGCCCGCGCAGGATGGCGAGCTGCGCCCGCTGCATGCCAAGTTGATGGTTTTTGCTAACGACGATTGGGAAGTGTGGCTGACCGGCTCAAGCAACTTCACGCGCGCCGGCTGCGCCAGCCATGCGATGGCGGCCAATCTCGAAGCCAACCTCGCTTATCTCGTGCGCCGCGATAGCGCCGAATCGCGCCGGCTCTGGCAAGCCCTGCCCGATCTCGAAGAAGACGCGGTTGATCTCGACAGCGCCGCCGTGATCTGGGAGCCGGCGTTCGATGCCGATGCGGAAGGCGTGGGCCTTGCCGTGCTTCCCGCCGCGTTTCGCGAGGCGTTGTTCGATGCGGGCAGCCAGCCGCCGCGCGTGATCCTCTCTTTCGCCGATGGCCTACCCGCCGAGTGGCGCATCACGTCAGGCGAGGGCCGAACGCTGCTATGTTCCGACGACTGGCGCGGCGCGGGCGAAGTGATTTGTGAATGGAATGAATCTTACACACCGTTCCTGTTGCACGTCATCTGGCCGAATGGCCGCGCCGACTGGCCTGTGAACGTCGTCAGCCCGTCAGCCTTGCCGCCGCCCGAAGGCTTGCGTCAACTGGCGCTCAATGACTTGATCGAAATTCTCAGCTCGACGCGCCCGCTACACGTCGCCCTGACTCAAGCACTCAAACGACGCGCGCCGAGTCGTGGCGATAGCGAGACGATTGACCCGCACAAGCGCGTTGACACGCGCGAATATTTGCTGCGGCGTACCAAACGTGTGGCATTGGCGCTCGAACGATTACGCGAGCGGTTGGCGCGGCCCGTGTTGAATGAGGAGGCGCTTGCGTGGCGGCTGCGCGGCCCGGTCGGCGCGCTGGCGCTGGCTGAATCGCTGTGCAAAGAGGCGCGCACGGCGGACGAAAGGCACTTCTTTCTCGCCGAACTTTGCCTCGCGCTTGGCCGCGTGCAGGCCACGAGCGCCGCCGGCACGCTGCCGGTCAGAGCCATCCGCAAGCAAATACGCGCCGTCATCGAAGAGATCGAACGACTGACCGCGCAGCTTAATCCCGCCGAGAGCGTGGCCATCGCGCAGTACGTTCAAGCGGCATTTGAGGAAGCTAAACGATGAGCTTCGCACCGTTCGCCGCATCGGCAATCAACCTGCGCACGGATCGTGTCGCGCCCGAAGACGCCGCGCGACAGCAGCGCAGCGCGCAAGAGATTCTCTGCCGTCTGGCTCAGCAACCGGGCGTCGTTCTCGCCGATGAAGTCGGCATGGGCAAGACCTTCGTGGCGATGGCGGTGGCGGCTTCGATCCTCTTGCAGCGCCCTGATGATGGCCCGGTCGTCGTGATGTCGCCGCCCACACTCAAGCAGAAGTGGCCGAAAGACTGGGAAGTCTTCTGTGAAAAATGTCTCTCGCCGGCGGCTCGTCAGCAATTCGGTTACAAGGGCGTGGCCAGGGAAGCGACTTCGGGCATTGAATTCCTGCGGCTGCTCGACGACCCGCCGGCGCAGCGCGCGCGTGTAATCTTTCTCACACACGGCGCGCTGCACCGCGCGCTGACCGATGGCTTCGCGCGACTTGCGGTCATCAAGCGCGCCTTCAAAGGGCGTAGCTCGCTGGCCGAACAGCGGCGCAACTTCTGGAAGTTCGCCGGGCGCTTATTGCAGATGCAGAGTGGTTATGAGCGGCTGGCTGACGGCTTGCTCGGCGACCTGCTCGAACGGCCTTATGAAAGCTGGCTGCGCGCCATTCATCGCGCTCACCCGGAGTTGAAGAAAAAAGTGGAAGACGACCCGGTGCCGCGAGACTTTTATGAAGCCCTTGAAGCGATGGAGGGCGAACGCTTCGAGCCGCTGGTCGCCGAGTTGCGCCGCCTGCCGCTGCGCGAGTCAACGCGCGTGGATGAACGCTTGAAAGAGATTCGCCGCGTGCTGGCGGGATTGATGAACGACATCTGGTCGCAGGCCCTGCGCCGTGCGCGTTTTCGCTCGCCGCTGCTGATCTTTGACGAAGCGCATCACTTGAAGAACCCGGCGACGCGGCTGGCATCATTGTTCATTCACGATGATCAGAACGAGCCGGAGTCGGCCTGCTTTGAACAGGGGGGCGCGCTCGGCGGCAAGTTCGAGCGCATGCTGTTTCTGACCGCGACGCCATTTCAACTCGGCCACCATGAATTGATCAACGTCCTGCAACGCTTCGCGGGCATCGCCTGGGACGGCGCGCAACCGCCGGCGCTCGCCCGGCAGGCGTTCGGCGAAAAGATTGCCGCTCTCAAACGGGCGCTCGATGATGCGCAGGCGGCGGCCTTGCGGCTGGATAGAGCGTGGGGGCGGTTGACCGCCGAACATTTGCTCGGCCCGGACGGCCAGCCTCTGCCGGTTGATGATTGGTGGCATAGACTACAAACAGAACCCGGCGAAGGCATCGCCGCGCAGATTGTTGAACAGGTCGGCGCGACCCGCGCGGCGATGTCTCAGGCCGAAGCGCAGTTGCGTCCGTGGGTCTTGCGCCATCGCAAGTCGAAAGATTTGCCAATGCCGCCGAACGTAATCTCGACAACAAAAATCGAGCGGCGGCGGCTATTGCCGGGCGCGGCGATTCGCGACGAAGCGGTGACGGAAGCCGGCCTTGAGATCACCGGCGAAGCCCTCTTTCCGTTTCTGCTGGCCGGGCGGGCGCAGGCGCTGCTAGCGGCGACGGCACGCGGTCGTGCGCTGTTTGCCGAAGGGCTGGCGTCGTCGTTCGAGGCTTATCGCGAAACCCGCGCCAGTCAGATGCCTGAAGAAGACCCCGACCTCCAGGACGCCGCCGCGCCCGCCGAGATCAACTGGTATCTCGATCACCTGAACCACGCCCTGCCGTCGGACGGCGAAGCCGCCTGGCAGGCGCATCCGAAGATTCGCGCTACTGCCGCTCGCGCCGTGCAGTTGTGGAGTGCCGGCGAAAAGGTGCTGATCTTTTGCCACTACCGCGCGACCGGTCGCGCCCTGCGCCGGCACATCTCTGCGCAACTCGACGCTGAAATCATCCGGCGCGGCCAGCAGCAGTTGACGGCTCTCGATGAGCAGGCGATACGCGACGAACTGGACCGCCTCGGCGACCGCTTCTTCAACACGGGCGGCGCGCTGCGGCACGAAGTGACCGAAGCCTTGCGCGGGATCGTTCAGCCGTTCGCCTTCGCTGCCGAGCAGCGCGAGCGAATCATCGAAGTAACGCGGCGTTTCCTGCGCACGCCTTCGTTCCTCGTGCGCTACTTTGATCTGACGCGCGCCGATTGCGCCGAAGCCTTCGCCGCCGCCATCGAGCGTCAGGACGTTGGCGGCATGTCGCTGCGGCGGCGCATTGAAGAGTTCTGCTGCTTTCTCGCCGAACGCTGCGCCGCCGGCGAGCGCGATGATTATCTTGATGCCTTGAGCCGCATCCAGCCGGGCAGTCTCGTCGGGCGCGAAGCCGCCGAGTCCTTCGAGGCCAGCGAAGGGCTTGAAGAATTGCAGCACCGCCGCCGGCTGCCGAACGTGCGGCTGGCCAATGGCGAAGTCAAAGATGAGACGCGCCGCCGCTTGCTACTGGCCTTCAATACGCCGCTGTTCCCGGAGATACTGATCGCCAGCAGCGTGCTCGCCGAAGGCGTTGATCTGCACCTTCACTGTCGCTACGTCATTCATCACGATCTGTGCTGGAATCCTTCGACGCTTGAGCAGCGCACCGGGCGAGTTGACCGCATCGGCTCGAAGGCCGAGCGCGTCGGCCAATCCATCCACGTTTATCTGCCTTACGTCGCGGCGACGCAGGATGAAAAGATGTACCGCGTCGTCCGCGACCGTGAACGCTGGTTCCAGATCGTTATGGGCGATAAGTATGAAGTGGACGAAGCCGAGACCGACCGCCGCGCCGCTCGCATCCCGCTGCCGCGCGCCATTCTGAACGACTTGATGCTGCGACTGGAAGCGCCGGAGGCTGAGACTTCGCCGTCAGAGCCAGATCAGCCGGCCCGTTCGTAGCGCCGGACAACAGTCGTGTCGTCGAGCGCGGCGAGCATCTCGATGCAGGTTTTCTGCAATGTAGGATGCATTACGTTGGGCGCGATCTCGCAGAGCGGCGCGAGCACGAAGCGGCGCAAGTGCATGCGCGGGTGTGGCAAGATCAATTCCGGCAACGCTCGCGCGTCCGCCCGTTGAGTGAAAAGCAGTGGATCGCCGTCTGTTGAACGCTCTCGTGCGTTGCCGAAGACGCCGCTGATCTCGCCGCACAGCAGCAGATCGAGATCAATCACGCGCGGGCCGTTAACGGTAATGCGGCGGCGGCCCATCGCGCTCTCTATCTCAAGCAGCGCGGCGAGCAATACGACCAATTGCTCCGTCAGCGCCATCTTCGCATTCACCTCAAAGTCACGCCTGAGCCGCGCTGCCGCCTGATCATTCAAATCGAACGTCAGCTCGCGCGGCATCTGCGCCTTGGCGACCTGATTCAAGAACCAACCTTGATCGGCAAAGCCGACCGGCTCGGTTTCATAGACGGACGACCGGCGCGTGATCCTAAGCCCCAGCGCCGCGACGCGCGCCAGGGCTTCGCGCAGGTTCGCTTCGCGGTCGCCGAGATTGCTGCCAAGCGCCAGATAGACGGTCGCCGCCTGTGAGTCGGTCGGCTGATTTAGTGAGGCATCGCAATCGGCTTCGCGGGTCGTCATCGCGACAGTTATGATAGTTCTTCTATCGCTATGGCAACAACAGTCACCGTCAGAAAACGCGGAGCGGAGCGGGTGCGCGCCCGCCACCTGTGGGTTTATCGCAGCGACGTGAGCGACGTGGCAGAGGCGCGGCCCGGCGAAATCGTGCGCGTCGCCGACCCGCGCGGGCGCATCCTCGGACGCGCGCTCTACAGCTCGCGCTCGCAGATCGCTTTGCGCATGATCGCCTTCGACGACGTGGAGACCGATAGAGATTTCTGGCTGGCGCGGCTCGCGGCGGCTGAACGCCTGCGCCAGAAGGTCGTGCGCGACGCCACTGCTTACCGACTCGTCTATAGCGAAAGCGACCTGCTGCCCTCGCTCATCGTAGACCGCTTCGATGATTGCCTCGTCGTGCAGACGCTGTCGCAGGGCATGGAGGCGCTCAAGCCAATGTGGCTTGAGTTACTAATAGAACGCTACGGCCCACGCGCCGTGATCGAGCGCAACGAAGGGAAAGTCCGCGACCTCGAAGGCTTGCCGCGCACCGCCGGCGTGCTGTACGGCACAGACCCCGGCGAGTTCATAGTTGAAGAGGGCGGCGTGCGCTTTGCCGTCAACCTGCTTGAAGGCCAGAAGACCGGGGCCTTTCTCGACCAGCGCGAGAACCGCATCGCCGCCGCTGGGTACGGGCAGGGCCGCGCCCTCGACTGCTTCACGTTTCAGGGCGGCTTCGCGCTGCACCTGGCGCGCACGGCGACCGAGGTCACGGCGGTTGACGTTTCCGGCGCGGCCATTGAGCAGGCCCGCCGCAATGCGGCGCTGAACGCAGCGAGTAATGTCGTCTGCGTCGAAGCGAACGTGTTCGACTACCTGCGCGAGCTGGAGGTGGCCGGCGAGCACTTCGATTGCATCAACCTCGACCCGCCGGCCTTCGCCAAGAATCGCGCGGCGGTAGAAGGGGCGACGCGCGGCTACAAAGAGATCAACCTCCGGGCGATGAAACTGCTCAGGCCGGGCGGCACGCTGATCACTTCGACCTGCTCGTATCACATGAGCGAAGACGCTTTCCTGAACGTCATCGCCGACGCGGCGGCGGACGCGGGCCGCGCTGCGCAGGTGATCGAAAAGCGCGGCCAGTCGCGCGATCACCCGGTGCTCGTCTCGATGCCGGAAACCTATTACCTCAAGTGCCTCATCCTGCGCATCGAATGATGTGCGGATCGAGCGCCGATGGCGCGGGCGTTTTATTGGAGCTTTGTTGTAGCATAACGGTATGAGCACAGACGCGCAGACCATTCCTGCCGCACCCGCCGCGCACCGCGACGAACGCATCTTTCTCGGAGGCCCGCAGACGCGCAAATGGGAGTTCTGGACTCTGCTGCGCATTATGTGGGAATTCATTCAGGGCTTCCGCGTGCTGCATTTCGTCGGCCCTTGCGTGACGGTCTTCGGCTCGGCGCGGTTCAAGCAGGAGCACCCGTTCTATGCGATGGCGCGCCAGGTCGGCAGCCGCCTGACCGACATCGGCTTCACGGTGATGACCGGCGGCGGGCCGGGCATTATGGAAGCCGCCAATCGCGGCGCTAAAGAAGCCGGCGGCATCTCGGTCGGCTGCAACATCGTCTTGCCGCACGAGCAGGCGGCCAACCCTTATCTCGATCACGTCGTCACGTTCCGCTATTTCTTTGTGCGCAAAGTCATGCTGGTCAAGTATTCGTATGCCTTCGTCGTCATGCCGGGCGGCGTCGGCACGATGGACGAGATGTTCGAGGCGCTGACCTTAATCCAGACGCGCAAGATATTGGAGTTTCCTGTCGTGTTGATGGGCGTCGAATACTGGCAGCCACTGCTCGACCTGTTAAAGCGCATGGTCAGCGCCACGACGATCAGCGCCGAGGACTTGAACCTCGTTATGGTCACCGATTCGATTGACGAGGCAATGGCGCACATACAGAAGCACGCCATCGAAAAGTTCGGCCTGCGCCGCGTCCCGAAACGCTCGAAGCTGCTTGGCGAACTGCCGAGCCTGAGCACGCCGCCTGAGTAGAGCAGTATTCAAGTGCGCTTAGCCTGTAGAAACCTGCCGACGATGCGAAGGGCGCGGAGCCTGATCGAGACTCCGCGCCCTTCGCGTCAACTATTCTCTTTTGCCGTTCACTTCCTGGTTAATGTAATCAAATTTACTGAGCCTTTGCGTTGCTATTTTTCGTCTGCGCCACCGCCGCGCTGTCGTAAACGATGACGACGGTGCCGGTCGGCGTCATCTCGCTGAACTCCTTCGCCGCGTAAACCGGTATGCGAATACAGCCGTGGCTCGCCGCCTTGGCGGGCACCGACGAGCTGCCGTGGATGGCCACGCCGCTCAAAAAGTAATTTGGATAATAAATCGGGCCGAGCGGCGCTTTGCGCCAGCCTTCGACTTTGCGGTAGACCTTGAAGCGGCCCGTCGGCGTCACGGCGCGGCGCGTCCAGCCTTCCGAGGTGAACTCTTCGCCGCTGCCCGACGAGATCGGCAGGACTTTTGAAACCGCGCCGCTGTCATCAACGACGAACAGAACCTGGCGGTCGAGGTCGGCTTCGACGTGTGCGTAACCGCTCTCCATGGGCGTTGGGCGGCTCGCTGTGCGCAGCGCCTGAAGCTCTGCGCGGGTCAACTGCCCGGTGCGGGCGCGGCCTTCGACCTTCTGGAAAGCGACCAGGGCGTAACGCGTCTCCGCGTCGAAGCGACCGTCTACCGGCCCTGTCCAGTAACCGAGACTTGAAAGCAACTGCTCGGCTTCAAGTATGTCTTGTCGGGTGAGCGCCGCCGCTTTGACCGGCTTGCTGGCGGCAGATGTTTTGCGTGTGGGTTGGGCGTTGGCCGTCGTCAGGATGACGCCAAGCATGAGCGCGAGCGTGATGAATCGCGCGGCGTGTTTCAAAGCAAGTGATCTCATAAGCCTCCTTGTCGCTGGCAGAAGCTGCCCACTGTCAGGCTAGCAATTCGAACGCCAGCATATGTCGGGCTATGAGATGCAGATTTCGGCGGCGAGTTGTCTGCGCGCCGTGCAGCCGGGCGAACGGAAACCGTTCGCAAGGCAAAAGGCAAAAGGCAAAAGTAAATTGTCGGGCCACATTGCTGTACCACCTCGCTGATGAAAGAGCGAATGTGGTGAAGGCTCCGCCACTTTTGCCTTTTGCCTTTTGCCTTTTGCCTTCGCCACTGTTCAACGAACAGTGGCGGTGACTTTGCTCGTGCCGACGTTGGCGGATGAGTCGGCGCAGCGGAAGGCGATAAGGTGTTCGCCCGGTTTGTCGAAGGTGACGCGCACCCTGTAGGTTTCGTGCGCCGAATCGGCGACGCCGTCGGTCGGATAGACCAGTTGCCACGCGCCGCCATCCACGCTGTACTCGCCGCGCACGATGCGGCTGGTCGCGTCGCTGGTGTCAAAGGTCACTTCCGCCGACTGCCCGCTCACCGCCGGGCCTGTGACTTTAATCGTCGGCGGCGTGTTGTCTATCTCAATGGCGTCGGTCGTCTCTTCCTTGGTCAGCGCCGCTTCCGCGGGATTGCCCGCCCCGTCGCTGGCGATCACCTTGAAGAGGTAGGTGCCGTCCGGCAGGCGGTTGCCGTCTATCGTGTAATAAGCCACGTTCAGGTTGTCGGCCAGCAGGTGCCAGTCGTTATCGCTGATTGTGCGATACATTACTTTATAGCTCAGCGTGTCGTCATTCGGGTCGCTCGCCTGCCAGGTGAGCGTGCGTGCGCCCTTCTGGAAAAAGCGGCGCGGCGGCACCGACGCGACCAGGCCGAAGAGTTGCGGGTCGAGTCCCGACGAGGCGATGGACGGATCAACCGCTATCGGCTGTTCCGCCAGCGCGATGCCCTGCGGCAGCACCGTCACCGAGGCAATGTCGGGCGCTTGATTGCGCGGCAGGTAGGCGACGACCACCGTCTGTAACCTCGCCGCGTTGGCGCTCGCCGCATTCGTCGGAGCCGTGTGATTGGCGGCGCTCGCGGGCGCGGCGCTGCTGCGCAGCACGGCTCGCCATTGAATGAAGCGGGCACGCGGGCTGGTGATCTGATCGCCGGTCGAAACGCGATATGGCGTAGACCACTCGCTCCAGGTCGCATCGGGCGTTTCGGTGTTGCCGCTGCGAGTCTGTAACTCGACGTTGCCAGCCCCGCGCCATGTGATGACTCCCCACTGGCCCGCGAACTTCGTGTCGCGCACCGGCGAAGTGTAAGTTCCCTCACTAACACTCTCGCGCCCGATCTTATACAGGCGACCGAGATTGCTTGAGGTGGCGTACAACTGCTCGCCCAAAGCGAAGATGGTCGAGGTCTGATCTTCGGGCGATTGGATCAGCAGCGTGTAAGAGTTGTCGCGGGCGATCTGATAGATGCGCCCTTTGCTGCCGGTGCCGACCAGCACGCGCCCGTCGGTGAGCGGGCGCAGGCCGAAGCCGACCGTGTCATTCGAGCGCCACAGCACTTCGCTGCCGCCGTCGGGCAAGATGCGAAAGACGGCGCTGCGCGAGCCGTCGGCTTTGCTGCCTTTCGATGACGCAGGGAGCGACGAAGAGACATCGGTCGCTTGCAGCACGACGGGCGTGTCGCCATCGTCGCTGGCCGAGATGGTGACGACGCCTTCGCCCGACAGCGTCGTCGTCGTCGAACTGCCGAGGCTCGCCGTCTTCGCCGTTGTGGCGCTCGATTGGTTGATGCCGAGCGCATAGATCGAGCCGTCGTCGGCAACCGTCAGCTTGTGTATCTCCTGGGTCGGCGAATCGAACAGCGCGAAGACCTTGCCGCTTTGTGATATGCGTAACACCAGCCCGCCGGGGTCTGTGCCGGCGATCAGGTTGCCCTGCTTGTCCATGGCGAGCGCGACAATGTTCGTCTCGCTGGTGTCGGCGAACACAGCGGCTTTGCCCGTCTGGTCAATCTTGTAGACGACGCCTTTGTCGCCCGTGCCGGCGTAGAGCGTCGCGGTGCTCGCGTCGTAGATCAGCGACCAGATGTATTTGTCGGGCGGGTCGTAGAAGACCGACTGCTGGCCCGCCGGCGTGATCTTGTAGATTTTGCCATCGGGCGAGGTGGCGGCGTAGAGGTTGCCCTGAGCGTCGGTGGCCAGCGCCGTCACGTCGAGTTCCGGCGCGTCGTAGAGCATGCGGCCCGCGCCGCTCGCATCAACTTTGAATATCTTGCCGTCGTGGCCCGTGCCCAGGTAGATGTTACCCGCGGCGTCGGTCGTGCTCGACCAGATGTAAGCCTCTTTGGTGTCGTAGACCAGCCCGTAGGCCGGGGCCAGCGTCACCGCGCCGTTCTCGGCAATCGAGACGCCGCGCGCGTCGCCTTTGACCACGTCGTCCTGCTTGGCGGTCTCCCAGAAGACCGGCCCGTTGGCCAGCGCCAACTCGCCCAGCGTCAGCAAAGCGAGCGCGGTGAGGAATAGCTGTCGAAGAACAGGGGGAAGATACATTACAAAACGTCCTTTCACATCTCAGAATCTCAAGTCCGCCGAAATCGGTGACGCAAGCAAAAAGCCCGCAGCGCACGCGGGCCTTTTGCACGATTAATTTCGATGTCGAAATGCTGAACAACTCGGTTGCGCTAACGAACGACGTTGATCACGATGGTCTGCTGGCCGCTGATCAGGAAGCGCGACGGCGCTAGCTCCTGCTCGGCGAGCGTCGCCACCGAAAGCGGCGTGTAGCCGCCCGACGTGCGCTGCGACCCTAGAGTCGCCAGCACCGACGGCGGCAGGGTCGGCATCTCTTCGTTGTTGACGATAGCGCCCGTCCCGGCCCGCAGCACCTTCACGTAGAGCCGGTTGTTGCGCTTCATCTTGTTCATCGTGCGCACCAGCTGGCTCAAATCCTTGGGCGTGAAATCGCCCGCCGGCTGGTGCGCTTCCGTCTGGTTGATCGAAGCGCCGTCGCCGACCATGATCACCAGCGGCCCGATGGGCGCGTCCGCAGGGATGACGAGCGGGATGCGCTCGACGAATTCGCTGCCGTTGTCGTGGCGCGCGAAGAGTTGAATCTCGACGCTCTCGCCGCGCTCGACTTCGTTCTTGTCTATCCACAGGCGCGTCAGCGTGCCGTTGGTGCGGTTGTCGGTCGAAGTCACTTCGGCCTCGATGCCGCGCACGTCGAGCGCGTCGAAGCCGCTGCTGTAGAGCATGGCCAGCGGGCGCGCGATGTCGTTGACGGCGAACAGCGCCGTGCCGTTGGCCGACGAGAAGCTGTTGTCAATCACGATGTCGGGCTGGCCGTTCAGCTCGATGCGGCCTTTCAGAATGATCGTCTGATTGCCGACCTGGCGCTCGGTCGCCGCAATCGCCGAGAAGAAGGCCATGCGCGCCAGCACCGGCGTCAACAGCGAATCCGACACCATCTCGAACTTATACGTTTCGGTCTTGTTGCGGCTCGTGTGCACGGTGAGCTTGACCGGGATCATGCGCGGCGCGTCGCCGAGCTGGCCGAAGACGCCCGTCGAGCGATCCTGATTAATCGCGCCGACCAGATTGCCGCCCGCCGCCAGCTTGAACGAGTTGTTGACGTTCGGCACGACGGTGACGACGGAGGATTCGGCCATCGGCCAAGACGTGCGCCCTGAGCTGAGCCACGGGTGGCCGAAGGCATAAATCTTATCGCCGTCGCGGTAGGTCACCGTGCCCGACGCGTCAATCGTGAAGTCGCCGCGCACCAGTTGCACGCTGACGGAGGTGCCGGGCGCGAGCGTGTTCTCGTTGGCCGGCGTCATCGGCGTGATGCTCGACGCGCCGCCGACCCCGGCGATGGGCTGAATGCCGATCTTCTTGAGGTCTTCGCCGAAGGCTTCAATCGCCGCCTGCGGGAAGCCTGAGAAGGTCACGGGCGTCGCGATAGGCACGATGGTGTGGCCGACGAAGGGCGCTAGCTGCGGGTTGGTCGCGGCGCGCGGCCCGATCTGCTGGCTCGATAATTCCGTCATGCCGCCGGACAGGTTGCTGCGCGACGCCTGACTGACCAGCGTGTTAAAGCTCACGGGGCTGGTCGAAGAGCGCGGCTCTTCTTTGCGGCCTTCCTCGATGACTTGAATCATGTTGCTGATGGGCTGGATGCCGGCGATTGGCTCTTTCTCGAAGGGGAAGGCATAGGCGACCGCGCCGACCAGCTTGCCGTCAATGTAGACGGGGCTGCCGCTCATGCCCGCGAAGACGCTGGTGCGTTCGACCAGCGGGCCGCTCAGGCGGGCGATGATGATGCTCTGCCGTGGATTTTGAAAGCCCTCAAGCGTGCCGAGAATTTCAACCTCGAAGCGTTCCGGCTTGGTGCCTTGAAAAACCGACATGCCATAGCCTTTCATGCCCGGCTTGATGTCGCTGACGGGCATGAATTTGTTTGCCTCCGGTTCGGAAGCCAATGCCATCGCGGTGAGGATGGCGACGAAGCACAGCGCGGCGAAAATACGTCTCATAGAAGTTACCACTTTCGGGACCGGCCCAACGGTTCATAATAGATTGCGTCCTTTGCATGTGAGAGAACGCCGATACAAGCCATGGGTTGCATACTCGGGAGACTCAGCTTTGATGATAGCGGTCGCTTTTTTCGAGTGTCAAGACTTCCCTCATGCCGCATCACAATCACAACAACCCCGCGCCGGCACAGTCACGCGCCGCGCCGCACGATTGCCTTTGTCGCGCGCCCGCTTCTGGCGTAGTATCAATGAGGCGTTTCGCCATCGCCCGCCGCGACAGCTGCCCGCGCACGGGCGATTTCAGATTGGCGACGCCAAGCCCCTGTGATCGTAATGCTGATGGTTGATATTCATAGCCACATCCTGCCGCAAGTTGACGATGGCTCGCACAGCCTCGATGAATCGCTCGACATGTGCCGCCGCTCGGCGGACGACGGCATCGAAGTGATCGTCGCAACGCCGCATGCTCACGACCACGTCCACACGACGCACGACCCGGCCTTCCTGCGCGCGAAGGTCGCCGAGCTGAACGCCGCGCTCGGAGGCCGCCCGCGCATCGTGCTAGGCTGCGAGCTGCGCTTCACGCACGACGTGGTCAATCACCTCTGCAAAGCGCGGAGCGCGCCGACGATCAACGACGGGCCATACGCGCTGATCGAGTTTCCACACCAGGTCGTGCCGCTCGGTTCCGAGCGCGCCCTGTTCGAGCTGATGAGCCGCCAGATACGCCCGATCATCGCTCACCCGGAGCGCAATCATCTGCTGATGGCCGAGCCGGAAAGGTTCTACGAGCTGGTGGAGATGGGCGTGCTCGGCCAGCTCGACACCGGCTCGATCACCGGCCAGTTCGGCAAGCGCGTCGAGCAGGCGGCGCGCGTGATGCTGGAACACGGCTTGATCCATTTCATCGCCAGCGACTGCCACAACACGCGCAACCGCCTGCCCGGCATGAGCGAGGCGGTCAAGGCGGTCGCCGAGCTGATCGGCGAAGAGTACGCACAGGCTTACGCCGCCAACAACCCGCTGGCGGTCATCGAAGGCCGCCGCGTCCCGACGCGCCCCGCGCCCATCCTGCCGAAGAAGAAAAAGTGGTGGCAGTTGTTCGGTTGAGAGTAATCAGGTCAGACTGTCTCTGCCCGGTTGGTGAATTCGATCAGCCGCTCAAGTTTCGCCATCGCCCTGCCGCTGTCAATGGCTTCCGCCGCGAGGCGCGTGCCTTCTGTGAAGTCGCTTACACGGCTGCCGGCGACCAGCGCCGCCGCCGCGTTCAGCAAGACGATGTCGCGGCGCGGGCCGAGCACGCCGTTCAAAATCCCCAGAATCATCCGACTGTTCTGCCGCGCGTCGCCGCCAGCGATGGCTTCGAGCGGCGCGCGTTCGAGTCCGAACTCTTCCGGCGTCACCGCGTAGGTGCGCAGTTCGCCGTCTGTAAGCTCGGTTACTTTGCTGGGAGCACTGATGCTGATCTCATCAAGCCCGTCGCTGCCGTGAACGACCAGCGCGCGGCGGCTGCCGAGCGCCCGCAAGGCTTCGGCCAGCATCTCGGTCAGCGGCGCGGCGTAGACGCCGATCACCTGCGTGTTAGCGCCCGCCGGGTTGGTCAGCGGCCCCAGCATATTGAAGATGGTGCGGATGCCCATCTGGCGGCGGGCCAGCGCCACGTAACGCATCGCTTCGTGCAGCAGCGGCGCATGCAGGAAGCCGATGCCGACTTCGTCTATGCAGGCGGCGATGCGCGCGGGCGCAAGCTCGATTCGGACGCCGAGTGCTTCGACGACATCGGCGCTGCCGCACTGGCTCGACACCGAGCGGTTGCCATGCTTGGCGACGCGCACGCCGCAGCCGGCGACGACAAAGGCCGTCGCGGTCGAGACGTTAAAGCTGCCGCTAACATCGCCGCCCGTGCCGCAGGTATCAATCAACGCCTCGCGCTCGGTGCCGGCGATTTCGGAGCTGACGACGCTGTGCGGGCGGACGGGCGCGGCGTGGCGGCGCATGACGCGCGCAAAGCCGACAATCTCGTCTACGGTTTCGCCCTTCATGCGCAGCGCCGTCAACAGCGCGGCAATCTGCGCGTCACTGCACTGGCCCGTCATGATCTGCTCAAGCACGGCTTCAGCTTCGGCAACGCTCAGGCTGCGGCGGTCAACCGTCTGCTTGATGGCTTCGGTGATCGTCATCGGCAAACAAACTAGCACAGGGGAAAGGCGGTTGTCAGTTGCCAGTCGCCGGCAGATGAGCCTTCGACAATTCCAGAACATGAATCATTGGCTGATCCTTCGCTTCGCCAACTGATCGCTAGCAACCGCCAACTGCTCTATCTTGCCCGAAACCTGTCAACGATATTCATTCATACTGAAGGATGGAGGCCGCCGTGACTGCCGGCCATGAAAAGCTAACCGCCCGCCCGGCAAGCGCCATATTGCCAGTGCGAGTTGCTGGTTCACTGGCACCGCGCTTGCTGTTCTGGTCAGCCTGTACGGCTCGTAGAGTCCCCAGGTGTCTTAATTCAAATTGACCGATGCCGCTGTGAGCTAACATCGCATTGCAGTTGCGGGTTAAAGGGTGAGGCAATGATGAAGCAATCCAGTGACGGTCTGACGAGCGCCGAACTCGGGGCGCTCGAACGGTTGTTACGGCAGGTCGAGTGCTCGACCTCGCACTACGAAGCGTTGAGCGTTGAACGCGCCGCCTCTGAGGCGCAGATCACCGCCGCCTATCAGCAAGCCATTGACGCGTTGCTGCCGGCGCGCGACTCGTTTGCCGCCAAAGGCGATGCGGTCGCCGAAGCTATTGAACGTATCGAACTGACCACGCGCCGCCTCACGCAAGCCTACGCGGTGCTGTCCAATCCCAGCAAGCGCATAGAGTATGACCGCTTCGTCATCGTCAACAAGAAGACCGCGCCGCTTACGACCAGAGCGGCGTCGCCTGCCGCCTCACCTCTCGCCGCTGTCGCCGACCAGCCGGCGACGCGTTCATCATCAATGACCAACCCGCCCGGCCTCGGCACCACGCTCTCTCAACCCGACGTTACCGAAGCGAATCGCCGCCGCTGCCAGCGTTTCTCGCTCAGCGTCGCGACGACGGTGATCGGCCATGACCGCAAGTCCGGCCAGTGGCAAGAGTGCGCCGAGACGATTGACGCCAGCCGCACCGGCATTACCTTGCGCATGCGCCGCCGCGTCCGCCACGGTAATGTATTGCACCTTACACTGCCGCTGCCGGCCCGCCTGCGCAGTCACGGCGATGACGAAGCGGATTACACAGTCTATGGACTGGTGCGGCGCGTCCAGCCGGCTAAAGACGGCGTGCGCGTGACCGCCGTCGAATTCGTCGGCGAGCACCCGCCGGTCGGCTATTTCGATAAGCCGTGGGCCACCTTTCAGACTAAGCCCTGGAAGGGGGCTGAACGCCGCCGCAAGCCGCGCGAGGAACGCGGCGAGCCGGTTTGGGTCGCATATTTCACCGAGAGCCTGCAATGTCTGCGGCAAGAGGCCGGGCGCACCGAAGACGTTAGCCAGGGCGGGCTGCGCGTCGTCGTCAAAGCCGCGCCGAGCGAATTCGAGTTCGTGCGCGTCAGCTACCCGGAGCGCGGCATCGAGAGCTACGCCCTGGTTTGCAACCGCTTCGTCAAGCAGGATGGGCTGGAGCGGCTCTGCCTGCAATGGATCAATAACGATGAACTCACGGGGCGCGCGGTGGCGCGGCCTGAGATCGCCGCGCTCGCTTCGCCCGATGCGACCGACGAGGCCGACAGCGCGCCGGGTTCCGGCAAGCGCATACTGATCGCCGACGACGACCTGCCGCTACGCCGCGTGCTGGGCAAGATTCTGACCACCGCCGGCTACGAAGTGGTGCTGGTCGAAGACGGTAAATCGGCGGTCGAGAAAGCCGCCGAGGTGAAGCCTGACCTCGTTATCACCGATGGCCTGATGCCCAAGATGCATGGCTTTCTGGTCTGCAAGACGCTCAAAGAGATGCAGCCCGCGCCGAAAGTCATCATGCTCACAGCCGTCTACACCAAGATGAACTACCGCTTCGAAGCGCGCGAACGCTATGGCGCGGACGATCTGCTCACCAAGCCTTTCGAAGTCGCCCTCCTGCTTCAGTGCATCGAACGCCACCTGAGCGCCGTGCCGCAGGCGCTGGCCGTATAACCCGCCGCTAAGACGACGCATCTCCATTCCTTGACCGCCGCGCATGACGCGCATAAGATGGCGGCTGCTTTCAGACGACAATCGAATCGGTTCATCCACGTCGCGCAAGCTAGTCGTCTTGCGCACCAGCCAAAGGAGCGACGAGAATGTGGAAAGAATTCAGGCTGTTCATCGCGCGCGGCAACGTCATTGATCTGGCTGTCGGCGTCATCATCGGCGCGGCCTTCGGCAAGATCGTCACCTCGCTGGTCGAAGGTCTCATCATGCCGCCCATCGGTCTCGTGCTCGGCAAGGTTGATTTCAGCAGCCTCTACGTCGTGCTCGATCACTCGAAAGGCGAGCCGGCCTCGCTGGCCGACGCCAAGGCGAAAGCCATCCCGGTCTTCGCCTACGGTCAGTTCATCAACGACATCATCAACTTTCTCATCATCGCCTTTGTGATCTTCCTGCTCATCAGGATGGTCAACCGCATCAAGGGGCCGGCAGAGACGCCCGCGCCGACCACGAAAGCCTGTCCGCTGTGCGCGACTGACATCCCGCTGGCGGCCATACGTTGCCCGCATTGCACCTCAGAGCTGCCGCGCGAGCAGGTCGTCCGCACGGCGGATTCGGTCTGAGCGGGGTGCCGACGGGGAAGATGCAGCGAACAGAGAGGAGTCATCGGTGGCGCAGAATCCCGGCAGCCGATACGTGCTTTCGATCACCATCATCGGCGTCCTGTTTTTCATCTTCGGCTTTGTCACCTGGCTGAATGGCACGCTCATCCCGTTTCTCAAGCTGGCCTGCGACCTGCGCAGTGACGCGCAGGCGCTGCTGGTGACCTTCGCCTTTTACATCGCCTATTTCTTCCTCGCCATTCCGTCGTCGGTCATTCTCGGCCACACCGGCTATAAAAAAGGAATGTCGTTAGGATTACTAATTATGGCGCTGGGCGCGCTGGTGTTCGTCCCGGCGGCGACGGCGCGAAACTTCTGGCTCTTTCTCGGCGGCCTCTTCATCCAAGGCATGGGGCTGGCGCTCTTGCAGACCGCCTCGAACCCTTACATCTCGATCATCGGGCCGCTTGAGTCGGCGGCCCGGCGCATCAGCATCATGGGCATCTGCAACAAGGTCGCCGGCGCATTAAGCCCGCTGATCTTAAGCTCAATCGTGCTCAAGGGCGCGAGCGAGATTGAAGCAAGCATCGCGGCGGCTGATGCGACCACGCGCGCAGACCTTCTCCAACAACTGTCGCACAGAGTCATTGCGCCTTACGCGGCGATGGCCATCGTCCTGGCGCTGTTGGCGCTGATGATACGGCTGTCGCCGCTGCCTGAAATTGACACGGGCGGCGAAGAAGCGGGCGATGAGCGACCTGCTGCCGCGCGCACCAGCATCCTTCAATTCCCGCATCTGCTGCTCGGCGTCGTCTGCATCTTTGTCTACGTCGGCGCAGAGGTCATGGCCGGCGACGTGATCGTCATCTATGGCAAAGCACTCGGCCTGAGCCTCGACGTGACCAAGAACCTGACCGCTTACACGCTGTGGTCTATGGTCGTCGGCTACGTCATCGGCGTCGCGACGATTCCGAAGTACGTCACGCAGGAGACGGCGCTGAAGCTCTCGGCGATACTCGGCGTAATCTTTACGGCGCTGGCGTTCATCACGCACGGCTACGTCAGCATACTGTTTGTCGCCTTGCTCGGCTTAGCCAACTCGCTGATGTGGCCGGCCATCTTCCCGATGGCGATTCGCGGCCTGGGGCAGTTCACCAAGATCGGCGCGGCGCTGCTGATCATGGGCATCGCCGGCGGCGCTATCGTGCCGCAGGTCTACGCGCGATTGAAGGACGTGATGACGCCGCAGTCGGCTTTTTTCTGGAGCATGCTGCCGTGCTACCTCTACATTCTCTATTACGCGATGAGCGGGCATCGCGTCGGGCGGCGTGAAGTCGGCTCGCTCACCACACCCGCCGCCGCTGATTAAGGGCATGAATCAAGCAGACAGATTTGACAGCGATGTGATGCGCGCGGCGAGACGCGTACAACTCGACGAATTGCGCCGCCGCTTTCGGGCGCATTACGGCGAAGGGCCGATCAGCGTGTGGCGCGCGCCGGCGCGCATCAACCTGCTCGGCGAGCATGTGGATTATGTCCCTTACCTGCCGACCGCATCGCTGCCCTTTGCTAGCCACGAGCATGAGATGTTGATGCTCTACCGCGCCGCGCCGGATCAGCGGGTGCGAGGCGCATCCACGCACGAGGCTTACGCGCCCTTCGCCTTTGACCTCAGCGACGGGTCGAGGCCGGATGGTATGCGCGTGGATGATACGTGCGAGCCGCCGTGGTCCGCTTACCTGATGAGATCCGGCATCCCCGCGCCGCACTGGAGCAACTACGTGAAGGGCGCGGCCTTTTTCGCCCGCGTGAAGTACGGCGAGCCGATCCGTCGCGGCTTCGATTTCCTGATTGACTCCAACGTCCCGCCGAGCGGCGGCGCTTCTTCGTCGTCGGCGCTCACGGTGTTGGCGGGCGCGGCGTTGCGTGAAGTCAATCACCTACCGATTCAAGCCGAGGAGCTGGCCTACGAATCGGCGCAGGCGGAATGGTTCATCGGCACGCGCGGCGGCCCGATGGATCATCTGGCCATCTGCCTGGGCCGCCGACATTGTGCCGTGCACATCCGCTATGCCGATCATCGCAGCGAACTCGTGCCGCTGCCGGGCGATGAATTTCGCTGGGTAACTTTCTTTACACACCCGGCGGACAAGGGGCGCGACGTGATGCTCGAATACAACGAGCGCGCCGTCGTGTCGCGCCTGCTCATTCCCGCGATGATTGATGATTGGCGGCAAGACCAACCGGCGCGCGCCGAGGCGTGGGCCGAAGCTTTGAAACAGGTGAACGATGCGCCGGTGGCGTTCGACCGGCTCGAATCGCTGCTCGCCGAGCTGCCCGCGCAGATGACGCTAGCCGAAATCATGCGCCACAAGGCGGCGATGTCTCCCCAGTCCGAGCGCGATTTCCTGACGATGGTATCGGCGTTGCGCGACCACCCTTTGAAGCTGCGTGACCTCGCGCTCCATCACGTCAGCGAAACGCGCCGCGTCACCGAAGCCGTGCGCCTGCTGCGCGCGGCATTCGGCAAAGGCGCGCCCGCCACGACGCCGACCGACGAGGCGATGCGCGAGCTGGGCGCGCTGATCAACGCTTCGCACGCGAGCCTGCGCGACCTCTACGAAGTCAGCACGCCGGAGGTCGAAGAACTGATGAGCATCCTGCGCGCCGACGCGAACGTCTACGGCGCGCGGCTGATGGGCGGCGGCTTCGGCGGCAACCTGCTGGCGCTGGTGAAAGTAAGCCACGTTACACAACTGATCGAACGGGCGCAGGCGGAGTTTTACGCGCCGCGCGGACGCGATTGCGTCAACGAAGGCACGGTGATGGTGTCAACGCCGGGTGACGGCCTCTCTCTCGTTGACGATGAATCGTAAAGCGGCCTGCATAATCAAAGCGCGGAAACAGATTAATCTAATCGTGCGGAGAAGAGATCATGAGCAAAAGAGAGTCGAAGCTGTCGCGCCGCGACTTGCTCAAGTCGGCGACCGTTGCCGGCGCGGGCCTGAGCTTTTCGAGCCGGGTGTTTGGTGATGAATCTAACAAAACATTGAGCGAGTGGCTCGCCGGGCCGAAGACGAACAACAAAAGCGTGACCGACATGAAGTTCGAGCCGCGCGACCGCGTCCGCCTCGGCGTCATCGGCGTCGGCGAGCGCGGCACCAGCATGCTCGACGAATTCCTCGGCGTTGACGGCGTCGAGATCATCGCCGTCTGCGACATCGTTAAAGATAAAGTCAACGCCGCCCAGCGCGTCATCGAGAAGGCCGGCCAGAAGACGCCCGCCGGTTACACGAACGGCGATCACGACTTTGAGAACCTCTGCAAGCGCGACGATCTCGACTTCATTTACATCGCGACGCCCTGGGACTGGCATGTGCCGATGGCGCTGGCAGCGATGAACAACGGCCACCACGCCGGCGTCGAAGTGCCGGTGGCGACCACGCTCGAAGATTGCTGGAAACTCGTTGACGCGTCGGAGCGGACGCGCCGCCACTGCCTTATCATGGAGAATTGTTGTTATGGCTACAATGAGATGATGGTGCTCAACATGGCGCGGGCCGGGTTGTTCGGCGACCTCGTGCATGCGGAAGCGGCCTACATCCACGACCTGCGCGAGTTGTTGTTCAAAGACGAGAGCGAAGGCTTGTGGCGGCGCTTCCCGCACATCACGCGCGACGGCAACCTCTATCCGACGCACGGCCTCGGCCCGGTGGCGCAGTATTTGGGCATTCACTCCGGCGACCGCTTCGATCATCTGGTTTCGATGAGTTCACTGTCCGTCAGCCTGCCCGCCTACCGCGAGACGCACGTCCCGGCGGATAGCCCGAAACGTAAGGAAAAATACAAATGCGGCGACATGAACACGAGCATCATCAAGACCGCGCGTGGCCGCACGATCATGCTGCAACACACGGTGACGACGCCGCGCCCTTATGACCGCTTGAACCTGATCTCCGGCACACGCGGCGCGTTCCGCGATTACCCGCCGCGCCTCTACTTTGACGGCCAGGAAGGCGGCGAGAAGTGGGCGGCGATTGACGGCTACAAGGCGCAATACGAGCACCCGCTGTGGAAGAACATCGGCGAGCTGGCGCGCAAGCGCGGCGGTCACGGCGGCATGGATTTCATCATGGTCTACCGCTTAGTCGAGTGCCTGCGTAAGGGGCTTGCGCCCGACCTGAACGTCTATGACGCGGCGGCGTGGAGCGCCCCCGGCCCGTTGAGCGAGTTGTCCGTGGCGCAGGGCAGCATGCCCGTGAAGTTCCCCGACTTCACGCGCGGGCGCTGGCAGTCGTAACCGTGAAGAGAAGAATCCTGCGCAAACCGGGCAGGCGGGAGCGCGGGCGTCAGGTTTTGCAGGTCGCTCACAGCTTTTACAGCTTTTTACATCCGCGTCAACACATTTACATCGCCACGCCTTAGAATCCTCGCTGACACACAGAGCAAGTTCAAAGAGTTTCTCGACTACCAGTGGGGGGATTCTAAGGATGCAATTTCATTTCCTGCTGGTCGCCATTCTGCTCACCCTTCTGACGGCTCCCGCCAGCGTAGCGGGGCAGGGCGCGAACACGGCGCAGAGTGCCGACGCGTTCTACGCCGCTCAGAAGTGGGCGGAAGCTGCCGTCGCTTACGAACAGATCACGAAGACCGAGCCGCAGAACGCCCGCGCCTGGAACCGGCTCGGCTACTCGCTGCACGCGCTCGGCAAGTACGAGCAAGCCATCGCCGCTTTCAACCGCGCCGTTGAGATCAATCATAACCCTTATGCCATGTACAACCTCGCCTGCGCGTATGCGCGAGCCGGCAATCAAGACCGCGCCTTCGAATGGCTGACGAAATCGCTCAACGCCGGCTTCCCCAATCCATCGCAGATCAACAGCGATGCAGACCTCGCAGGGCTGCGCGACGACGCGCGCTTCAAAGAAGTGGCGACGCTCGCCGGCAAGCTCATGCGACCGTGCGAGGCGCTGCCCGAACACAAGCAATTCGATTTTTGGATCGGCTCCTGGAATGTCGAAGACACGCAGGGCCACCCGGTCGGCAAGAACGTCATCGAGCGGCTCGAAGACGGTTGCATCTTGCTGGAAAACTGGACGGGCTTACAGGGCGGCACCGGCAAGAGCATCAACTTCTATGACGCAACGACGCGCAAGTGGCGGCAGACATGGGTAAGCTCGACCGGCAACGTCAATGAGTATCAAGGCGAATTCAAAGACGGCGCGCTGCGCTTTGAAGGCAAGCTGTCGGGGCGCGGCGGCAACAGCAACGCGATGCTGCGCCTGACCTTCTTCAACCTCGGCCCCGACAAGGTGCGGCAGTTTTCCGAAGTCTCAGCCGACGGTGGCAAGACCTGGAGCGTGAATTACGATTTCATCTACGTGCGGCAGAAGGATAAGGCGGCGAACTGAACCGCTCACCCTCTCAATCCACTCCATCAACCTGCGCCAACCTCTTAAGAGAGACGTTCACTTGTTCGAAAGGCATTGCTTGACGGCCTGCGCGAAGACGTTGGCGACCGGCTCGCCCAGCTCGCGCTTTTGAAATGGGAAGTAGTATATATCCGTCGTCTTCGCCTTCTGTCCCGGCATTCGTATCAGGAGGGTAATCGTCGGCTTACGTTCGCGGGTTTGATAAGCCACCGCCCAGTAGCCGGCCCTCTGTATCAGGCGAACCGTTGTCGGATCAATGTCGGAAAGGCTGAAGGCCACTTCTATCTGGACGAACTCACGCTGTTTGGTTCTAAAGTAATCATAGTAGGTAACGTCCAGATACTTGAGCGAGCAGTCATCGAACTTAATCTGCTCCGGCCTCGCGAGGCGGTTCGTGCTTGCATCAAAACGGCTCGAATTCTTGGGCAGTACCTCTTTGAGCCAATCCGTCGCCTGCTTCAACGACATAGATTCCACCGGCGTCTGCGCGGCGTTCGGCTGTTGTTGGGCCGCGACCGGCAGCGTCAAGCCGGCGGTCAGGCAAAGGGCGACGCGCGCGAGCCGCCGCCTGATGAGTTTGCGGGCTAGCTGCATACGGGTTACCTCTGGCAGTGAAGTCAGGGCACAAGGGCGCGACGTGACGGCGTTCAGCCGATGAATTTATAACCGGCGCGGTGAACGGTGACAATGTAATGTGGATCACCGGGGTTCTCTTCGATCTTCTGCCGCAGCTTGGCGATGTGCGTGTCCACCGTGCGCGTCAGCGGGAAGCTGTCGTAGCCCCAGACGTGGTCGAGCAACTGGTCGCGCGTCACCACCTCGCCCATGTGCTCGGCGAAGTATTTCAGGATGCGGAACTCGCGCGGCGACAGCTCCAGCGGCGACTGATTCTTTGTCGCCGTGTTCTTCTTGAAATCCACCACGATGTCGCCGAAGCGCAGCACGTCTACCGACTCGTTATTCTTGGCGGCGCGGCGCAGCACGGCTTCGACGCGCGCCGCCAGCTCCATGAAGCTGAAAGGCTTGGTGACGTAATCATCAGCGCCGATCTTCAGGCCGAGCACTTTGTCTATCTCCTGGCCGCGCGCCGTCAGCATGATGATAGGGATCTGGTTGCCGCTGCTGCGCAACTGGCGGCAGACATCGAGGCCGCTCATCTTCGGCAGCATCACGTCAAGTATGATGATGTCGAAGCGGGCGTTCGACGCCAGCGCCAGCCCTTGCGCGCCGTCGCGCGCCAGCGTCACCTCGTGACCTTCATACTGGAAGCCGTCGTTCAAAGCGACGGCCATCGCATTGTCGTCTTCGACCACTAGCACTTTTGCCATAGCCATGAATCTCTCTCCTGTTCACTCTTGTTCAGCCGCGCGCCAGCGATTCATCGCCGGTCGTCATTGTTGTCGCATTCGCGTCGCGTTCAGTGCCGGCGTCGGTGAGCGCCGGCAGGTGGATCGTAAACGTCGTGCCGCGACCGGGCCGGCTGTCGAGCGCCACCTTGCCGCCGTGCGCTTCGACAATGTGCTTGACGATGGCCAGGCCCAGGCCGCTCCCCTTCACGTCATGCACCAGGCCCGTGCTGACGCGGTGAAATCGCTCGAAGACTTTCTCCTGGTCTTCTTCGGGAATGCCGATGCCGTTGTCGCCGATGGCTATCGTCACCCACTCGTCGCGCCGGTCGAGTTTGAGCGTGATGTCGCGCGACGAGCCGGAATACTTCACCGCGTTGTCTAAGAGGTTGACGAGCGTCTGCGTCATGGCGTCGGCATCAACCGCGACGCGCGGCAGGTTCGCCGCCGCCTCGAAGTGAATCTTGAAGTCGTCCTGCTTCAACCGCACCTCGAAAACTTTCAGCGTGTCGGCGACCAGCTCGCGGATGTCGGTCGGATAGAAGTGATAACTCTTCTGCCCCGACTCGATGCGCGAAAAGTCGAGGATGTTGTTGATCAGTTGTGTCAAGCGCCGACTCTCGGTCTCGATGTATTCGCCGTACTCGCGCATCTTCGTCATGTCTTTGACGCGGCCCAGCTTGAGGAACTCGCCGAAGACGCGGATCGAGGCCAACGGCGTGCGCAGCTCGTGTGAGACATTACTCACAAAATCCGACTTCATCTGCGACAGCCGCATGGCGCGCGCCGCCGTGCGCAAGGTGAGCGCGATGCCGGCGATCAGCGACAGCGTCATGGCGGCGACCAGCGACAGGTTGACCAGGAAATTGCGCCGCGCCCACTGCTCTTCGGTGATGCCGCGCATGCGCGTCCCGATGTACCAGCGCGTGAAGATCAAGCTGAAAGGCTGATAGGCTTCCGCCGCCTCGCGCGTCACGTGTTCTTCGCCGTAGATGGGGTCGTCATTCTCGTCGTTGACGGCGACAATCACCTCCTGATAATCGGTCGGGAAGGTCTCGCGCAGCGTCTTGTCAATCGCCGTCGGCAGCACCTCTTTGAGAAAGTAGTCCTCGTCCACACGCATGCCGGCGACGGCGACGATCCGGTTCGACGCATCAACCACCGGCTTGATGATGAGCGGGTGCCAGGGATTGCGATCACTGCCCATCGGGCGGGAGAGCACCTGCGTGCCGCCGCGTATGTAGATGAGATAAGCGGCGCAGGCGACGTTGATGGCTTGAAGCTCAGGCGCTTCCGGCTCAAGCTGCATGCGGCGGGTCGCCGGGTTATAAAAGAGCACCGCGCCTTGATGCAGGCCGTTTTGCAGCGTGTCAACGACGATGAAGAATCGCTGCGCGCCGGGGATGTTCTTGCCGGCGAAATGTACGGCGACCGGCTGTAGAGCAGTGGCGAGCGTGCCGCTATCTTTAACCTCGATCTGACCGCCTGTGCGGTAAGGGATGGTCTCAGGCGGCATGCCTAACGCTTCATTGGCGTTCTTGTAATAAAAGTCGAAGACGGTCGAAGTGACCGCCTTCAGGTAATCGCGCATTGCCTCTTTGCGATAGATGGGCAGCGTCTTTTCAAGCGACCTCAGCGAGCGGTATTGCCAGTAAACGATGAAGACGAGCGGAACGGCCACCGCGAGTGTGCCCATTAAGAGAGCGCGTTTTTTTAAGAACGTCTTCAGCCTCTCCATCTCAGCGGTTCCTTCCGCGTGGTTAACTATACAACAGGCTCGGTGCGGCCTCGACTTGTACGGTTTGCTTTTAACATCTCTTTGACAAGTTTCACAAGATTTGACCCGCCATTGGCGGATGCGCGCAATTGTTTCGTTTTCATTGCGTCCTGACAAAGTTATTGAGCCGCCGATGGGCGATCAGGTAAAATTATTCAAGTAGTTTTCTCAAGGGGTTTTTGGCACATGACATCACGCAAAGGGTTGCTCATCGGGTTAGTGATGATGCTCGCGGCGGCAGTCGCGGCCTTCGGTTCCGGGTGGAAGACTGCGGGCCAGTCGGCGCAGATCAAGACGGCCAAAGCGGCGGACGGTGACGGCGCCAGGCCAACGGCGCTGAGCGTCGAGCGGCTGTCGGCGACAGAGAAAACGGCCCCCGCTGCCGGTTCTGCGGCGGCTGCGGCGTCGCTCTTTAATGCGGCGGCGCTGCGTAATGCGGAGTTGCAGGACACGTTGAGCTGGGCTTTCGGCGGCAAGTCACAGCGCGGCTGGCGGCTCTACGCGCCGCTTGTCGGCGGCTTGATCGGCGCGGAAGGCGGGCAGACGACGAATGATTTTGCGGCGCAGTTATCGCGCTGGCAGCAGCAGCGCGGCGTCGCCGCCAGCGGCATTCTCGACAACTCGACGTGGTCGCAGATGGTCGCCAACTGGCAGGCGAATCGTATTAAAGATCACACTTACCCGACGCCCGACGAGTTGGTGACGATCCCGCCGTCCGAGTGTTACGACCCGTCGCGGCCCGAAGAACTTCGCAAAGTCCACCGCACCGCTTACGCCGCTTATAAGCGCATGATCGCGGCGGCGGCAGCCGACGCTTCGCTTGGCCTGCAAGTGACGCGTGACGGCCAACTCGCCGATGGCGAGAAGTACTTCAAAGTCATCTCGGCGTTCCGCTCGCGCGAGTACCAGGCGCAACTGCGGGCGCAGTCGCCCAACAGCGGTCGCGCCGGGCTTGCGGTCAACAGCCCGCACTTCACCGGGCGCGCGCTCGACATCTACGTCGGCGGCGAGCCGGTCAGCACGAAAGACGACAACCGCGCCATCCAGACGCAGACGAAAGCCTATCACTGGCTAGTGAAGAACGCGGCGCGCTTCGGCTTCCGCCCTTACTTTTACGAGCCGTGGCACTGGGAGTACGTCGGGCAGTAAGAGCAAAAGATATAAGCTGAGCGGAAAAGGCAAAAGTGATGGCGCACGGGCTGCGCACCGCTTTTGCCTTTTTCATTTGGCGTTGCGTGTGATCGGCCCGCGTGCAATGCTTTTGGCCGGATGACGCTATTAGTCAAAGTCCGCCGCTATGCCGAGCGACACGCGATGCTCAAAGAGGCACGCGGCGTCGTGGTTGCCGTGTCGGGCGGCCCGGATTCAGTCGCCTTGCTCGATATGCTCGCTTTCCAGCACATTGGGATCCTAAGCTTAGAATTCCACGTGGACAAGTTGTCGCG